>Ga0070698_100008064_pt1 | contig 11390 bp, 9 predicted proteins | sample KBSK1502metaG_FD_65477 | JGI IMG/M metagenome (GOLD analysis project Ga0070698, IMG submission 65477) | Corn, switchgrass and miscanthus rhizosphere microbial communities from Kellogg Biological Station, Michigan, USA - KBS K1-50-2 metaG | ecosystem: Host-associated > Plants > Roots >...
CAGGAGTGGGGACTTCGTTCCGATGGTGTCGAGTTCCTGAAACAAGGGAGCGGTCAACCGCACCACCTTGGCCGAGTCGGGAAAGTCGTCCGGCGCGGCCATGCGCGTTCCCCCCAGGATGAGAGTGTCCACCTGCTCAGGGAACGTTCGCCACGCTTCCTCGACGATCTTGCTTCCCGAAAGCAGCGCTCGCCCATGCTTGCGGATCCCGCGCGGCTGAGTGAGCTGCTTCCACTCGCGGTAGCTGGGATTCTCTTCACTCGTGATCTCATAAACGCGCATGTCGCGCATGGCAGAGCTCCCGCGCCTTAGCCCGGCGCACATAAATGGCTCAGCGTCTCGAAGCGGTAGCCGCGCCGGGGCAGCTCCTCGAGAAGACGTTCCGCGGCCCGCACGGACTGACTGCGATCCGAGCGCAAGGACCATCCGCCGTCATGAAGGATGATAATTGCGCCGGGCGATACACGTTTCAAAACATGGTCCACGATGACCTGCACCCCCGGGCGCGCGGAGTCGCGTGGGTGAATGCTTCCAATGACCGGTTCGTATCCGAGCGTTCGCACGATACGAAGCGCGGACGCGGTGAACCATCCCATGGGCGGCCGGAAAAAGCGCGCCCGCAGGCCGGTTGCCTTCTCGATCGCTTTTCCCCCCCGTTCGATTTCGCGGCGCAAGAGTGAGGCCGGCAGAAGATTAATCGGGACGTGAGCAAAACCATGGTTTCCGATCTCGTGGCCCCGCAGGGCGATCTCCCGGGCAAGGTGGGGGAACGCGTTCACCCGGCGGCCGACCAGGAAGAAGGTGGCCTTCACTCCGGCACGGTCGAGGTGCTCGAGCAACTCGGGAGTATGTCGCGGATGCGGCCCGTCGTCGAAGGTGAGGGCCACTCGGGGTTCCCCCGTATCGATCGCGCACAGCAAGTGCCGATCCAGGTGCGCGCGGACATGGGGATTGTCGAGAAGGCTGCGGGTCACGAGCGCGCTCCTTCCTGAGTGGCTTCCGGCGGGTTCTTTCCCGCCCGTAGCTCCAGATACTCGTCGAGGAGCCGATCCATTTCCTGGACGATGCGCTCACGATGCCGGCGAAGCTGTTTGACCGCGTTCCCGCGCGTGGCGAGAAGCCAGGCGAAACGCAGTCGCTCTCGCTCCCGGGCCCACATGCGCCAATAGGCGAGGGCGAAGAGACCGGCGGGCGCTAGGCTGGTGCCGAAGAGTACCGTACCGAGTCCGCCTAACCAGGGATGCGCCACGACCAAGAGAGCCGGAAAGTAGAGTCCGTACACCAAGATTCCAATCGCGAGCCGCGTCTGGTGAATGCGCGCCGGGTCCGGATTCTTGATCTTCATGAGCAAGGCGGTGACGCGGTGTGGCAACCCACAGGTAAGGGTGCCGTAGAGCGCGGCCGGGAAGCCCAGGAGAACCCGCGCCAGCGCACGGGCTCCGTCCCGGCGTAAGGACGGCAAGTCATCGGCCAGTAGCTCTTCGGGAATGCGAATGCGATCGCGGCGCGCGCGATAGGTAATCATGTCCCTCCGCAGGTGCACCAGGCATTCGGGATCCTCTTCGTGAAGTGCGGCCACGGCTTTGGCGATTTCACCGGAGAGCATCGCTTCCCGCGCGAAACGGCTTCCCTCCGGGAGGGCTATCTCGGGACGCGAGAGAAGCTCGTCCCGATAGACGGTTTCGATGTCGACCACGAGCGGTTCCAGATCGGCGTCTTCGACGTGAACGATCTGAGCCGCGAGCGCGGATCGAAGGTCCGCGGTCATTTGTTCCACCGCGGCTCGCGGATCGCGTCGATATGCGTCGGCGTACTCGTGCGCCCAAAGAGGTTTTCCGGCCCGCAGGAGGACACGACTCCGAAAGGTGCGTGGACGCTCGAAATGAATGCCCACCGGCACGACGCGCACACCGAGGGCAAAATCGTGAGCGGCCTCCGTCTCGAGCACGATACGTGCCGTCCCGGTTTTGAGACGTTCCAAGCGGCGTTCATCGCGCGTCGTGCCCTCGGGAAAGATACCGATCGCTCCCCCACGCTCGAGCACTTCGCGACAGGCGCGAAACATCTCCACGTTCTTTTCCGCCGCTCCGGGAACGTCCTTGGGGCGATGGACCGGCACGACACCCACGCCGCGCAGGATGCGGCCGCGAACCGGATTACGGAACAAGCCGCTCTGGGCGACGAAATGGACGACCCGTCCCGCGGATAAACCGAGCACGAGCGCATCGGCGCCCGATTGCGGGTGATTGGCGGCAAAAATGGCCGGACCGGGCCCTTCCAGATGCTCGCGTCCCGCTACTTCGATGCGCTTGAAGTAAATACCGAGCACGCCGTGACCGGCCAGTCGTGCGGCGCGGTAGAGAGGGAGAAACGGCTCGCCCCGCTGTGCTTCAGAGGACATGGAAGGACGGTAGCAAGGCAGAGGACCTCGGACAACGCATTAGGAGCCTGAGAAGAGATCTCCCTGCGATGTCCCCGGAACGCGGAAATGATGGGTGGTGAGCTCGAGGCGCCGCTTCCCGAGGTCGGCGCGTCGGCGCGACAGTCGGAACAGCGCTTCGATTTCGTCGGCGAAGAACCCCTCTCCACGCATGCGCGTCCCGAACCGCGGATCGTTGAGCTTGCCGCCGCGAATGGCCCGGATACGATTCAGGATCTTGTCTTTGCGATCTGGATAATGCGCATCGAGCCATGCTTCGAAAAGCGGGGCGACTTGATAGGGCAATCGCAACATGGTGTAACCGGCCCCGATCGCTCCGGCTTCCGCGGCCGCGTTGAGGAGAGCGGGTATTTCGCTGTCGGTCAGGCCGGGAATGATGGGCGCCATCATCACTCCGGCGGGGATGCCCCGTTCGGTGAGAGTCCGAATCGCTTCTAGACGCCGGGAGGGTGACGACGTGCGCGGTTCGAGGCGGTTCCGCAGCGTGTCATCGAGCGTGGTAATGGAAAGATAGACGACCGCGGCATTGAGTTTGGCCAGTTCTTCCAGAATATCCGCATCCCGAGTCACCAGATGATTCTTGGTAATGATGGCGACCGGATTTCGAAACTCCGCCATCACTTCGAGGATGCGTCGGGTGAGCTTCAGACGCTTTTCCACCGGCTGGTAAGGATCGGTAATACCCGAAAGCGCGAGCACTCGAGGAACGTACTTGGGCGAGGACAGTTCTTTTTCCAGGAGCTGCGGCGCGTTCTCCTTGACCCAAATCTGCGTTTCAAAATCGATACCGGAAGAGAGCCCGAGATATTCGTGCGTGGGCCGAGCGTAACAGTTGTGGCTGATAACTCCGTTGGCGATGAAATCACCGGTCGAGGTAGTGATGTCGAACAGTCGTTTGGTTTTTCCAAGGGACTCGACAGAAGCAACTCGCAGCCAATCCCCCGAAGTCACTTCTTGACCGCTTATCTCGATGTATTCGGAACCTCCAGAAAGACACATAACCCGGATGCCCATCAATTTGTCTCTACGAGTCAACTCGGATCGAGTCATGCCCGTTCCGGAGCTCACATGCTTCCAACCCCGTTCGGTCAAAAACCGATGATCGCCGCTCGCGATCAACTCGGTGCCATCTTCGAGGAGGACTCGATAAGCAGGCTTAACGGTTGTCCAGTGAGCCAGAACCTTGGATTTGACGTAACGACGATAAAAGCCGACTCGAACCGTGCCGTAAATCTCATCTCCAATCTTTAGATCTGCCAGAGCACGTTGGGATCCATCCCCCATGAGGATCTGAGTGTCCCCACTCATGCAATAAACACATCCATGTTCGCAGCCGCGGTAGGGGTTGATGCTGGCTTCAATCCCGACATCCGGACTCTGGTTGGTGGTGATGACGCTCTTGGTCCGGTCGAGGAAAAACCGGGTGGACACCGGACCGGGTGGCCCTTCGTCAGGGTCAGCCTCGATCGAGAGCGGCACGAAGCGATTGGGCGGATTCTTGACCGCTCCCCGGCCGCGAGGCCCGGGGGGTAACACGGGCAGAGTTGCGTCCTCTTCGGGGACGTATTCGGGGGCCATGTATGTGCACCAAACCGGGGGAATGAATCGGGCAGGAGAACTGGGGCCATTCTAACCGATTCACGACGGCGTAACTCCAGTATCTTTTAGCTCGACAGTTTGTTTTCGCGGGTCCATCCAAGGTCGCCTGATGCTAGATTGATCCCGTTTTTCCGGCTCCCCGGGTGGGCGAGGTGATCCCCCAACCCGTGGGTGGGAGGAAGGGGTAACTCGAGTCACCGCGGCTCGAGGCACTTCCCCCGGGGCTAGGAGGAGGCAAATCCACGTGTCTGATTATGCGAAGCAGATGATCGATCAGGTGGTGGCGAAGAATCCGGGGCAGCCGGAATTCCATCAAGCCGTGCACGAAGTCTTCGAGTCGTTGACTCCGGTGGTCGAGCGCCATCCCGAGTACAAGAAGGCCCGCATCCTGGACCGCATCGCCGAGCCGGAACGCGTGATCATGTTCCGCGTCACGTGGGTGGACGATCGTGGCGACATCCAGGTGAACAAGGGCTATCGCATTCAGATGTCGAGCGCGATCGGTCCCTACAAGGGCGGCCTCCGCTTCCATCCGTCCGTGAACCTCGGCATTCTCAAGTTTCTTGCCTTCGAGCAAGTGTTCAAGAATGCTCTCACCACGCTTCCCATGGGCGGAGGCAAGGGCGGTTCCGATTTCGATCCTCACGGTAAGAGCGACATGGAAGTCATGCGTTTCTGTCAGGCCTTCATGCGCGAGCTCTATCGCCATATCGGCGGCAACACCGATGTTCCGGCGGGCGACATCGGCGTGGGGGGACGCGAGATCGGGTACCTCTTCGGTGAATACAAGAAGATCACCAACGAGTTCACCGGCGTTCTGACCGGGAAGGGCCTGGACTGGGGCGGCTCCAAGATCCGGCCCGAAGCGACCGGCTATGGCTGCGTGTATTTCGCCTCGGAGATGCTGAAAGCGCGGGGCGAAAGCCTGAAGGGCAAGACCTGCCTCGTTTCCGGAAGCGGCAACGTCGCCCAGTACACGATCGAGAAGATCAACGATCTGGGCGGGAAGGCGGTCACGCTCTCCGATTCCAACGGCGTCATTTACGACGCGGACGGTATCAATGCCGAGAAGCTGGACTTCGTGATGAATCTCAAGAACGTCCGCCGTGGCCGCATTCGCGAGTACGTGGAGAAGTACAAGACGGCGAAGTTCACCGAGGTGGCGACAGGCGCGGACACGAACCCGGTATGGTCGTTCAAGGCCGACTGCGCGTTCCCGAGTGCGACTCAAAACGAAATCACGGGGAAGGACGCCGACAATCTGGTCAAAAACGGCGTCTACGTGATCTCCGAGGGCGCCAACATGCCGAGCACTCCGGACGCGGTCAAGCGCTTCGTGGATGCCAAGATCCTTTACGGCCCGGGGAAGGCGGCTAACGCGGGCGGAGTTGCGGTCTCCGGGTTGGAGATGGCCCAGAACAGCATGCGCTACGCGTGGACGCGGGAAGAAGTGGACGAGCGGCTCTCCGTGATCATGAAGGAGATCCACCGGAACTGCGTGGAGACCGCGGCCAAGTACGATTCTCCCGGGAACTACGTTCACGGGGCCAACATTGCCGGCTTCCTCAAGGTCGCCAATGCGATGATGGATCAGGGAGTGGTTTAACGGGGAGGCGGCTAGGACAATCGACGGGGGACCCGGGAAAAGAGGATCCAGGCGGCGAGATAACCGGCCGTTCCGGCCCAAAGTACGCCGCTGAAGCCAATCTGAATCGCTACGGCCAGAGACACGACTCCAGCCAACACCCCGTTCACGCCGTTCAGCGCCCAGAACCAGGCTTTTGCCTTTTCACCGAAGCGGGCCATGCCTAGCGGGAAGGCAAGTCCCATCAGAAACGCGACCGGCCCGAGCAAAACGATGCTGATGGCGACCCGAGCCGCAAATCCCCATCCCAAGGTGGACTTGAAAATTGCCGGCAATGCCAGGGTGTTGAGGGCCAGGAGCACCGGCAGCACGAACCCCCATTGCGCAATGCGTTGGGGCCCCACCCGCGTTGCGCTCAAGGACCCCGCTCCCGCCCCGAGCAACATGGCCGTGAGCACCACTGTGGCCGCATGACTCGGGTGACCTAAATAGAGAATGAATCGTTGGATGAACGCGGTTTCGACGAGGATGAACCCCAAACCGATCGCGGCGAAATAAGCGCTGCCGGTCCAGAAGGCGGGACTTTGTGGAACACGCCGCGCCAAGGCGAAGGGAAGAAAGAACAGGGCCACCGCCACCACCGCCACAATAATCATGAGCCAGCGCAACAGAACCACCGCGCCGTCATTGACGGACAGTTTCTTGATGAGGACGGGATCGATTCTGTGCAACACGGGAACGAGCTGGAAAAAGAACGGCCGATCGTCGGTGGGCGGAGACAGATCGATCCCCATGGCGGCGTAGCGGCTCGGCCCCGACTGCAATACTTCGGCGACGAGGGACGGTGCGCCTTCCGGGGGCCACAAGCGCGTGAACCCCCGCTCGGCGCATATGGCATCGAGCCTGGCAATGTCTTCCGAGTTCATGGGCGCGCGAGAAACCAAGACCGTGGCTACGATTCCCCCTTCGATGACGGCCATGTGATCGAGGGGCCGCTCGATCCCCTCCAGCTCGAGCGCGCGCTCAAGGAGCAGGACCAGGCGAGGTACTTCGAGCCCGGTGGCGAGCCGCGTCCATCGGCTGATCGACAGAACTCCCGTCGCGGTGAGATGTTGCAGATAGAGCCGCGCCGCCTCTACCGTATAGAGATTGTTCTCCGAGAGTGCGTAGGCTCCGGCCGCGGTGGCCGAGAAGCTGTCGATCAGGGAGATTTGGATCAAATCCCAGGTCCGGTGACTCCGGGTCAAATACGCGCGGCCTTCGCCTACGTGAACAGCCACATCGGGGCGAGCGTAGAGGTTCCCAGTGAATTCCCGGAAGCGCCCCCGCAACAGATCCACGATCCCGCCGTTCAGCTCGACCGCATCCACCGATGCGGCGCCGGCCGCCAATGCAGTTAGAACGTCGCGTCCCCCGCCGGCTCCGATCACGCATACGGTCCGGGGGGGATGTGATTGATAGCCCACGCTCGTCACGTCGTACATGAGGTGTGAAAACGCGGAGAGCGGACGGTCGAGCTTGGTGATGGGCGTTCCCGCCGAACCGTCCTGCTCCAGCCAAAGCTGATTGATCGAGTAGGGCACGAATCGCGTTCCCATGCCCCACCCGAACGCGGTGCTCGGCTGGCGCCGCCAGAAGATGTTTGAAAACACGCTGAGGCGCGCGGTGGGCGTCCACTTCTCGAGCAGGAGACCGTCTTCCTTATAGGTCTTGTTGTAGCGGAGTCGAAGCGGCTCTCGCCACACCATGAGGCCGAGGAGCACGAACCCGATCACCGCGGCGGTAACGGATATCTTGCGTTCGAGTACCCATAACGCGGTCAAGGGCAAGAGCCCGCATGCCGTCACCAGCACGGGCGTGGGAACGACGCGCATGAGGGGAATGGCGAGGGCCGCTCCCAGTGCGGCGCCGCAGAGATCCGCGGCGTACATGCGCGCAAACGCGGGGCCTTGGGCTTGGAGAAGGAGCAGCACCACCGCCGAACCCAAGGCGATCATGGGAATCAAAATGCAACCGGTAGCCAGGATCACCCGAGGACCGACCAGGTCCTGTGGCCGGCTCACCGTTCCCGGAACCCAGGGCAGGTGCGCGCCCAAGTGAAAGAGGGCAAGAATCCCGAGGGGAATCGACACCGCCCCGATCAGGAGCGATATCCGGAGCGTGGCTTTCCCCGGGGAGCGAAGGGTGAACCACACCCCCGGGAGGCCGAGACCGAGCATGGCCAAAGAAACGGTGAGAAATGCGAAGTGATACCAGAGAACCACGCTCAGGATGCGGGTGAACGTGATCTCGAGGAGAAGTATGGCGCCCGAAATCAGGGCGATGGCCAAATGATGCCGGGACGCCCGAAACGACATTTACTCGGCGACGATCACTCCGGTGTACATGTCCATGCCGCAGGCGTAGGAGAGCGAATCCCCAATGACGTCGGCAGGAAGAGCAATCCGGACGGCCTGATTGAGCGGAAGATCCTTCTTGATGTTGAGGCCCTGCAGGACGATTTCTTTGGCGCAGGTCTGGTCGGTCTTGCGCTCCACGACCAGAGTCACCGGCTCCCCTTTGTGAACGAAGGCCCGGGCCGGCTCGAATCCCTTCTCGGTGACGGTGATTTGAACCACCTGGCCGGACTGTTTCTTGTTTTTTGCGCATCCCCCCACCATTATTAAGCTCGTAAAGACCAACGTAATGCTCAGGCTCTTGATGATCAGCTTCTGCATTTCGGTTCCCTCGTTTCTTGAGGACGGTGACAAGGCATGAATTCTCCAATGAAACGTAAAGGCGGTCAAGGCACGCGTTGGTTCATGATGGTGGCGGTGGCCCTCATGCTCGGCCGGCCGGCCAGTTCGGCGGCCCAACATACCGAACACATGCCGGGCATGAACATGGAGCAAACGCGATACACGCCGCGGCTCTTTCAATCAGACATGTCGGCGATGGCCGGAATGACGGCCGAGACTCCCATGGAAATGGGGGCACCACACCGGTGGCAGTGGATGACCATGGGGGTCGTGCGGCTTCTCTACAACGATCAAGGCGGACACTCCGGCGATGAGGCGATCGAATCCTCCAACTGGGCGATGGGCATGCTGCATCGTTCCTTCAACACGAGCCGGCTCACGTTCATGCTCATGTGCTCGCTCGAACCGGCCACCATCCACGTTCACGGTTCGCCCGAGCTCTTTCAAACCGGGGAATCCTTTCAAGGAAATCCCCTCGTGGACCGGCAGCACGCTCACGATTTCTTTTCCAACCTGTCTCTAACTTATCGGCTCGGCTTGGGATCCCAAACTGCGCTCTGGATCCAAGTCGCGCCCGTGGGCGCACCGGCCTTGGGCCCGGTCGCGTTCATGCACCGCGCCTCCGCCGGCGACAATCCCAGTGCGCCTCTCGGTCACCATTGGCAAGACTCAACTCACATCACGAGCAACGTGATCACGGTCGGCGGAGGGCGATCATGGGTGGTGGTGGAAGGGTCGGCCTTTCATGGCGCGGAGCCCGACGAAGATCGTTGGGGCTTGGACGGCGGTGCGATCGATTCCTATTCAGGTCGATTGAAGCTCAACCTGGGTGGCTCATGGTCCGCACAGGCCTCCCATGGCTATCTGCACGATCCGGAAGCATTGGAACCCGGAGATGTTCACCGCACCACGATATCCTTGGAAACGGGAGGGAACGGGGCGCGTGATTGGGCCGCGACGTTCTTGTGGGGACAGGACAACGAGGATCATGGAACCTCGAACTCGTTCCTCGCCGAAGCGGCCTGGCAGAAGACGCGGCTCGATCAGATCTATGGGCGTTTGGAGTGGGTGGAAAAACAAGAAGAGCTTCTGGCCACCAAGACACTCCCCGAGGATCCATCGCGCCTTGCCGGCGTGTATGCCTTGACTGGAGGTTACCTGCGCGATGTCGATCTTTTGAAAGGGGTGACCACGGGACTGGGCGCCGATCTCACCGTCTACGAGTTTCCCGAGAGCCTAAAGGCCGTGTACGGAGACTATCCTCTCTCATTCCACATATTCATCCGGGCACGCTGGGGAGAGGAGCACGGACACGCTCACGGCTCTGGGTTTTGAGCGCGTAGCCACTCTACATACGCCCAGAGCGCATCCACGTCCCCGGGTTCCAGAAAGCGTTCGAAAGCCGGCATGCGAATCCCGGCCCGCTCGAGAAAATACCGCGCAAATCGGTTGTGTTCGAACCGGACCGAGATCCCCTGTTGCGTCCATTCTTCGAACTCGGCGCGGTTTCGAACGAGATCCGGAAAATCCTTCCCGTCCCAGGAGGGAATGTAGCCCTTGAACGAACCTGGATTGGGTCGCGCGAACCGCCCCTCCGGGCCGTGGCAACCAAAACACCCCAGCGCTTTGGCGCGTTCACGTCCGTGCGCCGCAAGCGAATCATCCGGCGCCACGCCGCCCATCACGGTCACGAACGCCACGAGATCCTCGATCTCGCGCGGCGACAATCGCGACTTGAAGGCGGGCATGCGGAGCACACTCGCATCCCGCTCCTTCTTCCAGGATTCGCTGGTTGCCTTGGCCGGTGACACGCCATCCCGGATCCAAGCCCGGATGTCCTCGGGACCTTTCGAATACATCACTTGATCCCCTTCGAAGTTGGGGACCTCGGGATACGGCCGGCCGGGGTTCGCCGCTCCCCGCGTTCCATCGGGGCCGTGACAGCCAAAACATCCTTCGTGCTCGGCGAGGCGCCGCCCCCGCTCTGCCGCAGGCAAGAGGGGCCGGCGAAAGAACACCCATCCGCCCGCCCCGACAATCAAAACGGCGAGCGTTACCCCGAGGATCGCTCGCCGTTTCGCGTTCACGATACTTGAACTGTTAGGTTATTTGGCCGCGGGAGTCGCCTCGGCGACCGCCGTCACCTCGATGGCTTTCAGACCGTCTTTTTCCATCGCGTTTCCCGTCACGTTGACGGTCGAGGCCATCATGCCTTTGGCCTTGTTGTAGGAATCCGCGTTCTCATGGCTCATGGTGAGAAGATAGAGCTTGCCGTCCGCGGTCACCAAACCCACCGGCATGCCACCGGCAACACATTTAGTTCCGCAGCTCTTGTGCTCTGCACCCTTGGCCGCATGGCCCATGTAGCAACCCATGCACACGATCTCGCCCTTCACCGTAACCGACTTCGATTCCGTCTTAGCCGTCGGCGAGGCGTGCGCGCTCACAGAACCTACGGCGGCGCAAAGTAACAGGCCCGCCGTCAAACCACTCCAGACTTTCATCGATTTGTTCTCCTTTCCATCCAGAACAGGATGGCTGAGAGGATTGTCGTCCAGCGATGTCTATACCGTCGAGGGGGATTCTCCCATCCCTTTGTGCGAAATCCCCCTCAAGCCCGGCCGTTCGGTTTGAGAATTACCCCACGTCCGGTCCGCCCGTCCGCGATCACGGTCACGGGGCCCGGTAAGCGGACGTGGCGCACAAAGGCGCCCTCCTCCACCGCCGGTTGCTTGCGGAGCCACGCCCAATCGACGAAGCCGTCCTCCTCCGTTTCCACCGTGAAATAGGCGGTCAACGAAGCGGTCAGGTTGTGGAAAAAGTGGGACCCTTGCGAGGGGGCCACGTGCTTGCCGGGGAGGTTGGCCTCCACGATGGCCCGCGCCCCGGCAATCTCCTCCCAGGTCACCGGAATGCCTAGCCAGGGTTCCGTTGAGCCCCAGCGCCCCGCGCCGATCAAGAGATAGGGCGTTTGTCCGGTCAGTCTGGCCGCCATCCGCGCCACCTCTCTGGCCACCTCGGCGCTTCG
>Ga0070698_100008065_pt1 | contig 11390 bp, 8 predicted proteins | sample KBSK1502metaG_FD_65477 | JGI IMG/M metagenome (GOLD analysis project Ga0070698, IMG submission 65477) | Corn, switchgrass and miscanthus rhizosphere microbial communities from Kellogg Biological Station, Michigan, USA - KBS K1-50-2 metaG | ecosystem: Host-associated > Plants > Roots >...
GACTTGCTATGCTTCTTCAAGGTCGATCTCCTTTTCATGTGATTGCACGTTGAGTGCGTTGATCACCGTTAGCTTAACGCCATCCGTGATCGGGGATCGACCTTCTCATCCCATCTGTTTTCGACAGTTAGGGCGATAATCAAGGTATGCGCGGAAAGCGACGGAAGGTGGCGATGATCGTTGGAGCCGTAGCGGTAGTCGCCATTGGCATGTGGTTTGTGCAGCACGTGCGAGATCGGCATGAGGCAGCGGAGCGCGAAAGCGGCTACCAGGCAGTATTAGCTCAATATGCGGTTCAATTGAAACCCGGAATGACCCGTGAGCAGATCGAGCGGCATTTCAGGACTAATGGGAAGCAGTTCAGGCAGATGTGTTGTGTGGCGGATTTCAAAGGTGAACATGTGAGCCTCGAATCGGCAGGATATGACGATCTCGTCAAGATCGCCGAGGAGAGCGTTCCATTTGTCTGCAACGAAAACAACGTGTACATAGCCTTCGAGTTCAATCCCAAGTCACAAGGAGAGCTATCCAACACGAACGGTTCAGACATCCTGAAGAGGGTGTCGGTTTTTCATCAACTCGAAGGCTGCATGTGATGACTGTTGAAACATCGCCATTACACTCGTTGACCGGTTGTGAGTGCACTACAGAGAATGCTTTGGTCGTTTTCGTCTTCGTGCATACTGCTCGATAAGTTGTTCGTACTCGCGACAGGTGGAGGCCTTCACAAGTTCGCGACGGCTGATTTTTTCAATAATGCGTCTGCCAAATCCCTGCCGAATTAGTCTCCGAATACCGATCTTCCTGACCAACTGGCTCAGAGAAAGACTCGGCTGAATCGTCGGTTCGCGCGCGCGGCAGGCCCTATGCGTATACTCGATTGGCGTCCGATGCATTGCATCCAGATCGTCGCCCTCCTCCCAGCGCCGGTCAACTTCCTTTCCGATGCGATGGCGCTTGCCCCCAATTACGTGAGCCCTCAGGAGGCGACCGCGTGTCTTAGCTTGGCACGGCTGGCCGTCGGGACCAAGACTCTTGGACTCAGGGTGATAGAAGTATCGGTACAGAAGTTCCTCGAATGTCTCGACTATAGCTCGCTCGCCAAAGTGGGGCGAATCAAAAGCGGTTCCTAGCCTGTATTCTCGCGTGTCGTTCGGGTCGTCAATGTTGAAGCACACCGCGTCCATCCACTTGCTTTGATCGGGTTCAAACCGGGTGACGATCATATAACGTTGGGGGTCGACATTGGCCGGTTGCCCACAATTGGAAATAACAGGAACGAAAAAAAAGTCAAACGGGCGGAACCGTTTCAACCGGTGGAGGCGCTTCAGCAAGTTGTTTGTGGTCACTACCATACGCATCATTTGTGGGCGTTCGAACCATGATGGCGGACGGTTCGGCGTCAGGCCGCACCCGTGTTTGACAAGCCATTCCCATGCTTCATAGATCCATTTCGCGATTTCGTCATCGGCATCCAAGGATGGCTGGGAATCGGCTGGAGGGTACAGATAACCTAGTCCGTGCGCCTTGGGATCGATGATGACGATCTTTTTGCCGTCTCTCTCGTAGGTTGTGTAGCGTTTAGCAGAGATGCAGAATGCGAGCACTTCCTTCCGGAATCCTTTCTTCGGGTCGGAATCTACGTAATTGCAATCAAGGAATCGCAGAATTGAGCCGCCGAAGTCGTATGGATTGAGTTCCGCAAAGCGGTCAATGATCTCCTGCACTTGCGAACGAGGCAGGATGCGGCGGTACTCACATCCGGGCACGTTCCTCAGACTCCCGCCTTCGGCATTGCTGACGACCGCGAGCGCGTCCGTATCCGCCCAGGCATACGTCCCGCCCCAGCCCTCGACACATCTCTCCAGCATGCCGAGCAGCAATCTTCCGGCCGCCGTGATAAGCGCCGCGAGATATGGCGCGTACCAGTTTCCCGGTCTTTCAACCACTGTTCTCTTGTTCGTGACGTAGGGCTTCTCGCCGGAATATACCTTCACCCGCGCTGCATTTCGCCTCGACAAGGTTTCGGGATTGAGTTCGATAAAGCACCCGTAAATGGAATTCGCGAAAAGTTTCAGCCACTGGTAAAGGTCCTTGTCATCTGTGTGCCGCCTACGTTCCTCGATTATCTTGCGGAATATGTCGTCGTGACCCGGGTGAATTCGGACAGCACCCCGGAGGCGCACAGGCTTCAGCCCTTTTTGTTTTCCGTGGGGAACGACTTTAATTGCGCGCAGGACTCGCGGGATTTTATCGGTCTGGAGGACAGAATTGATGACGTCCGGGCCAGCCTTCCAAATCGGTTTTTCATCGGTCAGATAGTCGTTCCCTACACTCTGGGTGAAGCCGCCGCGCATAGTACGGACGGGAAAAACGTCGCCATTCGGCACGACAAGGGCAAAGAATCGGAACTCGGGCCACTGTCGCTTGTTGAAACAGCTGTGGAGAGACATGGATTCGAGGAGGTTCTGCACCTCGCTTGTCGCATCCTCAAAAGTGACTTTCTTGGCTCCAAGAATTTCCTTCAAGTCCATCAGTGCGGCGCCGGTCGTATATTCCGAGATGAAATCCAGCGGTGCGACGGGCACCTCGACATGGCGAATCTTCGTTTCCGCGCGGCCAGCACTGAAAGATTCCATCGCAATGCCCAGAATTTCGTTCGGCACATCGAACTTTTGCGCAGGAGGAATAAGGCCCATTGAATCGAAGTATCCCTTCACGAAAGACGCAGGGGAAAACATGGTAGCCGCTGCACGAGTGATCGGATGTAAGTCGAACTCGTGCCTCGTGGCATTGAGCAGGGCTGCCATGCAGCGGACGCTTTGTCGCCCATTCTCGGTTTCGGCAACGCTCACACGACCTGTTGGGCTGTAATCGCTCTTTCGGGGAAGATTGAACTTTTCGAATGCCTTCAGCTCGCAGGCGGCTTTCAGGGATAAAGGCTTGCCAAACTCCGCCCCGACTAGAGTCCGCAGATCCAGAAATCTGGATTTGTAGATGTCAGTGTGGACTGCCTCGCCATCTTTGGGTACCCACTCCTGCCGGAAACGGATGAACGCCTTCTTGCTATCGAGTGGCGTGATCAGCACACGCGGGTCGTGTGCCTTCTCGTTACCATCCGGGTAAACGGATAACACGAGTGACCATTCCTCCCGATCTCCGGGTGTCCATCGCCTAGCCAGCCTGCCGAGCGCATAGCATAGGTCGAAGCCGACTAAAAGCGCACCTTGGCGCGCATACTTGTAGAACACGGTTCTGATGAAATCCGAGCGGGACAGCAGTGGGAAATTGGGCGGGAACGATGTTTTATCCGACACTGCGCTGCGAAAGTATGCTTCCAAGACTTCGCGTTCCTGCAATGGCAGGTCGTCATCGACGAATGCGCCTTCTTCCTCGAGCACGTAGTTGTCGCCATTCAGTTTCAAGATGCGATAGAAGCCGAATGTCAGTTCCTGGGTAATGTCTGTGCGTGACTCACAGCCGAATACCACAGCGTAGTCGGGCCACTTCTTCGGAAGCTCGGAAGGGGCAGTGTTCCTGCCCCTTGCCGAACGTCTTTTTGGTTGATCGAGCACAACGGTGTGCGCGCGGAGGTAGAGATCAAGCTTTTCGCTCATGTTGATCTTCTTTCCTCCAGTTGCCGGCGTGCTGCAATCCCTCCAGTACCATCCACGCGAAAACCAATAATGCTTTGAGCACGCGGATTGCGCGCTCGATTGGGTCGGACGTGTATCGGAGGTCTAGTCGCATTTGGCGCAGCAAGATATGAAACCTGTCATGATGGTCGCCACAGAGCGGGCCAGTGAACCAGGCGACGAGATTGCGCCCACCCACATGATTCGCTTCAACCCTGCGAGTGCTGCCGCAGATTACACATCTGCGAATTCTCTCCTCTCGCCCGGTCATGAGCGCCTCACAATCGTGCGATAGAGACCCTCGAACGGGGATTCTTGCTCGGCGAGGCTCACGAGAATCTGCTGAACTTCTGCATGTTTCGTGGGAAGTAGAACGCCGCCAATTCTCTTGTTTTTGGGGAACTCATCGATTTTCGTGAAATTGCCGCGCCCTGCCGCATTCAAGGCTGCCATCCATCGGCCAAGCAAAAGCCTCTCTCGTTTGCTGTTGGTCGTGACTGGCCTCACTTCACCGGGCTCAAACCATGGGATGTAAAGAGTCTTCTGCCTGAGGCGGACGGCGTACACTCTAATTCGTCCAGAAGTGTCCTTGCGAAACCAGCTTGGGTTGTACTTGCGCACGGTGCGGGGATCAATTCGGCGCCTGCGGGATGCCCGTGTGAGGCTCAGGGATGGGTTTTTGAGCATATCCTGATGAACCTGAAGAGCACGTGTCTTTATGCAGGATGATTTGCGAGGACGGCGCGGTCTTTTATAAGACCCACTTAGCTGCTTTGATAACTTGCGAGAACGTCGAGTCATGGCTCAACAGATATAGGCGCAATGCGTCCCCGAGTCCGTAGCTTTTGCTGAGTGCCTCTCGTAATGTCGGCGTTAGACTTGGCGGGAGCCAAATGAAACGAAAAGATGATTGGCGGAATAAGTTGGACCCTTGGGCGCTGCAATTCCTGGAGGGCTATAGGAAGGCATCAGCCGCGCGCGGAAGCATGAGTGATCCTGCCAAATGGCACGAGAAAATGGAGGAAATTGCAGCTAAACATCCGCAGATTCGCGAGCTTGGGAAAGTTGACGTACTCCCTGAATTTGTGGATCGGCTACTTCAAAATGAAGAACTTGCGAAGCACGTGTCCGTTTTCAACCCTAGTCCTGGCACAAAGACTTTCTCTGCGCCGGTCGCGACATTCATCGACGTTGCACAAATGGTGACTCTCGCTTTGGATCAACCGGAATTGCGGGTCGCTGCGGGATTTGCAGTCGGGTTTGTTGCGGTTATATTCGGAAATTTCTACAGAGATATCAGTAGAAAGTATTTCGGTGACGCCGGGCCTAAACCCGATGATCTGATGTGGACGGTTGGCACAACGTTGGAAGTAATGGGAAAGGCATTTAAGACGGGGAAATCATCGGACCTTAAAGGTAAGGTGAACGTTGAACTTCTCCAGCTTATTAAGCTACTCCGGAAACATGAGAAGGTACGGCTAACGTACCGCGAACTCCGAGAGGCGATGTCTTACGCAGGCGTCCATGTAGAAGACGAAAACGCGCTGCGCCAATTCATATTCCGCGCTAAGAAAAAGGGCTGGTTACGTGAAGACGATGACGGCAGTTGACATATGTCGACATACGTCATATAATTCCAATATGAAGAAACGCACGACGGTGTGGCTTCCGGAAGACTTGCTAAACAGGCTCAAGAAGTTATCCACGAAGACAGGAGCGCCGATGGCCGAACTTTTCCGGCGTGCGGTTGAGGCATATCTGAAGAAGCAATAAAAAAAGTGGCCCGCCGACGTTGCAACCGCCGACAGGCCCTACCACCATAGGAATACGACTCCGAATGGCAGCTTCGCACAAGGTACCGCAACTTTCGCTTCTCCGCAAAATTCCCATCCACAAATGTGGCGTGCTCACCCTCTGCGGCTTCGGTGTTCGCGTTCGAATGCAGAGCGGCCATCTCGAAATTGAGGATGGTGTCGGGGCCGAGCGTCGGCACTTTCGCCTGCCACGCGTCAGACACGGGCTGAAACGACTCGTCATTATTGGCTCCGATGGATTTGTTTCTCTCGCTGCTCTCCGGTGGTTAGCGGATCAGGATGCCGCATTCATATTGCTTGAGCGTGACGGCAAAGTAATCACCGTTACCGGCCCGGTGCCGTCATCTAACGGCAGGCTTCGGCGTGCTCAGGCTCTTTCCCAAAATAATGGAACAGCATTGGAGATCGCGAAGGAATTGATCGCAGCGAAATTAGTCGGACAGGAAACCTTGGTGCGGGACAGACTCAAGGACTCGACAACAGCAGATATCATTGCCAAATTTCGAGAACAGTTGTTCACTGCTGAAACCCTAGACAGAGTCCGTCTTCTGGAAGCACACGCGGCTGTTTCTTATTGGTCGGCCTGGAACACGTTACCAATTAACTTCCCACGCCAAGAGATGAAACGGGTACCGGAGCACTGGCGCACATTCGGGACTCGCAAATCTCCACTAACGGGATCGCCACGTCTTGCTGTTAACCCACCTGGAGCGATACTCAACTATTGTTACGCTCTGCTTGAGAGTGAGACGCGTTTGGCGGTATCAGCACTCGGCCTTGATCCTGGTATGGGAATGCTTCACGCTGATACTTCGAATCGCGACAGTCTAGCGTGTGACATCATGGAGACGGTACGTCCATCCGTGGATGCTTGGCTCTTGGATTGGATTATGCGAGAGCCATTGCGACGATCATGGTTTTTTGAAACCGCAACCGGAAATTGCCGTTTGATGGGGAACTTGGCCAGCAAGCTATCTGAGACGGCTCCAACCTGGGGCAAGCTTGTAGCCCCCTACGCGGAGCGGGTCGCGTCGAAGCTTTTCACCTCGACTTCTCGATCCAAATTTTCGTACCGTCCTCCCACCCATCTTACTCAACAGCATCGTCGCGAGGCAAAAGGCCGTCCGTCACTTCCGTTTGTCAAAAAACTGAAACCGGACAGTATTTGTCGAGATTGCGGGGAACAGATTCGGCGCGGCGCGCTTTTTTGCTCGAAGTGCGCAGGTGTGGCTACCGGTCAAAACTTTGACGCCGGACGCAAAAGCGCACAGCAACCGGAATCTCTTGCGAAGCGCTCGGCGACGCAGCGGCTGCATCAGCAGGCAATCCAGAATTGGAAGGATTCACATTTGCCTACTTGGCTTACCCGCGAGGTTTACTTGAAAGAGGTTCAACCAGTACTCGCCAATGTGGCGAAGTCTCGAATCCGTGCAGAACTTGGGGTAAGCGAGCCCTACTCTTCAGACATCTCGGCCGGAAAGCGCATTCCACATCAACGACACTGGGTAGTGCTCGCACGAATTGCAGGTGTAATTTCTCGGCACGAGTGAATTTTCCCACCTTTAATAGTGATTATGCCCATCTGCGCGACTGCTGAAAAATCTGGTCGAAGACAACCTCTTCGGAAAATCCACTACTCTTGAGCATCAAGAGCCGCAACAGGACGTGGAGTTTCTGATTGAAAAGAAAAATCCCTTTGCCGTCGGTTAGAACGTTTTCCTTCTTGCGAATTCCCGGATGCGTGAAATGGTTCCTAGTCTGCCGCAGCGTTCGCTCGAACACAACCGGATCGCCGATTAGTTTTTCCAGACGCTCTGGATTTATTCGCGCAAGCAAAGATTGAATGCGTGTTTGGAATGTTGGCTCGTTCGCGTAGCGAATTCCATCAAGTAAGCGTCCGGCGATGGGCGAGCTGCCCCAACTCTCAGAGATAAAGCGACATAAAGTCTTGAGAACCTGTCCGAACAGGAGTGGCTCCACTACGGTCGACTTGTCTATCAGACGGTGAAATGATTCAAGGGCCTGCGCAAGAGAAAGGAACTCAGTCTCCACAAACAGCGAACTGTGTCGAATCGTTCCGTAGATGAGATTTTCGAGCGGAATGAATTCCTCTGGAGTAGAAAACCATGATGCAATCGCGGTCGCGAGTTGAGAGCTGTCGCCGCGAACCCAGATTCCCAAGTATGGTTTCTCGACTCTTCCACGGCGAGGTCGTATAAGCCATCCACTTTCCGTTTCCTCAGACTGCCCGATCAGTCGCATGGTCTCTGCTCGAACGGAGCTTCCCAGGCAAAGCGATAACAAATTTTCAAATCTGTGTGCCGCGTCAACAAACCAGCGTAACGACTTTGGCTCCGCTGGTTCGAGTGTGATAATGGGTTCGCTGCGCGAGCTATAGCTCCTGCCAGCCATACTAAATTGAAAATTGGGGTCGATTTTGATGACAACACGCAAACGGTTCGAAAGAACACAAACGTCCAGCACTGTGGGGCGTTTCTTGGGAAAAGAAACCGTTACTTCGTCCTCTGTGAAAGCGGCGACCGCACCAGATCCAGGAAGCCATTCATTTATCCCGGAGTAGATGATATCGGCTGCCGTTAGAACATTGGTTGTGTCGTTCGGCAAATGCCATCCCGTTAAGCAAGCACCAGTGACCCTGAACCTGTGCCAACGCACACCGCGTCCGCTTCCGAAATCCAGTCGTCCAGGGCTTTCGATTTCCTTAAAACCTGCAAGTGTGCATTCGCCATTGTTCGTGTAGCCGTGAACTATGTCAGGCTCCGGAACTTGTCCGACAGCCATGAACATCGAGAGTTCTGGCTTGACCAGTTCTGCGCGTGTGACCAGTTCGAGGTGCTTGCCATCACTGCTCAAGGTTCCGGAAAATTTGTCGTCAGGCTTAGCTGCGTCCCAAAAGACGCCCTCCCACTGGAATTTCGAGTCGAGGCTAAACTTCTCATCCATAGAGTTTTAATTGTGGTTTGTACGGTTGTCAGGCCGCGCGTGCGGCCAGGCTCACACTTGGCCTTCCCGTTTCAGCGAAAAACTCGTGAATCGGCACAAATTCTATCCTCCCACATGAGCAGCCAGCGCCCGAGACAGCCCAACCAAAGACCATTGATGACCATATTTGCCCAGTTTGGCTTGACGTTATTGCGATACATTAACATTGAAATTCATCGCACGCTCATGTTGGCAACGCTTCGGATAAAATCCCGTCCCCTCCGAGCTGGTTTACTCGTAGATGTGGCCGACAGACGTTCTCTCAGGACCGCAATCGAAATCAATTCCAGTGTATGGGGCGGCTTCTACAATCCGCTTGTCCCTATTTTCAAGCGAACTCCTACACGCTGGGTCGACCAGACATCTCGTCGTCCAACACCGGAGCAAATTGTCCGGGGGTATATTCGGGCGTTCGATCCTGATGTGCTGATCAATTGCACGCCAGGCGAGATTCCTAATTTCATAAGCCAATTCGGACTTGAGATTATTCCGGCCAATAAGATTTGGGCACCTGACGTTTGGCACCCTCTAAGACCGTTTTGGGCCGTCGGCATCTTCGACTTATTTCCCTACATCTTCGACGAGCACTTTCGATTCGTAGAAAAGTTTCCGCATCAAGTGAAACTAGTTACGATTCCTGGGAAATATGCTCTGTTTTGGGCTGCTGTGTTTGGTGTGTTTTCCGAGTCACTTCAGCAGGCAATCACTGAGCGATTCGGCAGAGCTCTCGACATTACCTCAGAACCCGCGAATACCCACATTTTGAGTACGTTCGCGCGAGATTCAAAGATTCTCTATCCTCTGAGAGTCAGCCGGTACGCTCTCCAATCAACGCCAAGATCCTCAATGTGGCGCAACGATAATGTCTTCTTTATGGATGCAACGAGCACATTGGACCTTCTAGATTTTTGGAATTTGCGCGCCGCCGGCCGACACGTTATTGCGGCGCCTCGGCAGTTCTCAGAAGATTCTCAACTCTGTAGTCTTGTTTTGGACTTTCTCAAGTCCGCCAATCACCCCCTACGTCAAAACCCGGCAATTGAGAACAATGCTAACTTCATCCGTAGCCGTTCTGTGAGTATGGACGAGATGCAGGCATTTGCCATCAAGGTTCGCGGCGGAGAGAGACGTCTGACCCTCTCTCTACAACATTGGTATCCAAGAATATGGGACGAGTGGGGACGGGACAAAGATGACGTTGAGCCGATTCGTGTTTACTTCAAAGAGAAGGAAATTGAACTACCAGATGAAATTGATCGGATACGCTTCACCGAATTAATACCGGATTTTATCGATTCATTTGGGATTAGCAATGAGCCCCGCTACGCAAATGACATCGATACCAGCGTATACGGTCCAAAGGAGTATCTAGCATCCGCATTTCCGCCAGTTGCTGGCGAGAACGTCCTGAGAGCGATTGCTGAATTTGGAACTTCCCGGGACGAATGGCGTGTTGGACGCGACGGTTTGGTGAAGCTGGTGAATCACGAATCTACAGTTTTCTGGAAATTACCACTCGCACAAGATGTTTTCTTCGCATGGCTGCGCGATCTGGGTTGGTCGCCGGATGCTTCTCCGGCTGGATTGATTGCGAAGCAAATGTATTCTCAGCTTGGTGGTTGGGTCGCTTGGTTCAATGAAGGTGCCCTGCGCTTTCTGGAGGAGATGTCGAGCGGAAAACGCGCTAAGCGTGGCGCTGATCTCAGTGAAATCCAAAATCGTCTCGCGGCAAGCAAGCCAGTCATACGCAGAGGTTTACCTGGGCAACATCTGTTCGAGCGGCTCTTGGAGCGGAACGTGTTTGTGGTTGGATATGAAAATCAGTGCCCGCGCTGCTTTAAGCATTCGTGGCATTCTCTGAAAGACCTCGACACGAGCCTCACTTGTCCGCGCTGTCTGCACACATACCGCGCTGATCAACATATCAGGAATGGAAAGTGGAAATATAAAACGGCTGGCCCATTTAGCATCAGCGGATATGCGGACGGTGCATATTGCGTTTTAAGCTCAATTAACTTCTTTGCGGAGAGACTTCACCACATCGCATTGACGCCAGCTATGAGCTTTATGGCCAACAAGAAAAATGGAAACGAAATCGAGGCTGATTTTGGTCTCCTGTGGCATCAATCAAATATCCTCGGGGAATCCACCGGAGTTGGTTTTGGGGAGTGCAAAAGCTTTGGAGAATTCGGAGAATTGGATTTCAAACGAATGGCTGCACTTGCAGCGGAGTTTCCTGGTTGCATTTTGGTGTTTTCTACGTTCAGGAAGGAACTCACCCAGGCGGAAAAAACTGAGATCATCAAAATCGCAAAACGCGGTCGGAAGTACTGGAAGCCAGATCACCCGCTCAATCCAGTATGCGTACTGACCGGTCATGAGCTGCTGAATCATTCTGGTCCTCCGTACTGCTGGGATGAATTAGGTGTGAAAGAGAAATACTCGGGGATTACAGGTCTCATGGCATTTTGCGATGCAACCCAGCAAATTCACCTTGGCCTTCACAGTTGGAGTGATGATTGGCATAAATCCTGGGAACGCCGTCGTGCGCGTTTAGCCAGGAAGACTAGTTAAATCCCGACAGTCAGCCACAAATGAGCCTAAAATCTTCGGAGGTCGGAAACACTGTGCATCAACCCCACTCCAGCTCGTCATCCAGTTGCGCTCCAGCTCCACTCCAGCAGCAACCAACAACGGCATCTACACAGCGCCATTTCAGCATATACACACTCCAATTCAAGTGTGTACATTTCAACAGCACATACACATATACCCGTCAATGAAGCCAGAGGGATGGTGGAGTCACAATGTCAGTTGACGTAATAGTGCGCCGTGAAAGGCGCTGGACTTCAGCGGGTGCAACTCCCGCCCGGGAACTGGTTCGCTCCACCCGGTAGCAATCGAAGCGGCAGCGGAGGCAACGAAGCTGTCGGAGCTT
>Ga0070698_100008066_pt1 | contig 11390 bp, 16 predicted proteins | sample KBSK1502metaG_FD_65477 | JGI IMG/M metagenome (GOLD analysis project Ga0070698, IMG submission 65477) | Corn, switchgrass and miscanthus rhizosphere microbial communities from Kellogg Biological Station, Michigan, USA - KBS K1-50-2 metaG | ecosystem: Host-associated > Plants > Roots >...
AACAGCCCGAGCGCCGCGACGACCGCCACCAGCATGCGCCACGAGGTGCCGCTCATCTGTTCCCGAGCGCGATCGACAGCGCGGCCGTGAGCTTGAGGATGTCGCGGTCGGTGCCGCGCAGGCGGCCGATCAGCGCGACGGCGATGTTGCGCATGAGCGTGTAGCCGAGGTGCACGTCGGACGCGACGAGGCGATCGAAGTCGTCGCGGCGGAGCTCGAGCAGCTGGCACGCCGTGGCCGCGCGGACGGTGGCCGACCGTGGCGTGTCCTGGAGCAGGCCGATCTCGCCGAAGAACTGCGGCGCGGAGAGCCTCACGAGCACCTTCTGGCGCGGCGTCGAGCCGTCGAGGCCGATGACGCCGAGGTGCTTGGTGGTCTCGACCGTCCCGTCGACGAGCACGAAGAGCGAGCGCCCTGGATCGCCTTCCGTCAGGATCTGGTCACCCTCGGTCGCGCGCGCCTTGCGCAGCACGCCGGCGACCGCCTCGAGCTGCGCGTCGCTCAGCCCCTGGAACAGCGGGATCGCGGCGATATCGCTGGCCGCCGTCATGGGCGTGCGGCGATGCCGACCGCGGCATCGGAGCGCTGGATGACGTACGAGTCCGGCGGATTCACGTTCGCCGTGATGCCGCCGCGCTCGAACCGGAGGAACTCCGTCCCCGAACGCTCGAACTCCTCCGAGATGAAGCGGTCGATGAGCGACGTGTCATCGGTGAGGATGTCGTCGAGCGTCAGGCTCTTCGCTTCGCTCACGATGGCGATGACGAGCGTCCCATCCGCGTCGCGCAGGCCGCGCGACAGCTCGCCGAACGTGCGGCCGACGTACTCGGGCGGGATCGCGACGCGCCGGAGCGCCGTTCCGCCGTGCGTCAGGAGCGGACGGACGACGGCCGGGATCCCAGGCGACGCCGTCGCCGACGACAGGAGGAAGGCGTTGAACTCGCCGCTCACGACGACCTCGTCCGCACCCGCGCGGCGAAGGTGCGACTCGCTCTTGATGTCGACCGCCTCGGCGGTGACCGCGAGATCGGGGCGCAGGCTCTTGAGCGTCAGCGTGACGAGCGCGGTGCGCTCGTCGGCGGCGGGACGCGACGTATCGGCGAGGACGATCGCGCCGCCGGCCTGGCGGACGTTGGCGCGCTCGAGGGTGACCTCCGAGCCCGGGTCGCCGTGGACGATGCGCGCGCCCGGGTGGCGCACCAGCAGGTCGGAGAGCACCTCCTCGGGCAGCTCGTTGACCAGGACCACGGTCTCGGCCCGGCCCGCGGCCGCGAGGGCCTCGAGCACGCGCTCGGCATACTGGCTCCAGCCGCAGACGATGAGATGACCCTTGCCATGGATGGCGTCCAACCCGCGTCCCTCCCTGATCCGCTGCGTGACGAGAACGGATGCGACCGTCGCGGTGATGACCGACACGAGGCCCATGCCCCCGAACATGAGCACCACGCTGACAAGGCGGCCCAGTCCCGTCGTCGGTGCCACGTCGCCGTACCCGACCGTCGTCATCGTGGCGATGCCGAACCAGAGCGCGTCGCCGAGGTCGTGGATGTTGGCGCGCGGCGATCCGGCCTCGGCGAGGTACACCGCGAACGCGCCGACCACGAGCACGGCCGCGCTCGCGGCGGCGAGTGCCGGAATGCGCTCGCGCACCAGGGCGCGCCAGAACCCGGTCAGTCCCGAGCCCTTCCCCACTGCTCCGGCGCATCGTAGTTCGCGCGGCGCACGATAGGCGCGTGCGCGGAGCGGCCATCTTCGACGCGAGCGGGCGCTATCGGTACCGGCTGCGCCGCTGGTGGGCACCCGGCCCGCGGGTGGCCTTCGTGATGCTCAACCCGAACAAAGCCGATGCCCGGCGTGACGACCCCACGATCCGCCGCTGCGTGTCGTTCGCGCGAAGGTGGGCGTTCGGGTCCGTCGACGTGGTCAACCTCTTCGGGTACCGCACGCGCGATCCGCGCGAGCTGCTCCGCGTGAGCGACCCGGTCGGCCCCGACAACGACCGCTACCTGCGGCGGGCGATCCGATCGGCCGAGCTGGTCGTGTGCGCCTGGGGCGCCGCGCCCGCGGCGGCGCGCCGGGCCGCCCTGGTCGCGGAGCTGCTCGACGGACGCGCCCTGCGATGCCTGGGGCGCACGCTCTCGGGCGCGCCCCGCCATCCGCTCTACCTGCGCGCGGATACGGGGCTCCGCCGGTTCAGCGGGTGATCGTGATCGAGCGGATGGTGATGCTGCTCGCGCCGGCCTCGATGGTGATGGTCACGCGGTCCTTCGCGCTCGCGTAGCCCGCGGTCTCCATCACCGACGCGTTCCGCGCCAGCGCCGACACCGTCCCGGCGCCGAGCCGTGCGTTCTCCGACGAGGTAGACAGCAGTCCGCCGCTCGTCGTGATCCGCACCTCTACGTCCTCCGGCACGATGACGATGACGCTCGCCGCTCCCGCCTGGATGCGGATCGGCACGTCACCGCTCGGCTTCGGCAGCGTCAGCTCGAGGTGCGAGGCCCCGGTCTCGACACGCGCGTCGCGGATCTGGATGGCGCTCAGATCGACGATGAAGTCTCCGGCCCCTCCTTCGACCCTCAGCGACGTCGGCACATCCCGCGCGACCCTCACGTCGACGTTCGTTGGTGGCGTCGTGCCGAAGATGTGGATGTCGCCGATGGTCGCGGGCTGCACGCGGATGTCGGCTGTCTGACCTCCGTCGCGCCGCGAGTCCCGAACGCTGAGATCGCCGTGGTCGGAACGGGCCTCCACGAGATCCGACGCGCCGCCGCTCACCGAATATGTGCCGGCGCCGCCCTCCACGCGCAGGGCCAGCGAGGTCGCCCCCTGGCGCGGCACGGTGGTCGACGAGCTCGGCTGCGCGCTTCCGACCGGCACGAAGAGGCCGCGCGGCTGCGTCACCACCAGCCCGATCGCGACGGCGACCACGACCACCTCGATGGCGAGCGCGATCATCGGCTCGCGCCGAGCGAGGAGGATCTCGATCCCGGCGAGGACGAGGAGCAGCGGCCAGAGCTGGAGGACGGTGCGGACTGAGATCGGCGCGACGTAGCCGAGGTTCGACGCCAGGAAGAAGCCGCCGACGACGATGAGCAGGAGCGGCCAGAGGAACCCGCTGCGCCGGCGCGGCCGCTCGGAGGGAGGCGTTGCGCTGATGCCCGCGGCGTCGCTCATGGCCGCGTCCGCTGCACCAGCAGCAGAACGCCGATCGCGACGAGCACGATCGGCCACACGAGCGACCACTGGACGAAGCGGAACGCGCCGACGTTGCTCAGGAGGAAGACGATGCCGAGCGCGACAAGGACGTAGCCGATGGTGTTGCGCCGCCGGTCGGCGTCACCGTTCGCATGGGCCGGACCCGGCGCCGCGGGATCGCCCGCCGGGGCGACCGCCGCAGGATCCCCCGTTCGCGCGCTCGGCCAGAGCTCGTCGATCATCGGCCGCTCCCCCGGGAGCGGCATGAGAACGAGCAAGGAGATGTACACGAGGATGAAGAGACCCGCGGTGATGAGCGTGCAGAACACGAAGAACACGCGGACGAGGGTCGCGTCGATCGAGAGGTATTCGGCGACGCCCCCGGAAACACCCGAGATGACGCGGTTCGTCGCGCTCCGTTCAAGACGCCGGGACATGGGCCCTCCTTCTTTCGGACAGCGCCGCGAGCAGCGCGGCGGTGAGGATCGCGATGGGGATGGCGGGGTGGGTCGCGAGATCGAGGGCCGGGCCGGCGGCGATGAGCGCCGCGGTCGCGAGCTGGATGACCGCGCCGAGCGGATCGATGGCGCCGGCCGTGAGCAGTCCGCCCACCACGCTCCGGACGGCCTCCGCCCAGACCCAGCCCCCGATGAACGCCACCGCGGCCACCGTGAGGAGCGCTCGCCGGGGAGGCCGCGCCGCGCGCGCCGCGGCCGCCACCATGGCGGGATCGAGGCGCGCCGGGATCTCGTCGGGATCGAGACGCAGCGCGCGGCGGAGGACGTGCTCCTCGAACGGGATGCGTTCGTCGCTCATCGCTCGTCTCCGAGGACGGCCCGCAGCAGACCCCGCGCGCGCAGCAGCTGCACGCCGACCGTCGACGCCGGCCGGCCGGTGATCTGGGCGATCTCACCCACCGCGAGGCCGCTGAAGTAGCGCAGCACCGTGACGGTGCGGTAGGGCTCCGCGAGCCGCGCGACCGCGTCGCGCACCAGCAGGCGCTCCTCGCGCGCGAGCGCCTCCTCCTCAGGGACCGGGGAGCGATCGGGCAGGTCGAGCGCAGCCTCGGCGGGCGCGCGCCGCGAGAGGTCGCGGGAGACGGAACGGCCCGCGGAGATGCTCTCGTTCACGGCGATGCGGAGGAGCCACGGGCGCGCGGGGCGGGAGCGGTCGAACCGGTCGAACGCCCGATAGGCCTTGAGGAAGACCGTGGCCGTGACGTCGTGCGCCGCGTCGCGGTCCCCGAGCATGCGAAGGGCGAGCCCGAAGACCTCGTCCTGGTGGTCCCGGACCAGGTCGGCGAAGGTCACGCGCTCCGCGCGCGCGACCGCCGGAAAGGCCCACGAAGCGACACGGGCGATGGCCATTCTCGTCCCTAATACGGGCCCCAGCGCCCCCGCATTACAGGGTCTCGAGCGCCGCGCGACTGCCCGCGGGCGCGCTCACGACCTTCCGTCGCCCGCGCTGGCCACGTTCGATGGCCACCGCGCCCCGCGGCAGCCCGAGGGCGCGCGCGATGGCCTCGACCACCGCCTCGTTCGCCGCGCCCTCGACGGGGGGTGCGGTGACGCGGACCACGAGGGCGCCGTCGCGCCGTCCGCCCACGACCGTACGTGCCGCTCGGGGGATCACGATGACGTCGAAGCGGATGCGGTCGCCGCGGTCCGTGCGTCGGGGGGTCAGATCGGATACGGCAGCCGGCGGAAGATCTCGCCGACCAGGGGCGCGATGACGTAGTTGATCGCCAGGATGGCGACCAGCGGCGAGAGGTCGAGCCCGCCCATGAACGGGAGGACCCGGCGGATGGGCGCGAGGATCGTCTCGCTCACGGTGAAGACCAGGTCGCCGATGCCAAGGGGGAGCCGCACGGGGATCCACGTGAGCAGCACCCGCACGAGGATGCACAGGCTGATCGCGCCGAGCAGCGTCTGCACGAACGCCTCGGCGAACACGAAGAGGAAGCACGGGACGCACATGGCTCAGGTGTCCAGCCGGTAGCGCGACGGGGTCGGCCCCGACTGGCCCTGGTAGCTCGAGCCCAGCTCGGGCGTGCCGTACGGGCGTTCCGCGGGGCTCGACAGCTGGAAGAACGACAGCTGCCCGATCCGCATCCGCGGGTACAGCGTGATCGGGATGGTGTTGACGTTGGAGAGCTCGAGCGTGAGATGGCCGTCCCAGCCCGGATCCACGAAGCCCGCGGTGCTGTGGATGAGCAGGCCGAGGCGCCCGAGCGAGCTCTTCCCCTCGACACGGGAGACGATGTCGTTGCCGAGACGAACGCGCTCGAGCGTCGACCCGAGCGCGAACTCGCCGGGATGCAGGATGAACCGGTCGCCCTCGGCGACGGTCACGAGCTCCGTGATGTCGTCCACGCCTTTGCGCAGGTCGATGTACGCGTGATGCGTCGAGCGGAAGATCCGGAACTGCGCATCGAGGTGGATGTCCACGCTCGCGGGCTGCAGATACTTCGGATCGAACGGATCGATGACGATGCGCCGCGCGTCGATGGCGGCGCGGATGTCACGATCGGAAAGGACCATCCCGTCGCAGGATAGGTCGGCTACCGGCGGCGGCGGACGCGGGGTCCAGCCGGAGCGGCGGTCGCGATCGCGAGCGGCATCTGCTCGGCGACCTTGCGGTCGCGCGTCTCGGCGCGGCGGCGAAGGAGCGCGTCCACCTCGGCGAGGAGCGCATCCGGATCCTGCATCCGGTCGTAGACGATCTTGAATCGCACATAGCCCATCGGATCGACCTCGGCCAGCCGCTCGAGCACCATCTGGCCGATGCGCGCGGACGTCACCTCGCTCGTGCCGCTCTGCCGGATGGTGTGCTCGACGTCGTCGATGAGCGCGCTCGTGCGCTCCGAGGTGAGCTCCTCGGTCGCGGCCTTGCCGATCGAGCTCGCGAGCTTGCGGCGATCGAATTCCTGGCGGGCGCCGTCGCGCTTCACGACCTGGATGCGGGCCGACTCCGCCCGTTCGAACGTCGTCGAGCGCTCGCCGCACGCGTCACACACGCGCCGCCGGCGGATGGCCGCGCCCTCCTCGGCCTCGCGTGAATCAACGACCCGCGTGTCGGGTGCGCCGCAGCTGGGACACCGCATCGGACACAAGATATGGGAACGACCCACCTACATCTAGGTGGGTGCTCCGGGTGACGCGGTATCAGCGGCGGCGGAGGAAGCTCGGGACCTCCAGATCGTTCGGGTCGTACTTCTTCTCTTCGGCCCTCTCGGGTGCCCCGTTCGTGGCCACGGCGACGGGAGTGCGATCGACCGCGGAGCGTTCGGCCGGCCGGGGCTCCGCCATGCGCTTGTGGAGCGGCTGCTCGATGCGCTTGAGCGGGCGCGCCGGATCGAAGCCTGTCGCGATGACGCCGATCTTCACGCTGCCCGCCATGCGGTCGTCGATCACGGCGCCGAAGATGATGTTCGCCTCCGGGTCGGCTGCCTGGTGGATGATCTCGGCCGCCTCGTTGACCTCGAAGAGCGTGAGGTCGGGGCCGCCGGTGATGGTGAAGAGCACCCCGCGCGCGCCGTCGATCGACTGCTCGAGGAGCGGCGACATGATCGCTTGGCGCGCGGCGTCTGCCGCGCGGGTCTCGCCCGTCCCGTGGCCGATGCCCATGAGCGCGGAGCCCGCGTTCGTCATGACCGTCTTCACGTCGGCGAAGTCGAGGTTGATGAGCCCGGGCACCGTGATGAGGTCGCTGATCCCTTGCACGCCCTGTCGCAGGACATCGTCGACGATGCGGAAGGAGTCCGTGATGCTCGTCTTCGGGTCGACGACCTGGAGCAAACGATCGTTCGGGATGACGATGAGCGTGTCGACCTTGTCGTGAAGGTCCTCGATGCCCTGCTCCGCGAGCAGCTTCCGCTTCGTGCCCTCGAACGAGAAGGGCTTGGTCACGACCGCGACGGTGAGCGCGCCGATGTCCTTCGCGATCTCCGCGATGATCGGCGCTGCCCCGGTCCCCGTCCCGCCGCCCATCCCGGCCGTGACGAAGACCATGTCGGCCTCCTTCAGGACCTCGTAGAGCTTCTCGCTGTCGTCCTCCGCGGACTTGCGGCCCACGGCCGGATCCGCGCCCGCGCCCAGCCCCTTCGTGATCTTGTCGCCGATGCGGATCTTGTGCGGCGCGTCGGCGAGGAGCAGCGCCTGAGCATCGGTGTTGACGGCGATGAACTCGACGCCCATGAGCTCCGCGCGGATCATGCGGTTGACGGCGTTGGATCCGCCGCCCCCGACCCCGACGACCTTGATGAGCGCGAAGTTCTCGATGTCCGAGCGGATCGGCATATGGGAGGGGCCTCCTTTGCGCCTATTCGGCCTGGCGCCGCCCCTCCCCTGAGCGCACGTCGGGCTCTTTATTCGTTGGAACTATAGACCCGCCCCGGAAGGAACGCGACGGCTGCCGGAGCGCTTCTAGGGCACCAGGTTCTTGAAGAGACCCCGGAGCTTCGTTCCGACGCCGTCGCGGGCGCGCGCGCGGCCGTCGCCCTCGCCCCAGTGCCGCGTGCCCCAGAGGAGGAGGCCGCTCGCCGCCGAGTAGGGCGGCGACGAGATCTGGTCCGTCAGGCCGCCCAGCCCGTGCGGCCCGGTCGGCCGGGTCGCCATACCGAGCTGATCGCGCGCGGCGCGCCCGATGCCCTGCAGCATCGCGCCGCCGCCGGTGAGAACGAGGCCTGCCTGGAGGCGGTTCGTCGCGCCCGCCGCCTCGATCTCGGCGCCGATGAGCTCGAGGATCTCGTGCACGCGCGACTGGACGATCTCGGCGATGTGACGGCGCGTCACGCCGTGCGGCAGCTCCTCGCCGATCGAGGTGATCTGCACGACCTCGTCGGGATCCACCTCGAGGGGCAGCGCGGTCGCGTAGCGGAGCTTGATGGTCTCGGCGGTGTCCGGCGCCACCCGGAGCACGATCCCGAGGTCGCTCGTCACGCTCCGCCCCCCGAGCGGGATCGTCGCCGCGTGCGTGATCGACCCGTCCTGGAAGATCGCGACGTCGGTGGTGTCCCCGCCGATGTCCGCGACGACGACGCCGAGCTCCCGGTCCTCGTCCGTGAGCACGGCCTCGGCCGTCGCGAGCGGCGTGAGGACGAGCTCGTCGATCTCGATCTCGGCGCGCTGCACGCACTTGCTGAGGTTGAGCACGCTCGTGCTCGCCGCGGTGACGATGTGGGTCTCGACCTCGAGCCGCACGGCGGTCATGCCGATCGGATCGCGCACGCCGGCCTGGCCGTCCACGACGTATCCGCGCGGGATGACGTGCAGGATCTCGCGCGTGTTCGGGATGCTCACGGCGCGCGCTGCGTCGATGGCGCGGAGCGTGTCCTCGTGGCCGACATCGCGCCGGCCCGAGATGGCGACCATGCCGCGCGAGTTCTGCGAGCTGATGTGGTTGCCGCTCACTCCGACGAGCGCGGAGCGCACCTTGTAGCCGGACATCCGCTCGGCCGCCCCGATGGCGCTGGTCACGGCCTGCACCGTGCGGTCGATGTCTATGACCACGCCCTTGCGCAGGCCGTCCGACGGCGCGGTCCCGAATCCGATCACGTTCGCGCCGCCGCGCTCGTCGAGCTCCCCGATGAGCGCGCAGACCTTCGTCGTGCCGATGTCGATCGCGACGAGGACGGTCTGATCCGGCATGCGCGTGATCGTACTAGAGGAAGTGCCGGCGGATCACGGCCACGTTCTGGAAGATCCGCCACCCGAACGCGAACAGCGCGACGAGGTAGAGGTCGATCCCGAGGCGGTCACCGAGGAAGGTGAGCGCCGCCGCGAGCAGCGCGTTGGTGTAGAAGCCCGTGAGGAAGATGCGCGCGTCGAAGTGCGCTTCGAGCTCCGCGCGGAACGCGCCCAGGACCGAGTCGAGCGCGGCCAGGATCCCCACGGCGGTGTAGCGGGCGAGCTCGATGGGAAGGGTGATGCGGAACGCCAGGCCGAGCAGCACCCCGACCACGAGGCCGAGGAGCGGCAGCCACAGGGTCACCGAGAGGGGCTGGGGAAAACGACGGCGGGGGTGGCCGGGACGGTCCTCACGTCGACGTACTCTAGGCGCCGCCCCGCGCTCTCTCGCAGCACCGCCTTCGCGGCATCCAGCTTGGCGTCAAGGCCGTCGGGTGCCCCGAAACGGATCTCCCATCCTGCTCCGCTCGCGAGGACGAGCCCGTTCGGTCCGGCCTCGATGCGGACCGCCGGCGCCGTCGCATCCGACCGGAGCTCGCCCGGCGCGATCTTGGCGAGGCGAAGGGCCGAGCCGACGAGCGCGGCATCCAGACGGTCCCCCGCCGCGCGCGCGGGCACGCGCAGGTCGGTGACGCGCAGCGCCGGCGCGGCCGTCGGGTCGGCGGACGGGAAAAGGACCCCGTCGGTGTCGACGAACCACTCCGTTGCGCCGACGACCCAGCGCGCCGCGGCTTCGCGCTCGGTCAGCGTGAGGCGGGCGCTCGCCGGCAGAGCCAGCTCGACGCGCGCGTCCCGGACCGCCGCGCTTCCCAGGAGCGCGACCCGCGCCGCGGCCGCGCTCGCGTGGAAGATGGGCACGCCGATCAGACCGCTGCGCTCGATGGCCGCGGCTCGGGTGACGTGACGCGCTCCGATCACCTCGACCGCGGCGACCGGCTGCAGCGACGCGAGGACGAGAGCCGCCGTGGCGGCGACGCAGGCGAGAGCGATGCCGCCCGCCGCGAGGCGCGCCACGTCCCGGGGGATGCGCCGCGGAGCCGCCCGGCCGCGCCGTGTCTCGCGGCGCGGCCGCCTAGCGACGAGAGCGCTCCAGCGCGAGCGCGATGAGGCGCTCGAGGAGCTGCCCGAAGGGGAGACCGGCGACGCGCGCGGCCTTCGGCAGGAGGCTGTTGGCCGTCATGCCCGGGATCGTGTTGACCTCGAGGACAGGCATGCGGTCGCCCGAGAGGATCATGTCGGTGCGCGACAGGTCGTCCAGGCCGAGCGCGCGGTGCACCTGCAGCGCGATCCCCTGCGCGCGCCGCGCGACGTCCGCGGGCACCCGCGCCGGGCAGATCTCCTCCGTCGCCGCCGGGTCGTATTTCGCCTTGTAGTCGAAGAAGCGGCGCGACGTCACGATCTCGATGACCGGGAGCGCGGTCAGGTCGTCCTCGTCGCCGATGACGCCGACCGTGAGCTCGGTCCCGGCCAGCCTTTCCTCGATGAGGGCGCGGTCGTCGTAGCGGAGCGCGTCACCGATCGCGGCGTCGAGCTCGTCCGGGCGCTCGACCGGGGCGGCCCCGAAGCTCGACCCCTGGCGCACCGGCTTCACGAAGACGGGATACCCGATCTCCTCCGCCGCCTTCGCCGCGACGGAGGGATCCTTCACGAATGCCGCGCGCGTCACGGCCACGCCGCGCGCAACGTCGACCCCGCTCGCCGCCAGCACGCGCTTCGCCATGACCTTGTCCATGGCGAGCGAGGACGCGAGGACGCCGGATCCGACGTAGGGGATCCCGAGGATCTCGAGGAGTCCCTGGATCGTGCCGTCCTCGCCCCAGGGTCCGTGCATGCCGATGAAGGCGACGTCGATCGGCGCGTCCGCCGCCGTCGTGGCGATCGCGCTCGTCGCGGGGACGAGCACGTCGGTCGCCCGTTCGATCTGTTCCTGCAGGGCGGCCGGGAGCTCGCGCCGGTCGCGCTCGGTCAGCGCTTCGACACGCCCCGAGCGCTCGGCGAGCGCCTGCGCCTGCGCGCGCTGCTCCTTGGTGATCCGGGGATTGCGGGCCATGAGCGCGAGCGGGTCGAGGAGAACGACCTCGTACTTGTCCTTGGACAGGTTCTCCGCGATCTGGTAGCCGGTCGCGAGCGAGATCCCGCGCTCGGCCGACGCCCCGCCCGCGAGGACGCCCACGCGGATCTTCCTCGTCATGCCGGCTCCGCGAGCGGCGTGGTGTAGCGCTCGGCGTGACCGAGCGGGCTGAACAGGTAGAAGTACAGCGGGATGAGGAACGTCGCGACCCCGATGACGGCGTAGACCAGGACGACGTTCCCGGTGCGCTCGACCGCGTACGCGCCCGCGATCGCGCCGAGCGGATTCGCGGACCACGCCAGGACGGCGGCGACGCTGCGGATCCGGCCGAGCAGATGCTCCGGCACGATCGCCTGACGCAGGCTGCCGGTGTTGATGTTGAACAGTGTCCCGAGCCCATTCCGCATCGCCCAGAGCACGACGCCGACGCCGTACCA
>Ga0070698_100008067_pt1 | contig 11389 bp, 9 predicted proteins | sample KBSK1502metaG_FD_65477 | JGI IMG/M metagenome (GOLD analysis project Ga0070698, IMG submission 65477) | Corn, switchgrass and miscanthus rhizosphere microbial communities from Kellogg Biological Station, Michigan, USA - KBS K1-50-2 metaG | ecosystem: Host-associated > Plants > Roots >...
TGCCCCATTTCTATGTTTCGCAATCCTTACATGGGTCTCCCCTTTATTGCTTTCACCCATTTCATTTGCAGTAATATCATAATACTCGGGGCGATAAAGGAACATTACCATATCGGCATCCTGTTCAATAGCACCGGATTCACGAAGGTCACTCAGCTGCGGGATCTTTGCTCCTTCTTTTCTTTTTTCAACTTCACGACTCAATTGTGAAAGAGCAACGATTGGAATGTTCAATTCCTTTGCAAGTGCTTTCAGGTTTCTTGAGATATTACTGATCTCCTGTTCACGGTTTGAGTTTCTGTTATCACTCGTCCCACTCATCAATTGCAAATAATCTATAAGTACTAATCCTATGTTGTGTTTATTTTTTAATCGACGGCATTTAGCTCTTAATTCAAAAATGTTCAATGCCGGAGTATCATCAATAAAGATCGGCGCTTTGGCCAAACGTTGAATACCGCGGGCATAGAGTTGTTTCATTTCATGTTCTTCTAATTTACCCCGGGCAATTTTTTCTAACCATATCTCACTTTCAGCAGCAAGAATACGTTGTACCAGTTGACCGGCACTCATCTCCAATGAAAAGAAAGCTATAGGTGTTGGCTTGCTTGCATGTAATGCAGCGTTTCTTGCCAAATTCAATGCAAAAGCCGTTTTACCAACCGAAGGTCGTGCAGCAAGGATAATAAGATCTGTATTCTGCCAGCCATAAGTAATTCTGTCAAGCGAAGGAAAGCCGCTTGGCACACCGGAAAAATCTTCGTTTTTGTGACGAAGATCCTCAATACGCTGAATTGTTTTTACAAGTACTGAATCGATCGTGTCAAAATTTTTGCGAAGATGGCTGCTCGTTATTTCAAACAATTTGCTTTCTGCATCATCTAAAAGGTCAAAAACATCAGTTGAATCTTCATAAGCATCACCGATAATTTCACCGCTGACACGTATCAATTCTCTTTGAATAAATTTTTGAAGAATTATTCTTGAATGCGTTTCAATATGTGCTGAAGAAACAACTGAATTGGTAAGCTTGGTAACATAATAAGGCCCGCCAATCATATCCAGCTCTTCACGGGTTTTCAATTCTTCTGCAACTGTGAGAATATCTATTGGCTTATTTTTTTGTGCCAGGCCTTGCATGGCCCGGTAGATGCGCTGGTGAGCATCTACATAAAAACATTCAGGCTTTAAAATTTCAATTACAACATCAAAAGCATTTTTCTCGAGCATGATTGCACCGAGAACTGCTTCTTCAAGGTCTTTTGCCTGTGGTGGTATTTTACCATAAACTAAACTGCTGAGATCTGTTGAAGTTTTTCTTCTTTGTTTACGGTCTTTGTTGAGATTAGTAAGTTCCATCGTTGATACAGGGCGATAAAAATTTAAACCATTGATTTCACACCAATGACTTTTGGGTTAGTTTTTCCAGCCTTATTTCACTGAATTAGTTGGTTCGGTTCGAAACGTTATCCCTCAGTCAGACGGCGAATATAAAAGCCAATTTCTCATAAAAAAATTTTTTCTTTTCTAACGAATACTGCACAAGCTTTTCCACATCGGATTTTATAACACCAACTGTAATTTATAAAAAATTATCGGGTGAATTTATTAAAAATATCCACGAAGTCTGCAAAAGTTTTTGTGTTCTCAAACAATTGTTCGGCTTTAACCTTGTATTGATTTAGACGTGGGTTGATAAAAATTTCTTTTCCCCGTTTATTGCTTTTTCATTTCTTATTTATATATTGTTACACCTTCTCGTACTTATTAAGACTCCCTGTTCAAGGTCTCCGTTTAGCAAGCATTTATAACTCTTTTTTTTAAGCAAGCTTGGAAAAAAACAAAATAATTTATCCGCTTCCCGGTAAGCTCATCTATTAAATGCTTTCCGGTTTTTTCATAATTAAATTTTTTTTTATGCCCGCCATTAACTTTTCTATCGATCTGCATTGTCATCCTAATTATAAATCATTTGCAAGAGCACATAATCAGGATGGACAGCCGCCATTACCTCAAAGTAATTCAATTCGTAATCGCTCCAGCTTGTGGTATTATGATCCGCCAAGTGTTACAGACAAGCTTGCCAACTTTTTTCTAAGCATCACCAAGTTCAGGCAAAACAATTTGACAGCTGCTATATATGGGCGCCTTCTTGTAATGGTAGTGGGTTTAGGTTCAATTGAGAAATTCTTTTTCAAAAACAAACTCGGTACAGGTTTTATTACAGACCTGCTTGACGACTTTGTTGCAGAATTTCAAAGACCGAGAATTAACGCAATAGAAGGCATGACCAACTACTGGACTGATTTTATCCGTGAAATGCAGTTTATGCTCGACCAAGAAAACACGGTAGTAAACATCGACGGCCATTACTATGTTTACAGGATACCCACTAATTTTTTTGAACTTCAGCAAAATATTTTAGAAAACGAACATAATGATGCCGGCAATAAAAGAGAACGGCCTTTGGTCGTTTCATTGATAGTAGCTTCAGAAGGCTTGCATGTTCTTAATTGCGGCCTTGAAACTCCATGCAACCCGAATGAAGTAAAACAAAATGCCCAAGCATTGAAAATAATGCCCAAAGCTCCATGGTTTGTAACATTCAGCCATCATTTCTATAATGAACTATGTGGCCATGCACGCAGCTTGAGAAAACAGATCGGCAAACTGACCAACCAGGAAGAAGGGATCAATTCAGGGTTTACCCAGCTCGGTTTGGAAGTGTTGGATATTTTACTGGATAAAAATAATGGTCGCCGCATACTGATCGATCTAAAGCACATGAGCCCGGAAGGAAGAAAACTTTTTTTACGATTAAGAAAAGAAAAATATAACAGTGAAATACCTGTTCTCATTAGTCATGGTGTGGCAAATGGCCTTCCTGAATATGGAAAAACCGTTTCCAATTATCCGGAGTTGGGAAATACATTTATAAATCCACTTGAAAATGAAATTGGCGGTGATGGAAAATTCAAGGATCATAATCTTATTAATTTTTATGATGATGAATTACTTGAGATGGAAGAAAGCAAAGGCATCATAGGTATACAGCTTGATGAAAGACGATTAGCCAATGATGAAACCATGGATAGGGTAAAACATTCGCTATGGCGCAATAAGATCATGCATTACCGGAGTGAACTGGTATGGAGACAAATACAATACATAGCGGAATTATTAGATGATCACGGAAGATATGCGTGGGGTAATATGGCGATCGGGTCCGACTATGACGGTCTTGTTGATCCGCTTAATTCCTTCTGGTCTGCCGAAGAATATGATGATCTTGCCAGCTATCTTGAAAGACATGCATATAATTATTTCACGGAACATCCGGAAAGAATAAAAAATTCATTTAACAGGGTAAGTGCTGATGTGGTGATACAAAATATTTTCAGAGATAATGCATGGAATTTTTTGAGAAGGTGGTTTAGCTGATATAATTAATCCCTGATCTTTTAAAACATTTTCGGGGTCATTGCTTCCGTTATACCTTCCTCACCCATTCCTTATCTTCGCAGCTAATAAAAGAAGCAAGCGAACATGACGATCTCTTATAAATGGCTGAGTGAATATTTACCCGTAACAGTAGAACCGGAAAGATTGGCCCGCTTCCTTTCATCCATAGGTTTGGAAGTAGAAAGTTTTGAAAAATATGAAGAAATAGCTGATTAATTGTGCTCACTTTATTTTAAAATCTTTTCTTTAAAACTTGTTTTTTCATTTCTTATTTATATATTGTTATACCTTCTGGTACTTATTAAGACTCACTCTAAATTAAGGCCTCGATTTAGTACAAAACATTTATCGAAATCTGCATAATGTGTCCGTGAAAACACGGTATGGAATACGTGTTATAAACATTGAAAGAAATAAATGAATCATTAATCTTTGATCTGAAAATTTTGAAGATCGGGTTTTGGAGTGGCAGGGTGAGGTAAAAAAGAAGCCTAAAAAAAATAAGTTTTGAGAATCAAGTTACTCAAAAAATAATTTAATGAAGTCAACAACAAGACATAAGTTTAATTTTCTAACGAAATACATTCAAAAGAATTTTTTGAGATGGAAAAAACAATATCCAAACATTGTTGGAGCCCATCCTGGTAAAAAATATAAAAAAGGCCGCTATCTCAATAAGTATTCAATTATTTTTTTGGTAACTAAAAAGTTTAAAAACCCCAAGAGTAAGATACCGGAATATTTCAATGTCAAGTTCCCAGATGGAAAAATAAAAAAAATCCTAACTGATGTTAATGAGATGGAGAAATTCAGTTTTAGGTCTGTAAGCTTAGGTGATAGAAATCGCCGAAAAGACTTAAATAATTTCGGAAGCATAGGAGGTTTTTTTGAAAGAGGCAACCATTTATATGCATGTACAAATATGCATGTCACATTACCCGATTTATTAAGCCAGAATCAAACTTATTTTTATAAACCGGTAAACCAGCAATTTCAGACCGATACGTTTTTGTTTAACAACTTTCAATCTATAGAGGGTTTTCTTGAAGTTGGTCTTTTTAACAAGGTAGACGTTTCAATGATAAGAGTTAATGCCGCTAATATCCAGAATGCTTTGCCCGGTATTGGATTCCCGTCAGGCTTTTTGCCGATCAATTCATTAACTGTGGGCATGTCTTTATCGATGCATGGCGGAGTATCCCTCAATCAGCCTGGTTCAGTTTTAGGATTTGGAGTTTCAATACCTACGCCCATTACAGGAATAAGACTCGATAATTTAATTATTACTTCAGTCCGAAGTGTTGAAGGTGATTCAGGTTCCCCGGTTTATACGCCAGATCTCAGAATTGTTGGAATCGTTATTGGGGGAACAATTTCAACAACCTACGTTTTACCTATTCAAGCCATCCAAAACGAATTGGATTATACTTTTAAATTTTAAAACTAAGTTTATGAAGAAGATCTATGTCACTCTTTTGTTAGTTTTTGGAGCATTAGTAACATTTGCTCAAATTTCTTTTGATGTAATTATTTCTGCTGGCGGCGCCCCCCTACCCGTTACTCCCGGAGCCGCGGGTGCGGCGTCCTCGGTGGCTTTTCCGTCGGCCGCACTAATTCCATCATTTTCTTTTAAGGTAAATAATCCACCGGCAGGTGCTCTATATGATATTTTTGTTAACGCGGGAAGTCCAATTCGCTTTACTCCTGCCGCTGCTCATCAGACAATTAGCTGGGCCGGTGTGCCAGATTTAAGAGGTCAAAATATTTCCGTTGTGCAAGTAGGAGGCGGTAACGTTTTAAACATTCAATTTACTTCTACTGGTGGTGGTGGCGGTGGTGGCGGTGGCGGCGGCGCAGTTACTCCACAGGTAGTAATTGCAGCAGGTGAACCTGCAAATGAAGAAGGTTATATAAATAGATATGTTTCGAATGCAAATTTGATAAAAACACAGTTTGGTATTCAAATTATGGGAAGTCCAAGCGTTCTAACACAATATTCAGGCAAAAGATATGTTCATGTTTTTTTTGATCAATATGGAAATAGTGTGCTCGGAGCAGTACCACAAGGAATTTCAAATTTGCAATATGTTGTTCATGTTATATACCTGACTCCAAAAAATAAGATGGATATGATTCGCTATGTTATAAATCAGACTTCAGGCGAGTATAACGATGCTGCTTTATACCGTAATTTAGGGATACTGGATTCTTTAAAGATGTTTCAGTTTCGATCAGGCCAAATCACACCAACCGGTAACGTTATTGAATTCGTATTTACTAGTAAAGAGATCCTTTTTAGCACATCTACCTCTAATATATCTTTTTCGATTAGCCGTTTAAAGATAGAAGATCTTCAAACTTATCAAACTGTTAGCACAAATCTTGGCTCTTATACAATTAAGATGGCGCCTGTGTATGCTGGTTCATTTGACATTGGTCTGATATCAACTAAACTTGAAAACCCTGATTATACACTGGAAAATTCTCCTACAAGTGCTTCAACAAAAGTGGTGAAAGAGTCCAATACCGGCAGCAGAGGTGTAGTTACTGTTATGGCAACATTATATGTATCGCCTTTTACTATTCTTAAATCATTAGTCAATGACGGAAATGTACCATGGTACAAACTCACAGGTAGAAGCTTTCTTGATTATAGTGGTAATATTCTGGACAGAGTATATCCGTCAATTGGAGTTGGCTTTACCGACAAAACTTTTGAAAATCTTTTTTTCGGAGCTAATATTGAAGTAGCCAGAGGAGGTTCTGTTTTTATAGGATATCATTATGGCAAAATAAACACTTTTGATGCTCCTGATAATTTTGAGTTTGGCAAAACCGAAATATCAGAAAATGAATTTAATTTGAGAAAAGGCAATAAATGGAAAGGGGATTTTGCTATTGGCGCTAACATCGATCTTAGATTAGTTTTAAATTTATTTAGGCCCGGCAGCTCACAGCAATAAAAATTAATATTTCCAAATAATCAATCAGTGTTCTTTTTTGAAAGTAGCAGAAGCAGGGACTCCGGGCAGCTTGGTTTGTTTATCATTAAAGAATTTCGATTTCCTTATGAACAAATCTTCATTCACCCATTCCTTATCTTCGCAGCTATTAAAAGAAGCAAGCGAACATGACGATCTCATATAAATGGCTGAGTGAATATTTACCCGTAACAGTTGAGCCGGAAAGATTGGCCCGTATACTTACGTCTATAGGTTTGGAAGTTGAAGGCTTTGAAAAATATGAAGAAGTAAGAGGTGGATTAAAAGGCCTGGTGATCGGTGAAGTTATCTCTACCGAAAAACATCCTAATGCTGATAAGCTCACTCTTACAAAAGTGAATGTTGGTAATGGTGAACCATTACAAATTGTTTGCGGTGCTCCAAATGTTGAAGCGGGACAAAAAGTTGTTGTTGCCAAAGTAGGCACAACTATTTACCCGATAAATAATGAACCGCTGACAATGAAAGTGGCAAAGATCAGGAATGTGGAAAGCTATGGAATGATCTGTGCCGAAGATGAAATAGGTTTAGGCGCATCACATGCAGGTATCATGGTTTTAAAAGAAGACACAAAGGTTGGTTCAGATGCAGCAGAATATTTTCAGCCTTATGAAGATTGGATCTATGAACTTGGCATTACACCCAACCGAATGGATGCTATGAGTCATTGGGGTGTGGCCAGAGATGTTTGTGCATACCTAAGTCATCATGATAGAAAAGAACTGAAACTAAAATTGCCAACCAGCAATGGTTTTAAGATCGACAATAAGTCGTTACCAATTTCTGTATCTATAGAAAATACAAAAGCCTGCCAGCGATATAGTGGAGTTAGTATTTCTGCTGTTACTATTAAAGAATCACCAGTGTGGTTGCAAAAAAAATTAAAAGCGATCGGGCTAAGACCGATCAATAACATAGTTGATATTACCAATTTCATTCAGCATGAAACAGGCCAACCGCTTCATGCATTTGATGCAGATGAAATAAGAGGCAAAAAAATAGTAGTCAAAAATCTACCTGAAGGAACAAAGTTTATCACCCTTGATGAAAAAGAAAGAAAGCTAAGTAAAGAAGACCTGATGATCTGCGATGCTGAAGGTGGAATTTGCATTGCCGGTGTTTTCGGCGGTCTGCACTCAGGTGTAACGGATAAAACAAAAAACATTTTTTTAGAAAGTGCCTGGTTCAACCCGGTTGATATCCGCAAAACAAGTTTTCGCCATGGGTTGAGAACCGATGCCGCAACACGTTTTGAAAAAAATATTGATATATCGAATACGGTTAATGTACTAAAACGTGCCGCTTTAATGATCAGGGAACTTGGCGGTGGTCAAATTGCATCTGATATTGTCGATGTTTATCCTGATCCCGCAAATAAAACACAGGTCTCTCTTAAATACCATTACCTGAAAAAGCTTAGTGGTAAAAATTATCATCCTGATACTGTAAAGAATGTTTTAAACAGCCTTGGATTTGAAATAGAAAAAGACGGAATAGATGAAATTCGTGTGACTGTACCATTCAGCAAGCCTGATATTTCTTTGCCAGCTGATATTGTTGAAGAAATTTTACGGATTGACGGTTTGGATAATATTGAAATTCCCACAGCTATCACCATCACTCCATCAGTTGAAGAAAATTACCTTGGTCATACATTAAAAGAAAAAGTAGCTAATTATTTCGTCGGGCTTGGCTTTCATGAAATGATGACCAATTCAATTACCAATGCCGCTTATTTTACTGAAGAAGAACGACAGCCAATGGTAAAAATGCTGAATAGTCTTAGTGCTGAGTTGAATATTCTTCGTCCATCTTTATTGGAAACAAGCCTGGAAGTTGTTGCCCGCAACTTGAATCATAAGAACAGCAACCTGAAACTTTTTGAATTTGGTAAAGGATATTTCACAACCGGACCTGCTAAATATCATGAAATGGAACAGGTATGTATGGTCATTAGTGGCAATGTGAATGATCAAAACTGGAAAGGCAAAACGACCTCATCAGATTTTTTTTATACAAAAGGTGTTGTATCTGCTGTATTACAATTACTCGGAATAAAACCGGATACAATTGAAACCTTAGCTGTTCCTAAACTTCAGGATCATATAATATATAAAGCAAATGGCGAATTGGTAGCTGGCGCAGGGGAAGTAAATCAAAAAGTGCTTTCGCAATTTGGCATAAAGCAGCCTGTGTTTTTTGCTGCTCTTAATTGGGAAGCTGTGATGAAACTTGCGGTAAAACAAACACTGGCGATTAAAGAACTTCCAAGGTTCCCATCTGTAATAAGAGACATTTCAATGGTGGTTCCAAAACAGCTTGCTTATACGGAGGTGGAGAATTCGGTGAATAAATTAAAGCTTTCAAAACTTCAGGAAGTAAAACTCTTTGATATATTCGAAAGCGAAAAGCTGGGGACTGATAAAAAATCAATCGCTGTGAGCTTTACTTTTCTTGATGAAGAAAAAACGCTTACCGATAAAGAGATCGATGGTTGGATGAGTAAAATAATGGAGACACTCGAAAAAGAACTGAATGCTGAGATAAGGAAATAATGCACTAATATGCCAATTTGCTAATATATGGGAGACCTGGAAAAACAATTAAAAAGAATACAGGATAAACTGCAACAGGTGTTGAAGGATTATTCTGCTTTGCAAAAAGAAAATTTGAGACTGAAAGAGGAATTGGATAAAAACAGGACCCAATCTTTTGTTCATCAACAAAATATTGAAGACCTGAAACAGCAGGTAGATGTATTAAAGATCACTTCGGGAGACTGGGATCCCAAAGACAAAAAAGAATTTGAAAAAAGGATCAATTCTTACATTAAAGAGATTGATCGCTGTATTGCTTTATTAAGTGAATGACCTAAGCATAAAGCATTCCTCATTCACCATTAACCATTCACAATTCACGATCATGGCCGAACAACTAATACCCGCTACAATTACAATTGCCGACCGCAGCTACCGTATTAAACTCGATCCTAAAGATGAGGAGGTGGTCCGTAAAACGGTAAAAACGATCAATGACAAGATCATTGAATTCAAGACCATGTTTGCCGGAAAAGACATGCAGGACTATGTTGCAATGGCTTTAGTTTGGTATGCGACTGAACAAAATAGTAATCCCGCATCTGATGTGGAAAGAGATAATATTTCCGATAAGTTGAATTTATTGGAGAGGATGCTGGATGGGCAGTTGCAATAAACTAAAATCTTATAGTTTCGTTAATAATAATCAGGGTTGTTACATCCATACATGCAAACGTTGTTCTTCAGCACCCTAATATAAGATATAGTTTCCTGCTTAGCTAAATTCATGTTCCATGTCGTGGTTTTTGTCCGATTTGGAAAAGTCATGAATTGAAACGTATCAATAAAGATCTGTACAGAAATTGTGTTTGCACCAGATGTCCCATATGATTGAAATACACCTCTTGAATATCCGATACCCATGGGCATAAAGCTTCTATCAGTATAATTAGCTGGCAGTATTGAAAATAGGCTATCTACTGGTTTGCCTATATAGGACTGCAATGGAAGCGCAAGTATGTAGTTAAGCAGTGTGTCTATTGCAGGTGATTGGGGTGGACATTTTTTTTCATCTCCTGCAAAACAAGTTATGTTTATTAGTAAGAATATAGGGATTATCGTTTTTTTCATATGCTAGGTTTAATATGTCAGTAATGTGAAATTGATATTATTTCTTGGTGATTTGAAGATTTTTATTCCAGATATTTGGGAGTTATTATTTGCAGTAATTTTTAGGACTCCCCATTCCGACTTTTTTTGCCATGTACATGACGAAGTTGAACAACTATCCATTCCATCTATATGTAAATTATATAATTTGTTTTTTATCTGGTCAATATTCTGTGTATTGCCACAAATAGACCTAACATAATCTCGGAATTTGTCAGGACTACTTATTACAGCCGCATAAATAAAATCTTATCCATCTACTGTACGATTCTTATAAAGCTTATTTATATCTGGCCCATCGAAGCATTGATTTTTATACAGATCATTGGGATTGTTGGGCTCCTCGTCCTGATGAGAGTGCCATATGCCAAACGAATTTATCGTCAAAGTTGGTGACGATTCATGAATTGTCCCTGATTTAGCCCACATTCCAATTGAATCTGGTAGTCCATTTATTGTTGTCGGGACAAATGTAAACGTACGTTCTTTCCCATCTAACTGGGCTTTATTAAATAATGAATCAGCCATACCAGAAGTCTTTTCATAAAGTCTTTTTAAGCGAATAGCAATTATTGAGTCCGTAAGTGGTGGCACTGTATCTATTATTGGTTGCCATCCCATAACACCGTCACATGGTGTAAATCTGCCAATATAATAAGGATCTTCTTCGCATGGTTCTTCCCACCAAGGATTAGGTGGATTTCCGCCACCGCTACCCCCACCTCCGCCTCCTCCACTACCACCAATTGAAATTACAACTACAAGGAGTCTAGATTTCATAAGCATGGTTTAAGGTATTTGTAAGTTACAAAAAACACAATGCCATTTCCAATACCACTTTTGCGGCATTTTTATAACTCCAACATTGATTTCATTGGTTCCCGACGTTTTGTATCTTCGCTGATTCCCTGACCATTAGAATAAGAACCGGGATTATTAAAAACAAGCATTGTGAAATCAATCAAACTAAAAATTCATGGATCAAAATATATTGTTTGCCATCATAGGAGCGGCGGGCGGGCTTATCATCGGCATTATAGCGGGTAAGTTCATTTTCGCCAAAAACACAAAAAAACAAATAGCCGACGCCGAATTACATGCTCAAACCATAATCAAAGAAGCCGAACTCAGAGGCGAAACTTTCAAAAAGGAAAAAGAACTCGAGGCGAAGGAACGCTTTGTCCAGATGAAATCAAATCATGACAAAGAGGTTTTTGA
>Ga0070698_100008068_pt1 | contig 11387 bp, 11 predicted proteins | sample KBSK1502metaG_FD_65477 | JGI IMG/M metagenome (GOLD analysis project Ga0070698, IMG submission 65477) | Corn, switchgrass and miscanthus rhizosphere microbial communities from Kellogg Biological Station, Michigan, USA - KBS K1-50-2 metaG | ecosystem: Host-associated > Plants > Roots >...
GCCAGCAACACGTCAAGCTGGTTGATCGCGCACAGGACCGTGCCCACGATGATCGCGACGGCCACCGTCCGGGCCAGATGCGGACGGCAGGCCGCGGATACCTCACCCATCCAGCGGTTCATGGCTCATCCTCCCCCGGCCAGGCGAGCGTCAGGGTTAACAATGTCATCACGCTGACAAGTGCCGTGATGGCGCGCCAGATTAGCCCGCCCTCGTCAAGCGCCCGCGGCCAGGAGATGATGAGGTGAGGAGATGATATGCGAGTACTGATGATCGCACCCCCCGGCGCGGGCAAGGGAACTCAGGGCGGATTGATTGCCGCGCATTTCGACATCCCGCACATCGCGACCGGGGACCTGCTGCGCGATCACGTCGCGCGGCGGACGGCTCTTGGCCATGCCGTCCAGACATATCTTGACCGCGGCGAACTCGTGCCCGACCAGATCGTGCTCGACATGGTGCGGGAGGCGGTGATCGCGGCCAAGGCGGCCGGAGGCGGCTACGTCCTGGACGGAATCCCGCGGAACATCCACCAGGCCCGCGCGCTCTACCTGATAGGTCGCGAACTCGGGATGACTGCGGACGTGGCGCTGCACCTTCAGGCCGACGACGCGGAACTCATGCGCCGGCTGACCGCGCGGGCCGCGCTCGAGCATCGCTCCGACGACACCCCGGACATCATCGCCCAGCGCCTCGCGCTCTACCACGACGTGACCTCCCCCATCCTCTCGTGGTACCGCGAGCGGGGGATCCTGGTGTCGGTGGATGCGATGCGGTCCGCGCAGCAGGTCGGGCGCGAAATCCTGGCCGCCCTCGAATCGATGCGGCCGCTCCTGCGCCATGTGCCCGCGGAGGCACGGCGCCCGGTTGACCTCACCAGCCTGGGAAAAGCGTTCGGTATGAGCGGCCCGGTTTCCGGCAGCTCCGGCCAAGCTCATGGGAACCACATGACCAAGGTGGTGGCATTCGACGTCAACGAGACCCTGCTTGATCTCAGGGCCCTGGATGCCGCTTTCGAGGAACTATTCGGCTCTGCCGCCCTGCGCGGGCAGTGGTTCGCCCAGATGCTCCAGCTGTCCTTCGTCGGCGGGCTGACCAGGAACTACGTCAGCTTCAGCGAGGCTCAACGCGCGGCCCTGCTGATGCTGGGCCAGCGTCAGGGAGTAGATGTCAGCGACGCCGACGCGGTGGCGATGGTCAACCGGATGGAGTCGCTGCCACCGCATCCCGAGGTCCCGGATGCGCTCAAGAAGCTGGCGGACACGCCGCTGACCGTGGTCGCGCTGGTCAACTCCCTCCAGCGAGTCGGCGAGACGCAACTGGCCAGCGCGGGGATCCGCGGCTACTTCGAGCGCGTGATCTCGGCCGACTCGGTGCGGGCGCTCAAGCCCGCCCCGCAGCCGTACCTGGCCGTCGCGCAGGCATACGACGTCGCTGCCGCGGATGTGCGGCTCGTGGCCGCCCATTCCTGGGACGTGTCCGGCGCACTCGCGGCCGGCTGCATGGCCGCATTCGTCGCACGCCCCGGCATGGTCCTGAGCCCGATCGGCCGGCAGCCCGACATCATCGGGCCCGACATCTCAGCCGTGGTGGACCAGATCATCGACGCCGATGCCCAGTCGCGTCGGCTTCGATCCGGAAGCCGACCTGCCCGGTCCCGGTAAGGAGATGAAGCACGCCTGCTGCGGTGCCCGGTACAGCTCGGCGGCCAGATCCTGGCCCGCGTCGATCAGCTGGGCCGACCTGGGGATGCTGCCGATGGGCTCGGTAGGGATGGTCATGACCTCACCGCCTTGTTCTGGACTATGCGTTACAGAACTGGCTCCTTATACTGGACCGGCCAGTTCGGAACGTCAAGGGGATGGCAGATGGCACGGCCCCGCAGCTTCAGCGTCGAGGACACCGTCGAAGCCGCGGCCGACGTGTTCTGGTCCAAGGGCTATCAGGACACGGCGATCTCCGACCTCGAGCAGGCCACCGGGCTGAGCCGCTCCAGCCTCTACGGTGCGTTCGGCACCAAGCAGGCGATCTTCGAACTGGCCCTGGAGTGGTACCTCCGCGGCTTCATCACGCCCGGGCTGGCCCCGATGGAGCGGCCGGGGGCCGGCCCGGGCGACATCGAGCGCTTCTTCGCCGACCTCGCCGCGTTCTTCCGCACCGGCAGCCGGGCCCGGCAAGGCTGCCTGATGATCAACTCGATCGCCGAGGACGAGGGCCGCGGCACCCTCCTGGGCGGCCGGGCGCAGGCCTTCCGGGACCGCCTCACCGCGGCCTTCGCCAACGCGATGGCAGGCCAGCACGAGCCCGGCCTGGCGTGCGGACACGCCCAGCTTCTGACCACCACCACGTTCGGCATCTGGCTGGCCGCCCGCATCGACCCGGCCGGCGCCGCCGACGCCTGCGAGGCCGCGGCCACGTGCGTCCGCGGGTGGCACCCGCCGGGCGGTTCCTGCTGAAGGCGGTCCGGAATCAGGCGGTCCCTACTGCTGACCGCCACCGGCGGTGATTGCACCCACGAGGGTCAGCCCGGTCCTGGACCCGGCCTGGGCAACCGAGCACCGGCGGCGGCTTCACCCGTGAAAGTGTCATCAATCTGACACAGTGCTGCGAGCCTGCGGCCGCGGGGGATGCAATGTGGCCATGGAGACAGTGACGTATCAGGGCAGGCGGGGTTTCCGGGCCAATGCCGGAACGATGGCGCGGCGCCTGGCCGGCCCGGCGCTGCTCGCCGGGCTGCTGGGCGGGCTGGCGATGATCGTGGTGATGATCCTGGTCATGGGGGCCGCCGGGATGGGGTACGCGACCCCGCTCAACCTCGGGATGGCGGCGTTCGTGGTCACGGTCACCCCGCCGGTGTCGATGCTGCCGACGCTGATGGGGTTGATGGGGATTCACCTGCCGGCATCGGCGGCGGGGCCGCTGATGGCGGCGGTGCACAGCGGCCACATCAGCCCGGCGATGATGCAGAAGCTCGGCGCGATGCTGATGGGCATGCACGTGCCCGCGGCCACCGTGAGCCAGATGGGCCTGCTGATGAGCGGCCAGGCCACCAACTCCACCATGGCCGGCCTGATGACCGGGATGAGCCCGTCGGCGAGGGCGGCGGTGATGAGCGCCATGCCGGTGTCCGCCGGGCAGGTGGCAGTGGGCACCACCGTGCACTTCGCGTTCGCCGCGTTCCTCGGCGTCGCCTTCGCCGCGGTCATCGGCGCGGCCGCCTGGGCCAGGGTGCCGGGGATGCGCAGTTCCGGTGGGATCGTGACCGCCGGGGTGATCGGCGGGGCCATCGTTTACGTCATCATGCGCTGGGGGCTGCTGCCGCCGGTCAACCCGCTGATGGCGTTCGTCCCGCAGCTCGCGTTCTTCCTCGCACACCTGCTGTTCGGGCTGGCAGTCGGGATCGTGCTCGCGCTCGCGTTCCGCCGGCCAAGCGTAACCGCGGCGCTCCCCGCCAGCCGGTAACGGCGGCGCCCAGCGGCCCGGGCGCCGGTCAGGCGCGGGCGGCGAGGCCGGCGCGGTCGAGGACCTCGATGGTGCTGTAGCTGATCCGGATCAGGCCGTCGCGTTCCAGGTCCTTGAGCACCTTGTTCAGCGAGGGCCGCTGCACCCCGAGCATGGCGGCCAGGGTCCGCTGCGGCAGTTCCACCCGCCCCTCCACCGCCTCCTCGGCCAGCAGGCTGGCGGCCTGGGCGGCCAGCGACCCGCCCAGCAGCGCCAGGATCCGGGCCTGGCTGGCCGCCAGCCGCTGCGCCACGCTTGACAGCCACCGCCGGGCGATCCCCGGGCGGGTGGCCAGCAGTTCCTCGAAATCGCCGGGGCCCAGGAATAGGCAGGTGACCTCGGACACGGCCCGGCCGGTGTAGGGCAGCGGCATCTCAAGCAGCAGCTGGATGTCGCCGTCCACGTCACCGGGGCGCAGCAGTTGCACCACGGCCCGGCGGCGCCCCGAGCCCACCGACAGCTCGATCCGGCCCTGGCGGACGATCCACACCCCGGAGGGCTGCCCGCCGCCGAACAGCACCGCTCCCGGCGCAAACGTGCGCACCTCCAGCATGGAAGCAAGGGCGGTCACGTCGCCGGGCCGCAGCGGCGCCGACTGGCCCCGTCCGACGCACCGGGCCACCCAGGCGGCCTGCCGGATCTGCGCCTCGCCGATGCCCGCCGGCACGGGTAGCAGCCGGGCCGCCCGCTGCGCCGCGGCGGGAAGCCGCCGGAAACTCATGCTCCCATCTTGTCACCTGGCTGACACTCCCCGACTCCGGCCCGGAGGTAGACGCGGGCGGCGTGGCCGCCGAGCACGCCGGCCAGGACGTCATCAGGGAGGCCGAGGGCCGCCACCGCGCGCGCGTTCCTGGCCACGCCGGGGACGCCGGGCCAGTCGGTCCCGAAGATCCACTTCCTGGCCAGCTCGGGCAGGTCGAAGGCGGCGTAGTAGTCGGGCAGCCGTTTCGGCGGCAGCCCGGCCAGGTCGAGCCAGACGTTGCCGCGGGCCAGCGCCATCCGGGCGGCATCGCCGTACCACGGGCCGCGCCCGCCGTGCGCCAGCACGAACTGCACGCCGGGGAAGTCGGCGGCGGGCTGGCTCATCAGCTTCGGGTCGCCCGCTTCCGGCCGCGAGCCGGGGAAGATGCTCCCGCCCGTGTGGACGATCACCGGCACGCCGCGTTCGGCGCACAGGTCGTAGACCGCGTACATGCCGGTGCTGTCCGGCCGGAAGCCGCCGTGCACCGGGTGCACCTTGACCGCGACGGCGCCCAGGTCGAGCTGGCGTCCGGCTTCGGCGGCCGGCCGCGCGTGCACGGCCGGGTTCACGCTGGCGACCAGGCGGAACCGCCCGGGGTTGTACGCGATGAGCGGCAGCAGGTCCTCGACCGGCTGGACGCCGGTCGCCTGCGGGCTGTACTCGGCGAACAGCAGCGCGACGTCCACGCCTTCGGCCTCGAGCAGGGCGTCGAGCCGGGCCGGGACCGGATCGCCGTCGGGGCTGAACACGCCGCGCCACCCGGAGTCCCGGCCGAAGTCGGCCGCCCACTGCATCCACGCGGGCGTGACCGTGCTCAGCCTCGGCACGTGCATGTGGGCGTCCACGACCACCATTCCGTCGATCATGGAGCCGTTAACGGTCCAGGCGCCGCAGCCCGGCCCGGTGGGCGCGGCCGGATTCGATGTACGTCTTCACGGCGCCCTGGACCCAGTCCGCGGACACCCCGGTCTTCTTGATGGTCGCGGGCACCCCGGCCACCAGGGCGCCCGGTGGCACCTCGAAGCCCTCGGGCACCAGGCACGCGGCCGCCACGATCGCGCCGGTACCCACCGTGGCCCGGCTCAGGGTGATCGAGCCCGACCCGATCAGGCACCTGTCCCCCACCACGCAGCCTTCCAGGTGCGCGTTGTGCCCGACCACGCACTCGGCTCCGATCAGGGTCGGCCAGTCGTGCGTGCAGTGCACCACGGTCCCGTCCTGCACCGACGTTCGCGCGCCGACCTCGATCCGGCCGTGGTCGCCGCGCAGCACGGCGCACGGCCACACGGACGCCTCCGGGCCGATCCGGACGCGGCCGATGACGACGGCATCGGGGTGGACGAAGGCGGTCTCGTCGATGTCCGGCTCGTACTCACCCAGCGCGTATATCGGCACCTGCTGAACCCTTCCCTTGGGGCTTGAGCATCGAGAATATCGCTCACGCCAGGCTCGGGCTCAGGTCGAGTACGCCGAAGCGGTGCTGGTCCCAGACGTGCAGGGACGCTTCTTGCGGGTACCGGACCACGTCCGGCGGGTCGTCGAAGATGCGGGTGGTCCGGCGGCCCGGGGCGTACGGCGGCCAGCCGGGGTCGCCGTCCGCGGCGAACGCGGCCCACTGCGAGCGCATCAGGTCGCCGAGCGCCACCGCGCTGGCTGGCGGCTCGGGGCCGAAGAACATCCGCCCGATGCCCTGGTAGACGCCGAACACCAGCGGTACGTCGATCACGTGGCAGGCGCCGAGCCCGTGCTGCGAGGCGGGGTAGCTCACCTGGTAGAGGAACGTCCGCCCGCCGGCCGCGGCGTGCGCCTGGGCCAGGTGCAGGGTCGGCATCCGGAACTGCCAGTCGGAGTTGACCAGTTCGAACAGGGTCTCGGCGTCCGCGTCCGGGTAGGCCTCGCGGTAGGCGGCCTCGCCGTCCGCGCCGCCCGCGAGCCCGTGCAGCACCTGACTGGCCATCTCGTCGGTGACCTTCCCGCGCACCCCGGACAACTCGGTGAACAGCCGGTACTCGTCGCGATTGTGCCCGGTGAGCAGGTCGATGTTCCAGGCGGCGCCGGTCGCCAGCGCCCGCCACGGCGCGGCGGGCAGCACCTCGCCGTCCACGACCGGCGAGAACGGCGTGTTGGTGTACGCCACCGGCCCCCACCGGTCCCGGTGATCCGCGGGCCGCACCGCGTCGGCGGCGACGGCCAGCCGGGCCGGGTCGGCGGCCGCGAAGGCCTCGGTGCTGGCGGGCAGCCCGGCCTCCCTCGCGATGGCCGCCGTGACCTCGGCCGCCAGGGCGGGTGAGAAGAAGGTCCCGGGCACGCTCTGCGCGATCGCGCGGCGGAACAGCCCGGCCGCGGCGGGCATGACGAGCAGGGACGCGATCGCGCCCGCCCCGGCCGATTCGCCGAACACGGTCACCCGGTCCGGGTCGCCGCCGAACGCGGCGATGTTCTCCCGGACCCAGCGCAGCGCCGCGACCTGGTCGAGCAGCGCGCGGTTGGCCGGAACGCCGGGCAGGTAGGCGTAGCCCTCCACGCCGAGCCGGTAGTTGAAGGTGACCACGACCACGTTCTGCCTGGCCAGCAGCGTGCCGTCGTAACCGGGCGCGCTTGACGCGCCGGACCGGTAGGCGCCGCCGTAGATCCAGACCATGACCGGAAGCCCGGCCGCGCCCAGGTCGGGCGAGAACACGTTGACGGTCAGCCAGTCATCGGGGTCGGCGCCGGGCGCGGCCGGGGGGACCCGCGTGAGCCCGAACCCGGACTGCGGCGGGGGCGGGCCGAACGCGTCCGCTTCCCGCACGCCGTCCCACGGCCGGGCCGGGCGCGGCGCGGCGAACCGCAGGCCGCCCACCGGCGGCTCGGCGAACGAGATGCCGCGGAAGACGGCCACCTCGTCGCCCGCCCGCCCGCGGACCAGGCCGCCGGCCGTGCGGACGACGGGTTCGGTTACGTCCATGCGCACCCCTTCGCCGGGCGGGCCCGGTATATCCGGATGCGGACCGTTATGGCCGCCAGGAAGGAGGTTACGCCACCGGGTCGAGCAGGAGGACGGGAATCTCGCGCGGCGCGGCGCTCTTCTGCCTGACATAGATTCTCGCCCGCTCGTCCGGGTCCGCGACCCGCGCCCTGACCTTGAGCGTCCTGGTGCCCACCTCGACGGCCGAGCTGTAGGTGCCGCTCTGAGACTCACGTAGGGAACATGTTCGCCAAGCTCGGTCTGCTCCGGGCGGCGGAAGATCACCGCCGGGTGCTGGCGGTCCTGACCTACCTGCGCCGGTAAGGTCGGCCTATGGCCGGTGAGCTCACCCCGCACGAGGGCGACCTGGAGCCGGACGAGGAGTACGACGGTCTGCTGTTCGCCGACGCCTCGTTCACCGGCGCCGCCGCTGGGAACTGCCATTTCCTCGATTGCGAGTTCGTCAACGCCTCCTTCGACGGCGGCCGGCTGAGGAAGTCCCGGTTCACCGGCACCCGGGTGCGGGACACTAGGTTCGTGTCCACCGACCTGGCCGAAACCTCCTGGCAGGACACCACGCTGACCGGCTGCGCGCTGGCCGCGGTGCAGGCCTTCTCCGCCTCGATGCGCCGCGTCACGTTCCGCGACGGCAAGCTCGACGCGGTGAACTTCCGCGGCGGCACCCTCACCGACGTCAGGTTCGAGAACTGCCTACTGCGCGACGCGGAGTTCGGCGGCGCCACGCTGCGGCGGGTCAGCTTCGCCGGCTGTACGCTGACCCGCGCGGATTTCGGCAAGGTCAGCTGCACCGACGTGGACCTGCGCGGTGCCGACCTCGGCATCACCGCCGGGTTCGAGTCGCTGCGCGGCGCCACCATCGACAGCGTCCAGCTGGTCACCCTGGCCCCGCTGCTCGCCCGCCACCTGGGCATCACCGTCGCGGACTGACACGGTGTACTACTATCGGCACGACCTCGCTCTCGTGCACGACCGCGGCTTCGGCCAGCACGCCGCTCGCTGCGCTCCCGGGATCTTGGACCTGCTGGCGCCGGTGCGCCGCGGGCTCGTCCTCGAGCTCGGCTGCGGCAGCGGGGCGCTGACCCGCCACCTGCTGGCCGCGGGGCTCCGGCTCATCGCCACCGACGCGTCCCCGGCCATGCTGGGCCTGGCCCGCGCGAGGCTAGGCCGTAACGCGGACCTGCGGAAGCTGACCCTGCCCGGCGACCCGCTGCCCGCCGCCGACGCGATCGTATCGGTCGGGCACGCGGTCAGCTACCTGCCCGACGCCGCGGCGATCGACCGGGCGCTGATCAGCATGGCCGACGCGCTGCGGCCGGGCGGGGTGCTCGCCATCGACGTCTGCGACCTGGAGTACGGCGAGATCCGCGCGGGGGCGGAAAACCTCGGCCGGGCGGGCCCGGACTGGGCCGTCATCACCGAGTTCTCCAGGCCGGCCCCGGACCGGTTCGTCCGCGACATCACCACGTTCGTCCCCGACGGCGAGGGCGCGTGGCGCCGCGACCGCGAGCGCCACGAGAACGTGCTCGTCGACACGTCCCGGATACCGGCGCTGCTGGCCGCCCAGGGCGTGCGGGCCACGGTGGGGACGTGTTTCGGGGCCGCGGAACTCCCGCCCGGCCTGCGCGCCGTCACCGGGAGGAAGGGCCTTTTATCCCGAACGGGCGTGGTGCGTGCCCCGCCTGATGCGCCGGCGGTCAGGTGAGGCGGCGCACTTCGCGGGCGAAGGCCTCGCCGCGGTCGCGGTAGTCGCGGAACTGCCCGAAGCTCGGCGCGGCCGGCGACAGCAGCACCACCCCGTCGGGCTGCGCCCAGCGGAATCCCGCGGCCACGGCGTCGGCCAGGCCGGCACAGTCAGTCACCCCGGCGAAGCCGGCCGCCTCGAGCGCGGCCCGGATCCGGGGACCGCTGTCGGGGAGGGTCAGCACATAGGTGGGCGCCGGGCGGGCCAGGACGCCGGCCGCCAGCGGCGCGTAGTCGATGCCGCGGTCGTGACCGCCGACGATCAGGGCGATCCGGCGGCCGGGGAAGGCGTCGAGCGCGGCCAGCGTGGGCAGCACGTTGGTGGACAGGCTGTCGTCGACGAAGGTGACGCCGCCGACCGTGCCGGCCGGCGTGAGCCGACTCGGCAGCGGCCGGTAGCCGACCGCCGCCGCGCGCAACCTGCCGTCATCGCCCGCGCCCGGCACGCCGAGCGCGACCAGGCAGCGGCGGGCGATGAGCGCGTTGCGCCGGTTGTGCCGGCCGGGCAGCCCGAGCGGCTCCATCCAGCCGGTCCCGTCGGCCCCGGGATCGTCGTCTTCGCCGACCCACTCCACTCGCGGCCCGAGCCACGCCGCGCGCTCCCTGAGCAGGTCGCTGTCGCCGTTCGCCACGGTGAGCTCGGCGCCCGGCCGGGAGCAGGCGGACAGCTTGTCCCGGTAGTACTGTTCCACTCCCCCGTGCCAGTCGAGGTGGTCCGGGTGCAGCGAGGTGACCGCGACTACGGGCGGTGAGCACGGCAGGTCGGTGGCCTGGTAGCTGGACACCTCGATAACCCAGAAATCGGCGTCGCCGGGCTCGGCGGGATCGTAGGGCAAGACGCCGATGTTCCCGGCGACCAGGCACCGGTAGCCCAGGCGCGTCAGCAGGTGCCCGGCGACCGACGACGTCGTGCTCTTGCCCTTGGTGCCGGTCACGCACAGCACGCGCCGCAGGTCCGCTTCGGCGAGCCACAGGCCCAGGCCGCCCACGACCGGGATGCCGAGCCCGGCCAGCCGGGCCACGTCCGGCCGGTAGCGGCTGAGGCCCGGTGTCTTCACCACCACGTCGCACCGTTCCAGGGCGGCGAGCCCGCCGTTATCGGTGGCGAGCACCGCGCGGCCATCGGCCGCCGCGGGCGGGTGGTCATCGACCAGGACCGGCTCGATGCCGAGGGCCAGCAGCTTGCGCAGGCTGGCGTGGCCTTCCCGGCCCAGGCCCCAGACGCCGACCCGGGCGCCGGCCAGGTCGGACCAGGAGAGCTTAGGCCGGTGGGCGGGTAGCTGGCTCATCGGTATCCGGCCGGGATGAAGTTCTGGCCGGCCGGCCGCAGCATAGTGGCGGCGTCCGCCGCGGACGGCGCGTCCGGCCACCCGGCGACCTCACCCGCGAGTTCTTGCAACAGGCCGCAGCCGGCCCGGTCCGCCCGGCCCGCGGCCAGCAGGACCGCGGCCCGGCACTCGCTGACCTCGCCGACGCACTCGAACGGCTTGGCGCCCGCGCCGAGCAGCGACCGGAACTTGGGGGCCAGCCCCGGATCGTCGAGCGGCTCCCCGGTCACCGCGAAGATCCGCCGTAGCGCCCCGGCCGGCAGGAACGGCGCGAGGATCAAGTCGATGAAGCAGCACTTGTCGCACTGCCCGCACCAATGGTCGAGCCTTCTGGTCCGTTCGGAATAAAAAGCCTTGTTGCAGCTCCGGAACGAGCCGTGGTACCGCCCGAGCGCCGCGAACTCCTGCCCCACCCACAGTTCGGTCCGGTCCCTCAGCCAGGAGAAGTACTCCGGCATCCGCGCCGGGCTTTGCGCCAGCACGTCGCGGAAGGCCGCCTCGAACTGCTCGCTCTTGGAATACTGGTGGTTGACCGGGCGGCCCCGGTACTCGAGCGTCGGGATGGACGCCGACCACTCGTTGGACATCACCACCGCGTCCCGGTCCTCGAGCACCGCGGCCAGCACCGCGATCGCGGACAAGATCCCGGTCACCGGCACGTGCCCGTTGAGGAAGCCGAGCTCGGCGGAGCGCAGCAGCTGCGGGTCGATCTCCCGTTCGGCCCGCACCACTGGAAGCCCGGTGACCGCGGCCGGCTGCTCGATCGCGTCGAACCGGTCGGCGGGCCTGCTCACCACGAACAGCGCGACGTCGGCCCGCTGCCGGACCTGCTCCACCGTCACGATCGAGTCGATCCCGCCCCCGAACGGCACGAGCGCCCGGCGCGGTCCTGGCGCCGCCGGCGGGGCGAAGGGCTGGCCCGGAGCGCGGCGGGCTTCGAGGCGCAGGGAAGTGAGATCGAGGTTGTTACGGTAGGCGAACTCGGCTAGGCCCTGGAGGTAGAAGACGCGGAGGAAGGCTGCCTCGGCTTGGGTCAGGGCGGTCTCGCCGAAATCGATGACCGGGGGCGCCGCGGTCTTGTAGTACGAGACGCCGGACAGCAGGAAGA
>Ga0070698_100008071_pt1 | contig 11386 bp, 11 predicted proteins | sample KBSK1502metaG_FD_65477 | JGI IMG/M metagenome (GOLD analysis project Ga0070698, IMG submission 65477) | Corn, switchgrass and miscanthus rhizosphere microbial communities from Kellogg Biological Station, Michigan, USA - KBS K1-50-2 metaG | ecosystem: Host-associated > Plants > Roots >...
AGCAACGACGGTCGTGTAGGTATGACCGATATGCGGCAGGCCATTCGTGTAGTAGATCGGCGTCGTTAGATAGTATTTCGGCTTCTGGCCTGGCATTTTCTCCCGTTCCCACTTTCCACAGCTATTCGGTCTTGAAGCTGGCGTTGTAGCTGCGCATGGCTTCGCTGAAGACGCGCTGCAGCGGAACGTTTCTTTCGACGGCGAGTCTGCGGCAATCATCGAATTCCGGCGCGACGTGCAGGATGCGGCCATTGACGCGAGAAAGCTTGACGCGGATATCACCGAATTGCGTGTGGACATACACGGACTCGCGCGGAAGACTGCGGCGTTGTGCGCGATAAGTGCGTGCACCAAAGGTGGTGGTCTCGGCAAAAACCAGGGATATGAGCGAGTTCGCGTCCTGCGGTCTGCAGAGCAGCGTCAGTAACGTACCCGGGCGATTCTTTTTCATTTGCACCGGAGTCGTGTAAACGTCGAGCGCACCAGCGGCAAGGGCTTTCTCGAGAAAGTAGCCGTAGATTTGCGGGTTCATGTCGTCGAGATTGGCTTCGATGACGGAAATTTCTTCTTCGAAACCCGGCACGACTTTTTCAGCGGCCTCGCCGATCATAATGCGAACGACGTTCGGCTGGCCTTCGAGGTCCCAGGAACCTGCGCCATAACCAATCGAGGAGACGCTCATCGGAGGCTGCGGACCGAACGAGTCGCAAAGCGTGGCGACAATGGCTGCGCCGGTAGGGGTGACCAATTCCCTTTGCACGCCGTTTGAGTAGGTTGGTTTGCCCTGCAAAAGTTTCGCTGTAGCAGGAGCAGGCACGGGCAAAATTCCATGAGCCATTTTCGCGGTGCCGCCGCCTACGTTGAGCGGGGAGCAAGCGAACTTCTCAACGCCGAGCGCGTCGAAGCCGATGCAGGCGCCGACAACGTCGACGATGGCGTCGACCGCGCCAACTTCATGAAAATGAATTTTCTCAAGGGGCACGTCGTGCACAGCGGCTTCGGCTTCACCGAGTTTGCGAAAAATTGCCGCGGCATTGTTTCTTACCGTATCTCGGAGCGCCGACTTCTCCAGAATCTTGAGAATGGTGAAAAGACTGCGATGTTCGCTCTGATCTTCGGTGGCGACGCGAACGAGGGTCGCGGCCATTCCGTTTTTCCAGACCTTTTCGGACGAAATCGTCCACCCCGGAACTTGGAGCCCTTCGAGGCCCGAGCGCAGGAGTTCGAGCTCACAGCCGGCATCAACCAGAGCCCCGAGCGTCATGTCGCCGCTGACGCCGCTAAAGCAATCAAAATAAAGAAGTCTCATCAGGTTTCACAAACGCGGAACGGAATCATTCCTTTGTTGATACTATCGGCGGCGCAAAAGCGTGTCAAACCGCAGCAATTGTGAACGCGAATGTCGCGTGCGTTTTGACCGGATGCACGGGCATTTCCTATACTGAGTGATTCTCAAGCAACCGAAATATTGAGGCGACGTGTATCTAATTCTGCTTGAACAGCTGAAGGAAACTCTGACCGCACACATCCGGGAAAAATACGGCGTCGAGATTTCGATCGTGCTCGATAAACCGCCAAAGCTCGAAATGGGCGAAGCAGCGTCTCCCGTGTGTTTTGAACTCGCGAAGCGCCTGAAGCGCGCGCCGCGGCAGATTGCGCAGGAGATTGCCGCGACCTTGCCCGCTGTTCCCGGTGTCTCGCGGGTTGAGGTAGCTGGCGCAGGGTATTTGAACCTGTTCTTTGATCGGGGTGCGTTCTGGCAGGGTCTCGCCGCTTCAAAGGGTGCGGCGCGACAAGCAAAAGGCGCCGCCGGCGAAAAGGTCATCGTCGAGCACACCAGCATCAACCCGAACAAGGCAGCGCACATCGGGCACCTGCGGAATGCGGTCTTGGGCGACACCATGGCGCGGATTCTGCGCAGCGCCGGCGAACGCGTGCAGGTTCAGAACTACATTGACAACACCGGCGTACAGGTAGCGGACGTGGTAATCGGCTTTCTGCACATGGAAAAAAAGAATGTAGCCGAGGTCCGCGCGATGGCGGCGCAGCCGGCTTTCGATTACTTGTGCTGGGATTTGTACGCGCGAGTAACACAGTTCTATGAGCAGGATAAGGCGCAAGGCGCGGTATTGCGCGGCGCCACGTTACGAGCAATTGAAGAGGGCCGCGGCGAAGCGGCAGAAATGGGAACAATCATCGCGGACGCGATTGTGGGATTTCATTTACGGACGATGAAGCGTTTGGAAATTTCATATGAGCTGCTAGCGAGAGAGAGCGAGATTCTGCACCTGAAGTTCTGGGACGCGGCATTCGCGAAGCTGAAGGAAGCCGGTGCGATTCAGCTTGCGACAAGCGGAAAGATGGCCGGCTGCTGGATCATGCCTGCGGAAAACGACGCAACGATCGCGGGGGACGCGGAAAATAGCGAAGAAGAGAACATTCAAGACAAGATCATTGTTCGTTCCAATGGCACGGTGACTTACGTCGGGAAAGATATAGCCTACCAGCTTTGGAAATTTGGGCTGCTGGGAAAAGATTTCCATTATAAGCGATGGCTCGACGCACCTCCCGGAGAGACAGTGTGGACGACCACCACCGATGCAGACGACCCCGCCGCGCCGCATTTTGGTGAACCGGCAGCGCGCGTTTACAACGTGATTGATACGCGTCAATCGTATCTGCAGGACGTCGTGGCGCAAGGACTTCGCGGCCTGGGTCATGCCAAGGAAGCAGCGAACTCGATCCATTTTTCATACGAGATTGTGGCGCTGACGCCGCGCTGCGCGCGTGAACTTGGTTACGAGCTGAGTGTGGAAGATGCCAAGAAGCCATATGTAGAAGTGAGCGGCCGTAAGGGATTGGGCGTGAAGGCGGACGATTTGATCAGCAAGCTGGAGGAAGCGGCGCTGGGCGAAGTGACAAAGCGGCACGCCGAGATGTCCCATGCGGAGCAAAAGGCGACCGCGCATGCGATTGCGGTGGGCGCGTTGCGGTTCTTCCTCCTGAAATTTACGCGCAACACGATTATTGCGTTTGATTTTGAGGATGCGCTGAGCTTTGAAGGAGAAACAGGACCGTACTGCCAATATGCGGTGGTGCGGATTCGCGGAATCCGGCGGAAGGGCGCAGAAGCGAGCGTTGCGGCAGGAGTGACGGCTGAGATAGCGTCGAAATATTTCGCTGGCGCGGAGGGCGCGGGATTGTGGGAGTTATTGCTGCAAGCGGGTATGCTCGACTACGCAAGCGATGCGGCGATTGGAGCGCAGGAACCGGCGTTCGTGGCGAAGTATGCGTTTCAATTAGCCCAGGCGTTCAACAATTTTTATCACAAGCACCATATCTTGTCGGAGAGCGATGCCGAGAAGCGCGCGTTTTTGCTGGGATTGACGGAAGTTGTGGAGCGGCAGTTGGTGACGGCGCTGGGGCTGTTGGGTATTGAGGCTCCTGAGAGAATGTAAGCGTAAGCGTCCGGAAGGACGCTCAGCCTCAACAACTGAAGGGCGCACCTGCTGCGGCCCTTCAAGACCAGATGCCGTCAATCGTAATCGTTAAAAGGTCTGCACCAAGTGGACCAGGGTGCGGAGGGCGACTCCCGTGGGTCCTTTGGCGAGCCAGGGTTTGGCGTCGTCGTTCCAGGCAGTTCCCGCAATATCAAGGTGAATCCACGGTGTCTCTCCGGCGAATTCGCGGATGAACCACGCGCCGGTGATCGAGCCGCCGCCCTTGCCGCTGCCGATGTTCTGGATATCGGCAAAGCTGCCTTTGATGAATTCGCGATACTCCTCGTCCATCGGGAGCTGCCACATTTTTTCCCCGGCGGCCTTGGCGCTCGCCAGGAGCTTCTCAGTCCAGGCTTGATCGGAGCCGAAGACGCCAACGTTGATATTGGCGAGCGCGACGACGATCGCGCCAGTAAGCGTTGCAGCGTCAACGAGGTGTGTCGCCCCGAGTTGCTTCGCATAGTGAATGGCGTCGGCAAGGATGAGGCGGCCTTCGGCGTCGGTGTTCAAAACTTCTATGGTCTTGCCCGACATGGCGGTCTGAATGTCGCCGGGCTTTTGCGCCCGTCCCCCAGGCATGTTTTCGGTGGACGGAACAACGCAGATCACTTTGACGTTCGGCTTCAGCGCGGCGAGCGCGCGAATCGCGCCAAGCATGGTGGCGCCGCCCGCCATGTCGTACTTCATTTTCTCCATGCCGTCCGCAGGTTTGATGGAGATGCCGCCGGTATCGAATGTGACAGCTTTGCCGATCAGCCCGACGACAGGCGCGCCGGGCTTCGCGTTCTCTGGCGTGTAGGTGACGACGATCACGCGGGGAGGCTCAATGCTTCCCTGCGCCACGCTGAGCAGGGCTCCCATTTTCAGCTCGGCAATTTTCCTTTCGTCGAGAATTTCGACAGCCAGGCCGGCTTCCTTGGCCATGGCCTCGGCACGTTCAGCAAGAATGCGCGGCGTGAGCTTGTTTGAAGGCTCATTGACGAGGTCGCGTGCAAAATTCTGCGATTCGGCGATGACTTTTCCCTTGGCCAAGCCCTTTTCCCCGGCCGCCTTTTCGGAATCGGCATAGCCCGCGATTCGAACGAGCTCAATTTCCTTGCCGTTCTTTTTGTCGGTCTTGTACTTGTCCGTTTCAAAGTTGGCGGTAGTGAAGCCTTCGGCGAGCGCCTGAGCGGTTTCCGCGTTGGCGACGCCTTCGCGGACGAGAAATGCAAAGTTCTTGATCGAACGGGATTTCAGGTAGCGGAGTGCAGCTCCCGCAACTTTACGCAGCATGGCACTGCCAAATTGGTCCCGCTTCCCTGCGCCAACCAGGAGCAAGCGAGCGGCTTTCAGGCCAGCGGGTGCGTGAACCAATGTGAACTCCAGCGTCTTGCCGGTCACCTCTCCGCTGGCGGCGATTTTCTTCACCAGACCGCCTGCGGCCGTATCGATTTCCGAGACGCGGCCCTCGACGGGGTCGGACTCCTCAAAAAGATACGTGACGAGGGCGTCGGTTTCGAGCGTCGCGAACGGCTTGGTATCGAACGTGATTTGCATGACTTGTTTATCGCCTCCGATTGCGATACATCGCTGTTTCCGCTTCCCTGCGGGCTTCTTTGTTGCGCTCGTCCTGGCGGCGGTCCCAGACTTTCTTACCCTGCGCCAGTGCGATTTCGCACTTGGCAATGCCATCGCGGAAGTAAATCCGCAAGGGAATGACGGTTAAACCTTTGGATTGGGTGCGGCCAGCCCACTTCGAAATCTCATTTTTGTGAAGCAGCAACTTGCGATTGCCTAGCGGTTCGTGGTTCCAGGGGCCGCCTGCCAAATATTGGGCAATATGCGCGTTAACCAGCCACGGCCCGCTGGGCTTGAAATCCACAAATGCGTCGCGGATGTTGGCTTTACCCTCTCGGAGGGCCTTCACTTCCGTCCCATGGAGAACGATGCCGGCCTCCATGCGCTCGAGCAAGTGGTAGTTATAGCTTGCGGCGCGATTCTGAGCGACCACAAGTTCGCCGGCTTTGTTGGCGGACTGCACCGGTTTTTTAACGGGCTTTGCCACAGCCCTCAACTATAGCATTACCTCAAAAGGCGTTGCCGATTGCGGGACAGCCAACCCAAGACTTCTTGTCCAGCCTCTAAGCGAATGCTAGAGTAATTGAGATTTTCGTCGAGGCGTGGCGGGGTCACGGGAGTGTGCATGCGGCGTTGGGGGAAGTTAATTTTCTGTGTTGGCATCAGCCTTGCGGCCGCAGGCTGCCCAAAAGGCCGCGAGCACTATAACGCCGGCCAAAAAGCTGAAAATATTCAGGATTACGACTCGGCCCTCCAGTATTACCAGAAGGCGCTGGCCAGCGAACCAAACAATTCTCATTTCAGGATCAAGCTGAACCAGATTCGATTTGAAGCGAGCGAATTCCACATCAAAAGAGGTTTGGAGCTGCGCGAAAAGGGCGACCTGCAGGCTGCGGCAGCGGAATTTCAACGCGCATCGACCATTGATCCTTCAAGCCCCGTAGCCGTGCAGGAACTGCGGAGAACGCTGGACGAGATCAACGAGGTGGCACACAAGCAGGACGAGCAAGCTTCCGGGGGAGAAGATACGTCGGGCAATGAACTCGCCTCGGCACCACCCCAGCTGAAGCCGCTCTCAGACGCGCCGGTCAACTTGAAAATGGTCAACGATGTGAAAATCATCTTTGACACCATTGGAAAGTTTGCGGGCCTTACGGTCACCTACGATCCCGACTTCCCGGCCCGCCGTATCAGCGTGGATCTGAACAATTTGACGCTGCAACAGGCACTGGACATTGTCTGCATGCAAAGCAAGACGTTTTGGAAGCCGATCACGGAAAACATCATTTTTATTGCACAGGACACGACCCAGAAGCACAAGGACTACGACGAGCAGCTGGTGGAAACTTTTTACTTGTCGAACACGGTCCAGTCGCAGGATTTGACGGAAATTGCGAACGGCCTGCGGCAGGTGCTGAATCTGACCAAGGTGCAGCAACTGAATTCGCAGAATGCAATCATCGTGCGGGATACGCCTGACAAGCTGGCGATTGCGCGCAAGCTTCTGAAGGATATCGACAAGGCGAAGCCCGAAGTAGTGATTCAGGTGGAAGTGCTGTCGGCGAACACGGAACGATTGCGAGATTTGGGAATCCTACCGGGACAAGCGGCTTCGGTAACGTTCACCCCACCCGGAACCACGACAACGTCAGGTTCCTCGAGCAGTTCGAGTAGCACGACCACGCCGACTGGCATACCTCTCAAAGGCTTCCACTTTGGAGCGACAGATTACACGGTGACGTTGCCGGGCGCCACCGCGAATTTCCTTTTGACCGACACTAAAACACAAATCATTCAGAATCCTGAGATCCGCTCGGTAGACGGACAACCGGCTAAACTAAACGTGGGCAGTCGCGTGCCGATCGCCACGGGCAGCTTTCAGGCCGGCGTAGGCGTCGGAACAACATCTGTCAACCCACTCGTCAACACGCAATTTACTTACATCGATGTGGGTGTCAACGTAACCATCACGCCGCGCGTCCATCCGAATCACGAAGTTAGCATGAAGGTGGCGATTGAGGTTTCGCAGGTAACAAATACCGTGACGATCGGCGGCATTCAGCAGCCCGTTATCGGCCAGCGCAAAATTGAGCACGACATCCGTTTGCGCGAAAACGAAGTGAACATACTGGGCGGTCTGTTTGAAAAGACGGATTCGAAGATCGTCAACGGCTGGCCCGGGCTGGCTCAGATCCCTTTCATCAAATACCTGACGGCGGACAATAAGGTCGATCACGTGGAAAACGAAGTTTTGATCGTACTGATCCCGAGGATCGTGCGTCTGCCGGATTGGACCCGCGCAAATCTGAAGCCCATTTCCTCGGGTGTCGAACAGAACATCACTACCAAGCGCGCAAGCGATATTCGCATCCCCGCCGTAACGCCTCCGGCGCCTGCTCCAGCGCAGCAGAATCCGACTCAACCGGTAGCCGGGCAACAGCCTCCGCTCGCTGCAGTTCCCGCGCCCGGCGCTCCGCCATCCGGAACGCCAGCGCCGACTGTCCAGCCCGGAGCAACGGCACAGAGTCCGAGACTTCGCTTTGACCCGCAAACGCTGAATCTTGCGCCGGGACAGACCGCGACACTCGGCATCTCGATCGACAACGTGAATGACCTTTATTCGATTCCACTGATTTTGCAATACGACCCGAAAGTAATTAGCATCGAAGAGGTACAGCACGGCGGTTTCCTCTCCAGCGGGAATCAGGAAATTGCCATCGTACAGCGCGTGGACGCGGAACACGGACAGGCGATGATTGCGGCTACGCGTCAGCCGAATACACCCGGCGTCAGCGGCAGCGGCACGCTCCTCGGCGTCGTGGTGAAGGCGTTGGCGCCCGGAACGACCAACGTTTCGATTGTGCAGGTGAATGCCAAGGACTCCCAGCAGAAGGCCCTGGCGCTCCTGACAGGCGAAGCTTCGATCCAAGTGAAGCAGTAAAGCTTGGGTGGTGCCGCGGGATTTCCAAAGAATCCGGAAAATCGAATCATGAACCGAACAAAGCGCAAACTGACCCGACGAGACTCGCAGACGGGAATGACGCTTCTCGAGTTGATCATCGCGTGCTCCATCTTGATTATTTTGGCGTCGGCAGCACTTCCCGTGGCTCGTTACTCGATTGTTCGCAGCAAGGAGGCAGAGTTGCGGAGGGACTTGCGCGAAATGAAAGACGCCATTGACCGTTACAAGGATGCGGCCGACAGGAACCTGATCCGCGTGGAGGCTGGAAGCGAGGGCTACCCGCCGGACCTTGAAACATTAGTGAAGGGTGTGCAGCTCGGCGCAAGCGCCGACCACAAGATCCGCTTTCTGCGAAAGATTCCAGTGGATCCGATAACCGGACAAGCCGAGTGGGGCCTGCGTGCCGTGCAGGACGACCCTGATTCCACAAGCTGGGGCGGAAAAAATGTGTTCGATGTGTACTCAAAATCGCAGGCGACTGCGCTGGACGGAACCAAGTATTCGGACTGGTGAGCGATGATAAAACTTCAAAAAGCTAAATCCTTTTTCGCGCTTGCCAGGCGCAAGGTGCCGCGCTCGGTACGCGGCTTCACACTGATCGAGCTGATGATCGTAATGACGATCATTTTGATTCTGATTGGCATTGCGGCGGGAAATTATCAGCGCTCCGTACTGCGGAGCAGAGAAGCCGTGCTGAAACAGGATTTGCAGGAAATGCGCAAGGCCATCGACAACTTTACGATGGACAAGCAGGCAGCTCCGCAGTCATTGGACGATCTGGTACCGCAGTATCTGCATGCGCTACCTAACGACCCCATCACCAGCAACAAGGACTGGACACCCGTGGTGGATTCAGTGGTGCTCACGCCGGACCAGGCGACTTCCGGCATTACGGACGTTCACTCCTCATCCGACAAAGTGTCCCCGTTCGAAAATACCCCTTACAACACCTGGTGATTCAGGTATCCACGGGCACTCCCTCAAAAGCGCTCTATTGAGTTTCCGCTAACGGTCCAGGACCGCGCCATTTCGTTGATCAAGAGTGATCGAATTTTCACCAGCCTTGATTTGCACCTTTACGTTCCAGACGAGCGGCTTCCCTTGATATTGGCCAATACCGAAGAGGTAGTACACCCCGGGCGGCGCCGCTGGCAACCTGGCTTTTCCATCGGCATCGGTTTTTGCCGCAGTAGCGCTGTCCGCAATGATGGATCCGATCGCGATCTGGCAATCGGGAGCTTTTTTTTCGCAAGCCGAAGTCATCGCCTTCACGATCGGCATTCCGGCCGGACCATGAAAGCCGCCCTTGGCAAACGCAGTTTCAACCCTGTCCTTCAGCAAATAGAATCCGCGGTTGGCTACTGGATTGGGAGTTCCCGATTGCGGGGCAAAACCGGGAACGATGGAGAGAACCGCAGTGTGTCCCGGCGCCACCCCTGCGGCAGCGGCCGAGGCCGCATTTTCCCTAGCAGCCTTTGAAACGAGGCGCAGTTCGGAGCACTTGCTCCAGCCGGTAAAGCCGGAGCCGGACGAGTCCACCTCGCAATACGCACCGTTCGTCTTCATGATCCTGCCAGTGACGACGATGGAGCCGTTTGAGCGCTGCACAGTGTCCCCCGGCCCAAACTTCGAGGTGCCGCCGGTGCCTGTTCTCTGGACTACTTTCATGTATTGAACTTCCAAATATCTGCCGACGTTATTCTGGCCAAGATTGAGGTCGGCCATGGCGCCGTACGAGCGGAGAACTTCGCCGGTCACCGGCTGATAGTTGATATTGGTTTCTACGATGTCCCCCGGCGAGACCGGGCCGCCGGATTGGGGCGCACGCGGGGAGCTCTTCGCTCCTGGAGCTGACAGAGAAATGGCAAGCAGCGCGGTAAGGGCAAAGACAGATCGTCTCTTCATAGCCTTCCACCTCGTGAGCGCAAGGTCACAGGCCCCGCGTCATTGGCCGCTTGGGATCTCAGTCTGAGCGCAATCAGATGATCAGAAAGCGCGGAGTCGGCTGTCGCTGTGTTGTATTTGATGGTCTTGCTCACCGCTCGGCCGAACAAGATGATCGGCACGCCGACTACCGCGCCAACGACGGTCAAAGACATCGCCGTTCCGACGATATAGGCGAACCTCGGCAGAATCGTCACCTTCCGCGATTCCGCGAGCAGGTCTTCCTTCTTCGCGTAGAGAACGTCCGGATCGACCGAGCCGGTCGATTTCAATGCGCCGATCACCTGCTGTTTATCGAGCTTCGGAACCACCATGTCTCCTGTCCTCCGCAAGAATTCGGTTAGCAAACGCCGCTTCAACGAACCTTTCGCCGGAGATTAGAAACCAGTCGATCCAGCAATTCGTGTTCTCGGTTGTTCGCCACGAAACGCTGTCATGCTCCGACTAGTCAGTCTTTCGATTTTTTCAAAACACCCACAAAACTCGGCCCGCTCAGCGTTCCGTCGTCGTGTCTGACGAAATCGATGGCGTCTCCGCCGCAAGTAACCGTGATTTTCTTGGGATCGGCTTTCCATGAGCAGTGTTGAACCTCTCCGCTTATGGTTACATCGGCCTTTCCGGCTGACCTGAGCTCCAGTACCACGCCGCCACCGAGGTTGCTGTAAGTCCCCTCAAGCTTGCTTCCGCACGCCGCATTCGCGAAGCAGAAGCAGATCAACATCCCTGCGAAAAAAGCGTTCTGGTACAAAGTGCGCATAGGGCATTCTCCTTAACTGATTTCGACAAATTTCACTGCTGTGCCGGTTTCTTGGGATCGGGTTTCGCGGGAGCAGGTTTTTTGCCTGCTGCGGCGGGTGCTCCTTCAGCCGGAAGGCTCGGTTGAATCTCGGACATTTCCGGAAGCCGGCGACCGTCACTTGGCGACCTTCGGCACCTGGCTCTGTCCGGCAGTCGGAGCCCGCTCGATCGGCACGCTCCCCCCGCCGGGCGAAAGGCACTGCACATGAAAGCGCACACTTCCCTGCATCCCTTACAGGTAAGGCTGGGATCACCGCTTCCTACTACGCATTGCGTAAAGCGAAACGGAAAACAGTCAGGCCAGCAAAAGAATTCCGATTCAGCGCGGCTCTTTACCCTGCGGGCTCGAGACCTCGAGAGCGGCGGAAAGCAGTTGTGTGGAGGTGAGGCCCAATGATAAAGTCCCGGCGTTGGTGTACTCCCCGTACCCAGCAACTGAGCAAAGGTTTTGTAGCCTATTCCTCGCAACGCGCAAACTGGCATCTAGAACTGTCATGACGCTTCGAGACTTTCAGGGTGCACCTGTATTCGGGCCCGGCGGGCAACACGAAACGCCGGAGCAGCGCCGTGCGCTGGATCATCTCTTCAGCCTGACGTACGAAGAACTGCGGCGGCTGGCTTC
>Ga0070698_100008073_pt1 | contig 11385 bp, 13 predicted proteins | sample KBSK1502metaG_FD_65477 | JGI IMG/M metagenome (GOLD analysis project Ga0070698, IMG submission 65477) | Corn, switchgrass and miscanthus rhizosphere microbial communities from Kellogg Biological Station, Michigan, USA - KBS K1-50-2 metaG | ecosystem: Host-associated > Plants > Roots >...
GCGCCAGACGACGCCGGCCGAGGTCGGCTACTACCGCCTGCGTCCGCCGGTGAAGCCGATCACCCTGGCCGAGCTCGCCTCGCTGCCGATCAGCGAGAGCGAGCGCAAGGCCGTGGAGCGGTAGGAATGACTCGTACCGCCGACGTGGTGGTGATCGGCGGCGGCCTGCATGGCTGCTCGACCGCGCTACACCTGGCGCTGCGCGGCCTGAAACCGATTTTGGTCGAGAAAGACTATGCCGGGCGCCACGCCTCGGGCGTCAACGCCGGCGGCGTCCGCCAGCTCGCCCGCCACATCGCCGAGATCCCCCTGTCGATCGCCTCGATGGAGCTGTGGGAGAAGATCGAAGAGCTGGTCGGCGACGACTGCGGTTTTGCGAGCCACGGCACGGTGCTGGTGGCCGAGAGCGAGGAAGAATTGGCGGGCTTTCGCGCCCGCGTCGAGGATCTCCGGCTGAAAGGTTTTACCCACGAGGAGCTGATCGATCGGGCAGAATTGAAACGCCTGGTGCCGGCCGTGGCGGACCATTGCCCGGGCGGCGTGGTCTCGCGGCGCGACGGTGCGGCCGATCCCTTTCGCACCACGCAGGCCTTCCGCCGGCGCGCCATCGACAAGGGTGCCGAGGTGATCGAAGGCGTGACCGTGACGGGGCTGGCGCGATCGGGCTCGACGTGGCGGGTCGAGACCAGCGCCGGGGCGATCGAGGCGCCCAAGGTGGTGAACGCCGCGGGCGCCTGGGCCGATCGCATCGCCGCGCAACTGGGCGAGCCGGTGCCGCTGGAGGTGATCGCTCCCATGCTGATGGTGACCAGCCGGCTGCCCGCCTTCATCGAGCCCGTCGTCATCCTGCGCGGCCGCAAGCTCTCCTTCAAACAGCTTGGCAACGGCACGGTGGTGATCGGCGGCGGCCATCTTGCCGTGCCGTATCGCGATGAGAACCGCACGGTGATCGACTGGGCCAAGCTCGCGACCAGCGCGCGCACGGTGTGGGAGCTGTTTCCGGCGATGCGCGAGGCCACCATCGTGCGCGCCTGGGCCGGCATCGAGGCGCGCATGCCCGACGACATCCCGGTGGTCGGCCCGAGCGCGACGTCCGAGGGCGTATTCCACCAGTTCGGCTTTTCCGCCCACGGCTTCCAGCTCGGTCCCGCTGCCGGCGCCGTCGTGGCCGAGCTGGTCGCCACCGGCGCGACCAACCTGCCGATCGACGGCCTCGGCATCGGGAGATTCAAGCGATGAGTTGTCGTCCTGACAGCCGCCAGTCGTAACCCAGTCGCGGGAAGTGCACGGCGACGCGGCCCACGTCGGGGTCGTGACGCATCAACGCGATCTCGTGCGCGTCGATGAAGGAGACCTCGCCTTCGACCCAGTCCTTGGCATTGTCGTTGGCCCGTACGCGCGCCCGCTGGCCGGGCAGCGGATCGCCGTCCTGCGGCTGCGAGACCCGCGGCGTCGCCGGCTCGGCGGCGCGTGCGACGGCAAGCGCCTGGTTGGGATCGATGTCGGTGCGCGTGCCGTGGCCGATCGCCGCCATGCGGTCGCGCCACGCCAGCAGGCGCGGATAGGGCGCGAGCTCCTGCCGGCAATCGATATAGCGGCCCTTGAAGAACCACACGACGTGATAGGCCGCGAAGTCGGCGATGCAGGGCGCGTCGCCCAGCAGATGGGGCCGGCCGTCGTGCAGCATGTCGGCGAGCCACTTGAGCTGCGGGCGCACGAGATGAAGGTTGCGGGTAGCGGCCTTGCGCACCGCCTCGATCGAGGGCGGCGGCAGGCCGTGCAGGCGGGCGCGGTCCTCGTGCAGGCCGGCCGGCATGTGGTCGGCATTGATGCCCGAGACGAACAGCGCGACAGGGCGCATGAACTGCTGCTCGGCCCACCAGGCGATGGCCTGGGCGGCGCCGGCCGTCGCGGCGGAAAAGAGCGTGGGCTGGGGCACGCGGCGTTCCAGCTCGCGGGCGATCAGGCGCGTGTCGCACCACAGATCGGCACCCTCCTGCAGCACCGGAATGCGGCGGTAGCCGCCGGTCAATGGCGCCAGGTTGGGCTTGGGCAGGATCGGCGGCTGCTCGACGCCGCGCCACGCCAGGCCCTTGAAGCCCAGCATCAGCCGCGCCTTTTCGGCGAAGTTGGAGAAGTCGTAGTGATGCAGGATCAAACCGGCCTCGTCGCCGCGTTTTGCGTGGCTGATTTGCATGGCGGTCGGTCTAACACTGCTGGCAGGGAGCAGCAAAGACGGTCAAAATCGGCGCAACGATAGACAGGATGGAAATGCGCCTCTTCACTCTGCTGGCGGTGGGGCTTTGCCTGGCCGGCCTGCCGGCCCTCGCGCAGCCCAAGTCGGCCGGCGCGCCCGATCCGACGCTGATCGAGGACCTTGTCGTCGCCAACCGGGTGCTCGCCGATCTGGGCGTGCTCGACGGCTTCGGGCACGTCTCGGTGCGCCACGACAAGGACGCCAACCGCTATCTGATGTCGCGCAGCATGGCGCCGGCGCTGGTCAAGGCCGGCGATGTCCTCGAGTACGATCTCGAGAGCACCGCCGTCGACGCCAAGGGGCAGGCGCTGTTCCTCGAGCGGTTCATTCACGGCGAGATCTACAAGGCGCGGCCCGAGGTCAGGGCGATCGTCCACAGCCATTCGCCGTCGGTCATCCCCTTCGGCGTGTCGCGGACCAGGCTGCAGCCGATCTACCACATGAGCTCGTTCCTGGGGCTGGACGTGCCGGTGTTCGAAATCCGCGATATCGCCGGTCCGGCGAGCGACCTTCTGGTGCGCAACGCCCAGATCGGCGCGGCCCTCGCCAAGGTGCTGGGCGACAAGACCGTCGTGTTGATGCGCGGCCATGGCTCGGTGACGGTCGGAACCTCGATCCCGCAGGTCGTCTTCCGCGCCTATTATGCCGAGATGAATGCGCGATTGCAGTCCGAGGCGATCAAGCTGGGCGCGGTGACGTATCTCAGCGCCGAGGAGGCGGCAGCGTCGGCCAAGACGAACGACGCCTTGGTGATGCGGCCGTGGGAACTGTGGAAGCGCAAAGCGACGAAGCCTGAATAGGGTAGGAGCGGATGGCAATGAACGGCGTGGTGAATATCGACGACCTGCGCAAGCTCGCCAAACGGCGGCTGCCCAAGGTCGCCTACGACTTCATCGAGGGCGGCACCGACGACGAGGTCGGCTTGGTCACCAACGAGCAGGCGTTCCGCAAGGCGCGCATCGTGCCGCGCTATTTGGTCGACGTCAGCACGCGCGACCAGTCGACGACCCTGTTCGGACGCACCTACTCCAGCGTGATCGGCATCGCGCCGACCGGCCTCGCCGGCCTGTTCCGGCGCGGCGCCGATCTGATGCTGGCCGAGGCGGCGCGCGAGGCCAACGTGCCTTTCATCATGTCGGGCTCGAGCACCGCCTCGATCGAGGATCTCGGCAAGCTCGCGCCCGACCATGGCTGGTACCAGCTCTATTCCGCGAAGGACCAGTCGATCTCCGAGGACATGATCAAGCGCGCGGGCGATGCGGGGCTACGGACGCTGGTGTTCACCGTCGACGTGCCGGAAGGCTCCAACCGGGAGCGCAACGTGCGCAACGGCTGGGGCAGGCCGCTAAAACTCACCTGGAAGACCAAGTTCGAGGCGCTGCGGCATCCGGCCTGGATGATGGAGTGGATGAAGCACGGCACGCCGTTCTTCAACAACTGGGCGAAGTATGCCGGCACCGACGACGCCAACAAGGTGGCCGATCTTGTCGCCCACCAGAACCGCGCGCCGATGAGCTGGAAGCACGTCGAGCGCTATCGCGAACTTTGGAAGGGCAACTTCGTGCTGAAGGGCATCATGCATCCCGACGACGCGATGCGCGCGCATGCGCTGGGCGTCGACGGCATCATGGTGTCCAACCACGGCGCCCGTCAGCTCGACATCGCGCCGTCGCCGATCGAGGTGCTGCCGGCGATCCGAGACGCCGTCGGCGACAAGATGACCGTGATGCTCGACGGCGGCGTCCGCCGCGGCATGGACGCTGTCGTGGCGCTGTGTCTCGGCGCGAAGTTCGTGTTCGTCGGCCGGCCGACGCTCTACGGCGTGGCCGCAGGCGGCACACCGGGAGCGGCCAAGGCGCTGGCCATCTTCCGGCGCGAGATCGACCTCACCATGGCGCAGATGGGCGCCACGAAGATCGCCGATCTCGGACCGCAATTCATGATGTGGAAGGACGAGGAGGATCTGCGCCGCAACCGCCGCTGATCAGTCCCAGTCTTCCTCGTCGCCGTATTGCGACGGCGCGTCGCCCGATGCGACCAGCAGCCGAGGATAGCGCGTCTGGGGCCTCTTCGCGCCAAGCTTGACGAACTCGACCTGAAAGCGCCAGTCGTCGCCGTAGTCGAACACGAACAGCATCTTCTTGCCGATTTTCGGGAAAGCCTTCGAGACCGCCGTTCGTTCCACGCTTGCGACGCCGGGATCGGCCTCGCCCGTGTCGGCGACCAACTCGTATTTCTCGGGAGACTCCTGATAGCGCTGCGTCAGCGTGCTGTAGAAGCCAAAGGCGTGATCGAAGTCGAAATCGAAGGAAATGACGATCGCCTCGGCGAGCGCGCGCAGGGAGGCCGTGCCCTCGATCTCGACGTCGCGATAGAGCTTGGGCTTCAGCGACGCCCGCAGGATATGCGTCGTGCCCTCCGCCGGCGCGTGCGCCGATCGCACACCGGCGGGCCAGGCACGACGTGTCGGCGCTTTCAGTGCACGACCTCGAACAAGCCGGCCGCGCCCATGCCGCCGCCGATGCACATCGTCACCACGACGTTCTTGGCCTTGCGGCGGCGGCCCTCAATCAGGATGTGGCCGGTGCAGCGCGCGCCGGTCATGCCGAAGGGATGGCCGATCGAGATCGAGCCGCCGTTGACGTTGAGCTTGTCGTTGGGAATGCCGAGCTTGTCGCGGCAGTAGAGCACCTGCACGGCAAAGGCCTCGTTCAGTTCCCACAGGTCGATGTCGTCCATCTTGAGTCCGAAGCGCTTGAGCAGCTTGGGGATCGCATAGACCGGGCCGATGCCCATCTCGTCGGGCTCGCAGCCGGCGACCACGAGACCCTTGTAGATGCCGAGCGGTTTCAGCCCGCGCTTGGCGGCTTCGGCGTCGCTCATGATCACCGCGGCCGACGCGCCGTCGGAGAGCTGGCTGGCGTTGCCGGCGGTGATCCACTTGTCGGGGCCCATCACCGGCTGCAGCTTGGAAAGGCCTTCCAGGTTGGTGTCGGGCCGGTTGCCCTCGTCCTTGGTGAGCTTCACCGTCTTTTTCGAGACCTCCTGGGTGTTCTTGTCGGTGACCAGCATCGTGGTTTCCATCGGCACGATCTCGTCGTCGAACTTGCCGGCCTGCTGGCCCGCCGCGGTGCGCATCTGGCTCTGCAGAGAATATTCGTCTTGCGCCTGGCGGCTGATCTTGTAGCGCGCCGCCACCGTGTCGGCGGTCTGGATCATCGAGTGGTAGATGCCCGGCACGTGCTCCTGGACCCAGGGATTGACCAGGCGGTTCTTGTTGCCGCCCGGCGGACCCTGCACCAGCGACACCGATTCGAGCCCGCCCGCGATCATCACCGGCACCTTGTCTACAAGCACGCGCTGGGCGGCCATCGAGATGGTCTGCAGACCCGACGAGCAGAAGCGGTTGACCGTGACACCCGACACGCTGACCGGCGCGCCAGCACGCATCGCCGAAACGCGCGCCACGTTGGAGCCAGTCGTGCCCTCGGGGGCGGCGCAGCCCAGGATCACGTCCTCGACTTCGGCCAGCTCGACCTTGGCGCGCTCGGCGGCATGCTTGATGACATGCGCGCCCATCTCGGCGCCGTGGGTGTCGTTGAAGATGCCGCGGAACGCCTTGCCGATCGGCGTGCGGGCGGTGGAGACGATGACGGCGTCGGCCATGATGATGTTCCTCCTCGAGAACTTTGCTGTGGCTTTCCCCCTCCGGCCCCCTCATCGAAGTAGTAGGGGCCACCTCCCCCGTCAGACGGGGGAGGCAGGGAGGGGGTGGGCAACGAATGGACGTCAGACGGTAGAGAACTTCTTGTCTTCCTGCACCAGCTTCTTGAGCAGCGGGGCAGGCTCCCAGAACGGGTCGCCGGAAGCGTCGCGGTATTTCAGCAAGGCGTCGTGGATGGTCTTCAGTCCCACCACGTTGTCGGCCCACCACATCGGGCCGCCGCGATAGACCGGCCAGCCGTAGCCGTTGACCCAGATCACGTCGATGTCGAGCGAGCGCTGGGCCATCTTCTCCTCGAGGATCTTGGCGCCCTCGTTGACCATGGGATAGAGGCAGCGCTCGAGGATCTCCTGGTCGGAGATGGCGCGGCGCGTGATGCCGAGCTTCTTCGAGGTTTCCTCGATGATCTTCTCGACCTCGGGGTCGGGGATCGGCGTGCGGTCGGGCAGGTTGTACTTGAAGTAGCCCGCGCCGGTCTTCTGGCCGAAGCGGCCGAGCTCGCAGATCGCGTCGGCGATATAGCCGGTGTAGCGGACGTTGCGCTGCTCCTTCTCCTTCTTGCCCTGGCGGATGCGCCAGCCGACATCGTTGCCGGCGAGGTCGCTCATGGCGAACGGCCCCATCGGGAAGCCGAAATCGTAGATCACCTTGTCGATCTGCTGCGGCAGGGCGCCTTCCTCCAGCATGTAGGCCGATTGGATGCCGCGCTGGCGCAGCATGCGGTTGCCGACGAAGCCCTCGCAGACGCCGACCAGCACGGGGATCTTGCCGATCTTCTTGGAGAGCGACATCACGGTGGCGATGACGTCCTTCTGGGTCGCCTTGCCGCGCACGTTCTCCAGGAGCTTCATGACGTTGGCCGGCGAGAAGAAGTGCATGCCTATGACGTCGCCCGGCCGCTTGGTGTAGTTGGCGATCTGGTTGACATCGAGGCCCGACGTGTTGGTCGCCAGCACCGCACCCGGCTTGGCGACCTCGTCGAGCTTCTTGAACACGCCTTCCTTGACTTCCATGGTCTCGAAGACTGCTTCGATGACGACGTCGGAGTCCTTGAGATCGTCGTACGAGAGCGTGGGCTTGATCAGCGCCATGCGCTTGTCGACGTCCTCGGCCTTCATGCCGCCGCGCTTGGCGGTGTTCTCGTAGTTGGTGCGGATCGTCTTAAGCCCGCGGTCGAGCGCCTCCTGCCTCACTTCAAGGAGCGTCACCGGAATGCCGGCATTGGCGAAGTTCATGGCGATGCCGCCGCCCATGGTGCCGGCGCCGACGATGCCCGCTTTCTTGATCTCGCGCTGCGGTGTGTCGGCCGGCACGTCGAGCACCTTGGCCGCCTCGCGCTCGGCGAAGAAGTAGTAGCGCTGCGCCGCCGATTCAGGCGAGGTCAGCAGTTCCAGGAACAGCTCGCGCTCGCGCTTCAGGCCCTCGTCGAACGGCAGCTCGACGGCGGCCTGCACGCACTTGATGATGCTCCACGGCGCCTTGAAGCCGCGGGCACGCCGGGCGATCGCCTTCTCGGTCTCCTTGAACAGGTCGGGCGATTCGAGCGTCGCCTTGAGGTCGCGCACCCGCCGCCGCGGCGCCTTCTGCGCCACCAGCATCTGGGCATGCGCCACCGCGCCGGCCAGAAGGTCGCCGTCGACGATGGCGTCGATGATGCCCTTTTGCTTGGCTTCGGGCGCGGGGATGTGGCGGCCCGAGATGACGGCGTCGAGCGCGTACTTCGCACCGGTGAGCCGCGGCAGGCGCTGCGTGCCGCCGGCGCCGGGCAGGATGCCGAGATGGACTTCCGGCAGGCCCACGCGCGTGCTTGCCAAGGAGACGCGATAGTGCGCGCCCAGAGCCGTCTCGAGACCGCCGCCCAGCGGGGTGCCGTGCAGCGCCGCGACGACGATCTTGGGGCAGTTCTCCATGGTGGCGATGACGTCGTTGAGATTGGCGCCCTTGGGCGGCTTGCCGAACTCGCGGATGTCGGCGCCGGCGATGAAGGTGCGGCCGCCGCCGATCAGCACGATGGCGTCGATGTTAGGGTCCTTGCCGAAGGCCTCGACGCCCTCCTTGATGCCGTCGCGCACCGCGGCCGCGAGTGCGTTGACCGGCGGATTGTTGACGGTGAGGATGCCGATGCGCCCCTGGGTGGAGCGAAGCACTGCGTCAGTCATGGGCATTCTTCCCTGGAAAATGGCCGTTGAGGTTAGGCCTTCTTAGCAACACCGAAGCGCCCCGCCCAGCGGGCTCGGGTTCCGCCATGCGAAGGTCGCGTTACTTCCGATGCGGCGCGGCCATTATGCTCTGGCGATGCTGAATCGTCTGGTGACGCGGCACGAGGCGATGCCGCAGAACAAAGGCGGAGTAGGGCAGATAGTAGTACGGCAGCACATACGGCACGTCGCCGACATCGACGTCGCTTGGGGTCGGTGGCGACGGCGGCGGCGAATACCAAGGAGTCGGCGGCGCGCTGCTGCCGCGCAGCACCACGACCGGCGGCTCAGCGCCGGCCGATTCTTCGATCGGGGCGGCTGCACAGGCAGACGATGCGACGATGAGGACAGTCGGGACAAGGAGCAAGTTCAGCAAGCGCATGAGGGCCTCGACACGCGGGCAATCTGGCCGTGCCGCAGACAACAAACCTAGCATTGCCGGAGGGCGATCGCCATGATCGTCGGCCAAAAAGAAATCATGAGGTCATGCGCGACAGTGCCTGCGCCTGGAGTAAACTGGCGGAGGGCCGGGAGCGTTGGTCGCCGGCCACAATGCCGACAACAATCGAACATGGGAGTGAACCAAGATGCGTATCACTCGTCGTCACCTGGCCGCCGCCGGTGCGCTTGCCTTTGCGGCCGCTTCCCTGCCATTGGCTGCTCATGCTGAATCCGCCGATGAAGCGGCGGTCAGGAAGGCGGTCGATGATCTCACCAAGGCGATGATGGCTGCCGATAAGGCCAAGCTTGAAGCCCTGGTCGCCGATCAGCTGAGCTACGGCCATTCCAGCGGCAAAGTCGAGAGCAAGGCCGAGTACGTCGGCGTCATCGCCGGCAAGAAGACGATCTACAAGTCGATCACGCTCACCGATCCCATGGTAAGCGTGAGTGGCAACAACGCCATCGCCCGCCACATCTTTGCCGCCGAGGTCGAGTCGGGAGGGCAATCGAGCTCGCCGAAGATCGGCGTGATGCAGGTTTGGGTGAAGGACGGCGGCGCCTGGAAGCTTTTGGCGCGGCAGGCGTTCAAGCTCTGATCGAGCGCCTACAAGTCCAAGGCGATTTCCTCCCGGGAGCACGCTAGGGTGGCGCGAACCCCGGGAGGAGAGCCATGGCATTCGCCGGCATCAACTATCTCGCCATCCTGATCGCGGCTGTGGCGGGCTTCGCCTTCGGCGCGGCCTATTACACGACGCTGTCCAAACCGTGGCTCGCCGCCAGCGGCAAGACCAAGGAGGAGCTTGCTCCAGGGGGCAAGCGGTCGCCGACGCCGTTCATCATCTCGATCGTCGCGCTCGTCATCATGGCCTGGGCGCTGATGGCATCATGGGCCATCTCGGCGCCGGACAGGTGACGCTGAAGAACGGCGTCATCTCGGCGCTGTTCGTCTGGCTGGGCTTCGTCATCACCACCCAATCGGTCAACTATGCCTTCGGCCAGCGCAAGCCGATGCTCACGGTTATCGATGGCATTCATTGGCTGGGCGTGCTGGTTATACAGGGCGCCATCATCGGCGCGATGGGTGTGTGAACGAGGCCTGAATGACGACCGGACGTCCCCGCATCGAAGGTTACGCGATCGTTTCGCGCGAAGGCATGATCGCCAAGTCCGATGGCTCCTTTCCCGAGGAGCTGAAAATCCCGGCCGACCAGCAATTCTACCAGGAGTCCCTGGAGCGGGCGTCGGCTGTCGCCAATGGCCGGCACTCCGCCGAAGGCGGACCGAAGGAAAAGGCGCGCAAGCGCATCCAGCTGACGCGGCGGGTCCAGCGGATCATCACCGATCCCGACAATCCCAATGTGGTGCTGTGGAACCCCGGCACCGCGTCGTTCGAGGAGGCGTGGCGGCGGCTCAATGTCGAGGACGGCATCCTGGCGGTGGTGGGCGGCACCGACGTATTCGCCCTGTTCCTGACCATCGGCTACGATGCGTTTTTCCTGTCGCGCACGCTCGCCAGCATTCCGCGCGGCCGGCCGGTCTTTCCCGGCGTCGGCAACGGCGTGCCGGCCGAGGAGCCGCTGAAGAAGCACGGCCTGGTGCTGCGCGACACGCGCATGCTCGATCCCGTGACTGAGACCGTCGTGCAGGAATGGGGGCCGCAGAAGTGAGCGCGCAGGCGGCCAGGCGGCCGACGATCGCGCGGATTTGGCGCGGCCGCGTGCGGCGGGAGCGGGCGGACGAGTACGAGGCCTACAATTACGAGGTCGGGATCAAGCCGCTGATCGAGAAGGCGCTGGGTGTGCAGACCTTTCGCGAGGACAGCGAGCATGAAAGCGAGTTCATGACGATCTCCTACTGGGAGAACATCCCGGCGATGTCGCGCTTCACCGGAAGCGATCCGACGCGCATCCACCATCTCGATCGCGACGAGGAGTTTCTGATCGAACTGCCGAAAGCCGTGCAAATCCTGCGGCTCCTCAAGAGCCACGGCCGAACGGGATAAACCACATCAAGGTGCCCGTCTGATCACGGTGCCTGTTCTAAACTGGAAACTTCGTTGGTCAGCGTGGTGCGCCGCATGTCGCGCACTTCGGTGTGATCGTAGCGCCGGGCGCGATGCATGGTGACGCGGTTGTCCCACATCACGAGATCGTACGGCCGCCAGACATGGGCATAGACGAACTTCCGCTGCGTGGCGTGCTCGGTGAGGTCGCGTAGGAAGGCGCGCGCCTCGGGCACCGGCCAGCCCTCGATGCCGCCGGCGTGGCTGGCGAGATAGAGCGACAGCCGGCCGGTCGTGGGATGGCGGCGCACCAGGCGCTGGCGCACCGGCGCCCATTTCTCGCGCTCGGCATCGGTGAAGTCGGTGAAGCCGAGAACGCCGCGGGAAAAGATCTGGCTGTGAAGACAGATGAGGTCGTGCGCCTCGCGCTTGGTCGCCTCGTCAAGGGCATCGTAGGCTGCTCGCATGTCGGCGAACTCGGTATTGCCGCCGGCCGGCGGGATGCGCCGCGCCGACAACAGCGAATACTTGGCCGGCACCGGCTTGAACGAGCTGTCGGAGTGCCAGAGCTGGTTGCCCAGGCCGAACAGGCGGCGGCGGTCGTCGCGCGCCAGCACCTTCTCGTGCTTGTCGAGGTTGGAGATGTCGTTCAGATCCATGCTGACGCGCCGGTCCTGAGGTGCTGCGATGTCGCCGGTCGCCTGCTCGAGCGGGCCCAGGCTGCGGCTGAAGACGAGCTGCTGGTCGTCGTCGATCTTCTGGT
>Ga0070698_100008075_pt1 | contig 11384 bp, 9 predicted proteins | sample KBSK1502metaG_FD_65477 | JGI IMG/M metagenome (GOLD analysis project Ga0070698, IMG submission 65477) | Corn, switchgrass and miscanthus rhizosphere microbial communities from Kellogg Biological Station, Michigan, USA - KBS K1-50-2 metaG | ecosystem: Host-associated > Plants > Roots >...
TTCGGTGGCTATGGCGGAGGGGAAACACCCGTTCCCTTTCCGAACACGGAAGTTAAGCCCTCCAGCGCCGATGGTACTGCCGGGGTAACCCGGTGGGAGAGTAGGTCGTTGCCGAGCACTCTTGAGCCTCGTCGCCCTCGGGCGCGAGGCTCGAACTGTTCTTAGCGGACGGCGAGCTCTGGCTCGACGACGCTCTCCGGCCGCAGGCGGGGGAGCAGCAGGTAGCACCGGATGGAGAGCAAGACGAGCAGGCCCAGCAGCGCCGCCAGCACGTCGAAGACCACCTGGCCGACGCGCGCGTGGAACAGGAAGATGAGCGTGCCCTCCGCCACGACGCCCAGGGCGAGGATAGGCACGAAGGCGCGGTCATGCACCGCCATGAAGAACTGCACCAGCAGGTTGTCGAGCGACAGGGCGAGGCCGATCACGCCCACCGGGAGGACGAGCGGGATGGCGTCGCGAAACGACGGCCCGAACAGCACGCCGACCACGAGCCCCGGCGCCGCAGCGAACACCAGCAGCGCGCCCGCGCCGAGGGCGGTGAGGATGCCGGCCGACGAAAGCAGGATGCGGCCCGGGTGCTGCGCCTTGGCCACGGCCTCGACGACGCGGGGAAACAGCACCTGGCTCACGCTCAGGGTCAGGAAGTACAGGATGGTGCCGATCTTGTTCAGCCCGCCGTAGATGCCGCCGTCGTGGTGGCTGAGGTAGTGCTCGGCCAGGATCACGTCCTGGTTGTAGAGCACCTGCACGCCGATGATTCCCGCCGCGGCGGTCAGCGAGAAGCCGGCCATCACGCGCAGCCGCACGCGCTGGCCGACGCCGCGGAAGTGATCGCGCAGCGAGAACAGGCCGAGGAAGAACACCACCGCGAGGCCGACGAACACCGCGGCCATCGCGCCCGACACCGCGTAGCCGGCCCGCAGCAGCGCGTACACGACCGTCGTGCGGATGACCAGCTCGAGCGAGAGGTTCAGCGAGAGCGAGGTGAATCGCTGCAGGCCCTGCAGGATGCCTCGCGGTATGGCCACCTGCCAGATGAGCGCGATGGAGAAGCCCAGGATGAGGATCGGAATCGTCGAGCCGACGTGCTCGAAGAGCGCGATCGGCCGCGCGAACAGCGCCGTGAGCAGGAGCAACACGAGACACGGGATCGCGATGAGCCGCACGGTGCGCGCCAGCAGCGAGCGCACGCCCGGGTCGCCACGCGCGTTGAGCATGGCCGTATAGCGGGCCAGGACGACGATGATGATGAGGGCGGGGCCGGTCCCGACCGCGTACACGGCGATCAGCGTTGCGACCTCGCCGTAGACGTCCGGTCCCAGCACGCGGCCGGCGATCGCGTGGTATACGAAGCCGCCGACTCCGGCCACCAGGCCGCCGAGGAACAGGACGATGTTCTGCTGGAGCAGCCGGTTGCGCATGAGCTGAGCCAGTTGCGGGCGCAGGCCCACTCGCACGCCGGTGTTCACTTCCGCCAGATTCTATCGGGCGGCGTCCGGGGATAATTCTCACCCGATGCCCGAATCGACCAAGCCAATCGTCACCGCGCTGATCGTCAACCGCAACAGCAAGGACGACCTGCTGCAGGCGCTGAAGACGTTCTTCGCCAGCGCGGACGTGCCCGTCGACGCCGTCGTGGTCGACAACGACTCCACGGATGGGTCGGCGGCTGCGGTCACCGACGAGTTTCCGCAGGTCACCGTGCTCGTCCAGTCCAAGGACCTCGGCTACGGCCGCGCCGCCAACATCGGCCTCGAGCGCTGCCAGGGCCGCTTCATCCTCCTGCTCAGCCCGGACGTGAGGCTCGAGCCGCAGTGCGTGGGCCGGCTGGCCGACTTTCTGCTCACGCGCCCCGATGCCGGCGCCGTGGGGCCGAAGCTGCTGTTGCGCAACGGGAAGCTCGACCCCGACTCGCGGCGGGCGTTTCCGATCCCGAGCACGCTCTTCTACCAGACGGTCGGCCTGAACAAGATCTTCCCGAACAGCCCACGGTTCGGTCGCGCCAACATGGGACACCTGCCGGACTCCGACGCGCACGAGATGGACGCAGGGACCGCGGCGTGCCTGATGGTGCGGCGATCCACGCTCGACCGGGTCGGCTTCTTCGACCCGCGCTACTTCATGTTCGGCGAGGACCTCGACCTCTGCTACCGCCTGAAGCTCGGCGGCTGGAAGATCTTCTTCCTGCCGACGGCGGTCGCCCACCACCTGGTGAAGCCCACGCCTCCGGAGCGCGAGCGCCAGATGTCATACGAGCGTCATCGCGCGATGTGGACGTACCACTTCAAGCACCACTCCGAAGATCAGTCGGCGTTCGGCAATGGCCTGGTCTGGGCCCAGATCTGGGGCCGGTATGTCGCTGACCGCGTGCGCAGCGTGGTGGGCCGGCAAAACCGGCAGGCGACCTAGACCATGTACCACGAGATCGCGCGCAACAAGCGCAACAGCATCATCGTGACCGCAGGGTTCTTGCTGGTGTGGGTGGCGGTGGGGCTGATCGCCGGCTTCATCGCCAACGGAGGGAGCGGCGCCATCGCGGGCGCGATCATCCTTGGCGTGCTCGGCGTCGTCGCGGCGCTGTACGCGTACTACTTCGGCTCGTCGACTGTGCTCGCCGCCATGGGCGCGCAGCCGGCGGACCCGCGGCAGTACCAGCAGCTCTACAACACCGTCCAGGCGCTGGCGATCGGCGACGGGCTGCCGATGCCGAAGGTGTACGTGATGAACGACCCGAGCCCCAACGCGTTTGCGACCGGGCGCGACCCCAACCACGCGTCGGTGACGGTGACGACCGGACTCTTGCAGCTGATGAGCCGCGAGGAGCTCGAGGGCGTGCTGGCGCACGAGATGAGCCACGTCAAGAACTTCGACGTCCGGCTGCTCCTCGTGGTCACGACGATGATCGGGCTGGCGGCGCTCATCGCGAGCATCTTCTGGAACAGCGTCGGACGCATGCGGTTGCGCGGTGAGGGTGGCCTCGTCGTGCTCGCGATCGGGTTGCTGTTCACGCTGGTCGCGTTCATCGTCGGACCACTGATGCAGCTCGCGCTGTCGCGGCAGCGGGAGTCGCTGGCCGACGTCAGCGGGGTCGAGCTGACGCGCAACCCGACCGGGCTCATTAGCGCCCTGCAGAAGATCGCGGCCAACGACAAGCCGCCCGAGAGGTTCAACCACGCCGTCGCGGCCATGATGATCGACAACCCCGAAGAGCACCACGGCAGCTTCTTCAGCCGCCTCTTCGACACGCACCCGCCGATCCAGGAGCGCATCGCCGCGCTGCAGAAGATCGCCAGCGTCCAGCAGACGTAGGAGGCGCCCTCATCCCGGATAGTCCGGACTATCCGGGGGTCCCGCCAATTTATGCTCCGGTGCCGCGATGGCCTCGACCCAGGCGGTTTCGCCGCTTCTCGCCAAGGTCCTCCATGTCCGCCGGACCGAGCTGGCCCGGACGCTCCAGGTCGCCGGCTTCGCCATCGTCCTGGGCTGGGCGATGTATACAGCCTTCAACGCCACGCAGTCGATCTTCCTGAACAAAGCGGGCCCACACTCATACCCGCTGTTCTTCATCGTCCTGGCGCTGGCCGTCTGGCCGGTCGTGGCGGTCCACGGCGCGCTGACGGGCAGGCTCGGCGTCGGCAATGCGTTCCGCGTCACGCTCGCCGCCAACGTCGTGGCCGGGATCGCGATCTATGTCGCGTACGCGGTGCGCGAAGACTCGAGCGTCGCCTTCGCGGCCTACGTCGTGTACTCGGTCGCCTTCGAGGTCGTGATGCTCAGCTTCTGGAGCTTCATGAGCCAGCACTTCAACCTGCTGGAAGGCAAGCGGATCTTCCCCGTCATCGCCGCCGGCTCGAGCATCGGCTACATCCTTGCCGGCGTCACCACGACCATCGTCGCCGTGTTCGCCACCGAGCCCCTGGTCTTCGTGTGGGCGTTTGGATGCGCGGCCGCGCTGCTCATCTCGATCAGTCTCGAGCGAACGCTGTTCCGGCCCGCGTTCGTCGACGACGCGGACCAGCTGCGCGTGGACTACGAGATGGAACGCAGGCGCCACGGCTTCATCGCGCGCCTGCAGCGCGCCATCGAGCACATGACCGGCAGCAAGCTGGTGCTGGCCATCGTCGTGCTGGCCCTGGTGTTGGGCATCGTGAGCCGCACCGTCGACTACCTCGTCGCCCTGCTGTTCGTGTCCGCGACCCATAACAACCTGCAGGCGCTGACGATCCTCATCGGCAACGCGTGGCTTGCCAGCTACGTGGTCCAGCTCGGGGTGAGCCTCTTCGTCGCGCCGTGGGTCCTCGACCGGTTGGGTGTGAAGAACGCCATCCTGGTCTTGCCGATCTTCACGCTCGTGGGCTTCGCGGCCGTCGCCATCAACCCGCTGCTGGCCAGCGCGCTCTTTCTGTTCATCGTGCGCAACGGCCTGCAGACGGGGCTCGACGACCCCTCCCAAACCGTGCTCGTCGGAGCTTTGCCGGCGCAGGCGGCGCCGAAGCTGCAGTTCCTGCTCGACAACCTCGTGCTGCCGGTGGCGGCGCTGTCGAGCGGCCTCGCGTTGCTGCTGGTCCAGCCCGCGATCACCTCGAGCGTCCGCTCACTCGCCCTGATCGGGATCGGGTTCGCCGTCCTTTTGATTCTCGCGGCGGCGTGGGTGAAGAGCCTTTACGTCAGCGCGATCTACGCCAGGCTGCGCACTCACGCGTTGAGCCTGGCCGACTTTCAGCAGGCGGTAGGGCCGCCGACGCCCGCCCAGGTCGCCGAGCTGCAGGGATACATCCGCCGCTCCGATGAAAAGACCAAGAGTTTCGCTGCGGCCGCGCTGGCCAGGTCGGCGCCCGAGACGTTTGCCGCGATGCTGCCCGAGCTTCTGGCCGCCCCCGAGCCGATCCTTCGCCGGCTCGCCCTGCAGATGGCGCCGCCCGAGCGCCTCTCGCTCGAGCAGCTCGAGGCTGCGCGCGACGACGAGGACGGCTGGGTGCGGGCGGCGGCGGCGATCGCGGGCGTCGTCCGCGCCGAGCGGATCGAGAGCTCGGAAGCGATCCTGGGCGCCCTGTCCGAGTCGGAGTCCCCGCGTGACCGGGCCGCCGCCGTCTGGGCTGCCGCCTTCGTCGCCGACGACGCCACCGTCGTGGCATCGATGCGGGACGCCGACGCCGGCGTGCGCCTGGAAGCGATTCGCAGCTTCGCCCGGATGAAAGGGCAGGTCGGCGAGGTGGCGGGTCCGCTCATCGCCTGCCTGCGCGACTCCAACCCGGCGGTACGCCGGGAGGCGCTGCGCCAGGCCATCCGCTGGACTCCGCCCGCGGACTACCAGCAGCTCTTCGCCGAGTCCCTGGCGGACGGGCTGGCCAGCGGCGACCGTGACGTGCGGCGCCTGTCCGCCGAGGCGATGGCGGCCCAGGCGCCGGAGGCGCTCAACCTCACCCTGCCGCTGCTGCTGGCGCACGACGACACGTCGGCCGCGGCGGTGGAGGCCTTGATGCGCAGCGGCCGTCCCGAGCTGTACCGGCAGGCGCGGAGGCACCTCGCGGTGCGGCTGTCGAGCGCGGTCCACCTGGCAACGCTGTCAGCGCGTGTGGGCGGCGCGATGCGCCGGGTCGACGGCGATGTGGCGGCCGGCTATGCGCTGCTGCGCATCGGCCTCGACGATTACGTGCGCGGCGCCGCCACGTCGGGGCTGGCGGCGATGCGCGCTCTGCACAGCAAGCGCGGTTTCGCCACGGTCGAGCGCGGCCTGGACTCGCAGCACGCGCAAGCGAGGGCGGAAGCGCTGGAGACGTTGCTAAACTTCGGCCCGAGCTGGCTCGCCGGGCCTTTGGCGCGGCTGCTCGAGCCGGAGTCGCTCGCGCCGGTCCTCGCGCGGCCCCTGTCGCAGGCCGAGCTCGAAGGCCTCGCGGACCATCCGGACCGGTGGGTCCGCGAGACGGCGGACGCGGCCGCCCACGGACTGAATGAACAGATGCAAGAGCTGATCGCCCTGAAGCGAGTGCCGCTCTTCAACACGCTCACGCTCGACCAGCTGTCGAGCATCGACCGCCTCATGGTGACCCGGCACTACGTCAAGGGCGAGACCGTATTCCGGAAAGGCGACACTGGCATGGAGCTGTTCATGGTCGTCGACGGCGAGCTCCGCGTCCATCTCGACCACGACGGGATCGACGTGACCCTGGCGCGCCATGGTCCAGGTGGAGTGGTCGGCGAGATGTCGGTCTTCGACGAGCAGCCGCGCTCGGCGAGCGCTGAGGCGTCGGTCGACACGACGGTGAGGGTGCTGCGCCGCGACCGGCTCCACGCCATCGTCAACGAGCATCCCGAGGTGCTGCTCGAGTTCATCAAGAACCTGAGCCAGCGCCTGCGCGCGATGGACGAAAAGCTGGAGGAGGCGGAGGCCCCTCCGGCTATTCAGAAGACCCCGGCTCGGCCCTGACCTCGATCCGCTTGCGCGCCGCGTCGAGGCGCTCGGTGCAGATGCGCAGGTAGATGCGCGCCTGGTCGACCGCGTTCAACGCGTCGTCGAGGGAGAGGTTGCCGTCCTCGAGAAGCTTCAGCTGCTCGTCGAGCTTGTCGAGGGCCTGCTCGTACGTGAGGTCCTGGCTCATCTCTCCACCTCCTCGACGCGCGCGCCCAGCCGGCCGCTGCCCAGGTGGATCCGCACGGCACGGCCGACGGCCGTGTCCCCCGCGGACCGGACCACGGCGCCCGACTCGGCGTCCTGCGTGATGCTGTAGCCGCGGGTCAGGACCGAATGTGGGCTCAGCGCGACCAGGCGCTGTTCGCGGAACGTGAGGGCGCGGGTCGCGCCCGCGAATCGCTCCGCCAGGGCGCGGTCGAGGCGGTCCGGCGCCCGCCGAGACGCCAGGGCGTTGCGGCCGCGCGTGAGGCGCGCATCGGCCGCGGCGTCGAGGCGGCGCTCGCGGTCGCGCAGCGCCTCCTCGTTGCGGGCCAGCCGGGCGAGCGGGTGCAGGCGCTTCAGCTCGCGTGAGGCCCGCTCGAGGCGCTCGGCGACGCGCACCAGCTTCTGCTTGATCTCGCGGTCGAGGCGGCGCCGCCGCTCGGTGAGGTGCAGCAAGAGGTCCGACTTCTTGGGTACGACGCGCGCCCCGGCCTCGGTCGGGGTGCGGCATTCGGCATCCGCGACGAGGTCCGCCACCGTGCGGTCCGACGTGTGGCCGAGCGCAGTGACCACCGGGAGCTTCGAATCGAGGATCGCTCGCGCCACGAGCTCGGTGTTGAAGGCGTACATCTCCTCGAAGCTGCCGCCGCCGCGGGCCAGGACGATGACGTCGGCGAGCCGCTCCTCGTTGCAGCGCCGCAACGCGCGGGCGACGCTCATCGGCGCCGCGGCGCCCTGCACCTGCACCGGATACACGACGATGCCCATGCCGGGAAAGCGCTCGAGGATCGTCTCCTGAAGGTCATGGATGACCGCTCCGGTCGGCGACGTCAAAAGCGCCACCGCGTTGGGCAGGAATGGCAGTCGCCGCTTGCGGTTGGCGTCGAAGGCGCCCTCGGCTTCGAGGCGTCGCTTCAGCTCTTCCAGGCGGGCGCGGAGCTTGCCGACGTCGTCGAACTCGACCTGGTCGACGATGAAACGCAGCGCGCCGTACTGCGTCCAGAAATCGACGCGGCCCCTGAAGATGAAGACCTGTCCGTCCTCGGGAAGGGTCGTGACACGGCGCGCATCGTCGCCGAAAAGAAAGGCGTTGATCATGCTCTGGCCGTCCCGGACGACGAAGCTGTAGTGGCCCTTCGAGCCTTGCTTCATGCCGCTGACCTCGCCCTTGACCAGCAGCGCGGTGAGTGGGCGAAGCTCGCGCCGGATCTCGTTGGCGAGCTCGGTGACGGTTAACGGTCGCTGAGCTTCTTCTGGCTTAAGCACTCAAAGGCAACTCTTGCGCAAAACGCACCCATGGCGCCGAGGTGATAGGTGTGTTTTGCGCCAAACACACGTAATGCGGAGGGATCCCGTAGGGTCAGCCTCCGATCTGGGACATCGACTTCGGCGGCTTCACGAAGCCCGGCTTGTTGATCAGGTGCCCCTCTTCCTTGCGCCAGATCGCGGCCTCGATCACGCCGCCGAGGTGGTCGTCCGACACGCCGGACCGCATGAGGTCGCGCAGCGGCGTCTCGAGCAGCGAGAACAGGCAGGTGCGCAGGCCGCCTTCCGCGGTGAGGCGCACGCGGTTGCACGTCGTGCAGAACGCCTGGCTCACCGACGAGATGAAGCCGATGCCGCCCGGCGCGCCGTCCGCGAACGTGAAGCGGGTGGCCGGTCCGGGCGGCGCGGCGTGGAATGGCACCAGCGGAAACTGGTCTTCGATCTGCTCCTGGATGCGGCGGCTCGGCACCACCTGCTCGTTCGTCCAGATGTTGTCGCCGTCCAGCGGCATGAACTCGATGAAGCGGACCTCGTAACCCTCGCGGTGCGCGAGCCGGGCGAAGTCGACGACCTCGTCGTCGTTCTTGCCCTGCATGACGACCATGTTCAGCTTGATCGGCCACAGGCCTGCCTCGCGAGCCGCTGTGATGCCGTCCAGCACCCGCTCGAAGGCGTCGCTGCGCGCCATGTCCTTGAACCGGTCCATGTGCAGCGTGTCCAGTGAGATGTTGATGCGCTTCAGGCCGGCGTCCTTCAACGCCTGCGCCTTCTGGCGCAGCATCACGCCGTTGGTCGTCATCGTGATGTCGAGGCTGGGGTCGATCGCGTTGATCATCCCCACCAGCTCCTCCAGCTTCACGCGCACGAGCGGCTCGCCGCCGGTGATCCGGATCGTCCGCACGCCGTACCGCTCGACGAAGATGCGGGCCAGGCGGACGATCTCCTCGAACCGCAGGATGTCCTCGCGCTTCAGCCACTTCAGGCCTTCCGCCGGCATGCAGTAGATGCAGCGGAAGTTGCAGCGATCGGTGACCGAGATGCGCAGGTCGTCGGCGACGCGCCCGTACGAGTCCAGAAGTCTCCGGCTCGGCATTTGACTGATGATAGTTGCGATGGGGTATGACCACATCCTGGTCGCGGTCGAGCCGCCGATCGCGACCATCACGCTCAACCGGCCGAAGGTTTTGAACGCGCTCAGCCCGGACTTGATCCGCGAGCTGACCACCGCGCTAGCCGAGCTGGACGCCGACGAAACCATTCGCGCGGCCGTCCTGACGGGGGGCCCGAAGGTGTTCGCCGCGGGCGCGGACATCGGCGACATGGCGGACCAGGGCCCGGTCGACCAGCTGCTCCGCGACCAGACGGGGCGCTGGGCGCCGCTGGCAGGTTTCAAGAAGCCGCTCATCGCGGCGGTCAACGGCTACGCGCTCGGCGGTGGCTGCGAGATCGCGTTGATGTGCGACCTGATCGTCGCCGGCGACTCCGCCCGATTCGGCCAGCCGGAGATCAACCTCGGCATCATCCCCGGCGCCGGCGGCACGCAGCGCTGGCCGCGCACCGCGGGCAAGTACGTCGCGATGGAGGTCATGCTCACGGGCGCGCCGGTGACGGCGCAGCGGGCATACGAGCTGGGCATCGTGAACAAAGTCGTGCCGGCCGAGGCGACGATCCTGGTCGCCACCCGCCTCGCGCGGGAGATCGCCGCGAAGCCGCCGCTGGCGGTCCGGATGGCGAAGGAGGCCGTCCTCAAGGCCTTCGAGGCGCCGCTGTCCGAGGGGCTCGCGTCGGAGCGCAAGAGCTTCTACTTTCTGTTTGCGACCGAAGACCAGAAGGAAGGCATGCGTGCGTTCCTGGAGAAGCGCAAGGGTGTCTTCAAAGGAAGATAGAGATGGCGACTGAAGTCGAGCAGCACGTCAACACCGAGATCGAATCGGGAATCGCCTGGATCCGCCTGAACCGGCCCGAGAAGATGAACGCGATCGGCGCGCTCACCCGGCAGCAGCTGTCGGAGGCGCTCAAGCAGGCCGAGCGCGATGACGGGGTTCGAGTCGTGGTCCTGACCGGCACGGGCCGTGCGTTTTCGTCCGGCGCGGACGTGACCGAGATGGCGCAGGGCGCCGGCATGCGCACGCCCGAGGACGTGGGCCGGGTCCTGCGCAGCGACTACATGCCGATGCTTGTCCGCCTGCGCACCATGCCCAAGCCCGCGATCGCTGCGATGAACGGACCCGCGATCGGCATCGGCGCGAGCTTCGCGCTCGCGTGCGACATCCGCATCGGCACCCCCGACTCGTACCTGCTCGAGGCCTTCGTCAACATCGGGCTGGCGCCGGACGGCGGCGTCAGCTGGCTGCTCCCGCGCCTGGCGGGATCGGGTGTCGCGTACGAGATGTTCTTCACGGGTAAGCCGCTGGCCGCGGCCGAAGCGCACCGGCTGGGAGTGATCAACCGCATCGTGCCTGCAGATCGACTCGAGGAGGAGGTGCGCAACCTTGCCAACCAGCTGGCCGCGCAGCCGAGGCAGGCGATGGCCGGCGCGAAGCGCGCGGTCAACCATGCCCTGAACTCGACGTTCGAGGAGGCGATGGAGTTCGAGTCTTACCTGCAGGAGGCGCAGGCGGCCAGCCCGGAGTTTGCCGAAGGCGTGCAAAGCTTCCTGGCCCGTCGCGCATCGAAGAAGTGAACGGCCCCACCCGGCGGCTACGCCGCCGACCTCCCCGGCGAGCGGGGAGGTGAAAGTCCCTGAAGCCGTCATCGTGGCCACTTCGCGCACGCCGATGGGCCGCTACGGCGGCCAGCTGAAAGACGTCCGGCCCGATGACCTGGCGGCGATCGTCCTGAAGGAAGCGTGCGACCGCGCGCACGTCAAGCCGGAGGAGGTCGAGGACGTGATCCTCGGCTGCGCCAACCAGGCGGGCGAGGACAACCGCAACGTCGCCCGGATGGCGCTGCTGCTCGCCGGTTTTCCAGTCGAGGTGCCGGGGCAGACGGTCAACCGCCTGTGCGGCTCGGGCATGCAGGCGACCATCGCCGCGGCGCGCGAGATCCAGTCGGGCGCGGCCGACATCATGGTCGCGGGTGGGGTCGAGAGCATGACCCGCTCGCCGTGGGTGATGGCCAAGCCGGCGACGCCATTCGCGCGCGGGCCGCAGACCGTGTACGACACCGCGCTGGGCTGGCGGCTCGTCAACCCGAAGATGGCCGCCATGTACGGGACGCTGCAGATGGGGGAGACGGCCGAGCGCGTGGCCCAGAAATACGAGGTTTCGCGCGAGGACCAGGATGCGTTCGCGCTCCGCAGCCACCAGCGGGCGGTCGCCGCGCAGAAGTCGGGGCGGCTCGCCGAGGAGATCGTCGCGCTCGACTCGGTGACGCAGGACGAGGGGCCGCGGACCGACACATCGATGGAAGCGCTGGCCAGGCTCAAGCCCGCGTTCGCCGAGAACGGCTCCGTCACCGCGGGCAACGCGTCGCCGCTGAACGACGGCGCGACGGCGCTGGT
>Ga0070698_100008076_pt1 | contig 11382 bp, 5 predicted proteins | sample KBSK1502metaG_FD_65477 | JGI IMG/M metagenome (GOLD analysis project Ga0070698, IMG submission 65477) | Corn, switchgrass and miscanthus rhizosphere microbial communities from Kellogg Biological Station, Michigan, USA - KBS K1-50-2 metaG | ecosystem: Host-associated > Plants > Roots >...
TGAAGATCAGCATGTTGTAGCCAAAGCCTTTCCATACAGCCATCAGGATGATCGCCGGCATCGCCCAATGCGGATTGCCGAGCCAGTCGATCGGGGCGATACCTATCGAGCCGAGCACGTAGTTGAACAGCCCGTAGCGGGTGTGATAGAGATATTTCCACACGATCGCGACTGCGACGAGCGTCGTAACGAACGGCGTGAAGTAAATGGTGCGGAAGAAGCTCTTGAAGCGGACGAGCTTCGAGCTCAACAAGAGAGCAGCGCCAAGTGAGACTGCGATTGTGAGAGGACCGCCGACGAAGGCGAAGTAGAATGTGTTCTTGAGAGCCGCCCAGAAATCGGGAGTCTTGAGGAGGCGAGCGTAGTTGTCGAATCCGACGAAGCGAGTGTTGCCCGGATCTGCGATACCATAGAGATCGAAGTCGGTCACGCTGAGCAGAAGCGATGCAGCGACTGGCAGGAAGAAGAAGACTCCGATCAGCAGCAGCGCAGGCGCGAGGAAAAACCACGCGGCTGTGTTCGCTTCAGATGGAATCTTCAGTTTGGCCATCGCTACTTGCCCGCCTTGTGATCCATGAGCCAGCGGCGCTTGTCGAGAATGACGTTGACGTCGCGGTCGAGTGCCTGCATGGCCTGAAGCGGAGTCTGATTCCCGCGGACCGCACGCTCTCCGTGCTCGAAAACTTTCGTGGCTATCTGCTCCCACTCCGGAACCTTGGGAGTGGGAATTGTGCGCTCGAGCTGCTCGCGGAATGCGGTTGCGTACTTGTTGCCGGCAAGAACTGGATCGTTCCAGGCCGTTCGTCGTGGAGGCAGATCACCAGTGAGCTTGTGAAACTGAACCTGCACATCCGGGCGCGACAGATATTCCATCAGCTGCCATGCTTCGGCTTTATGCTTGCTGCCGCGGAAGAGCGACAGGCTTGCACCACCGGCGAGCGCTGCGCCCGGACCATCTACTCCAGGAAGTGACGCAGTCATCCACTTGTCCTGCATGTTTTTCGGAAGCCGGTTGCTGAACTCGCCAATCTGCCACGGACCGGAGATGTACATGGCGATGTTGCCGCGCTCGAATTCCTGATACAGGTTCGAGATCTCGGTTCCAGCGAAAGGTGGCGCGAGCTTGTCGCGATAGAGGCTCACGTAGAAATCGAATCCTTTCATGAACGGAGCCTGGCTGAACCCGCCATATCGTCCGTTGTCTATCAGGATGGGCGACTGTGCCTGAATTCCGAAAATCACTGGCGGCCGCCACTCGGTGATCGGGATCAGCAGCGGATACTGAGTATCTGTCATCTTCGATTTGATCCTCAGCATGCACTGCTGCCATGTTGCCCATGTCGACGGCATCGTCGGACAGCCGGCATTGGCGAGAAGGTCAGTGCGATAGAAGATCACCTGCGTATCGACATACCACGGAATGCCGTACGTGACGCTGTCGACAGTGTTGGTTTCCCAGATTCCCTGGAAGTAGTCGCTGCGAGGTATGTCTTTCGATGAAGCTACGCGGGAGTCGAGGGGCTCGAGTGCGTCAATTGCCGCAAACTCCGGCACCCATGTGTTGCCGAGCATGGCGATGTCAGGCGTAGCCTCGCCGACGTACGCGGTGAGCAGCTTCTCATGTGCGGCTGTCCACGGAATCTGTTGAACCTTGACCTTGATTCCGGGATGTTCCTTCTCGAACCCGGGGAGGAGCTCGGAGAGCACCTCGCCTTCGCGTCCCATCGCCCACAATCGCAGTGTTGGCTCATCACTCGCTGATGATGAGCAGGCCATTGCCGCAGCAATGGCTACTCCGGCGATTACACCTCTTCTATTGACCAAGCCACCCGCCGGTAAATCCGGCGCGCTTGAGTCCGCGGATTATGTGCGGGTTGGTTCGCATCACTCGCCATACGAGTCCCGATCTATAGTTCTCGATCATTGCGATTATCGGGCCCTGATCGATGCCGAGGTAATCGGTGTCGAACCAGCCGACGCCGCGGACGATTTTCCCGTGCTGCGGCTTGATGTCAAGATCGAACGTTGGATTGAAAGAATCGATGAAGCCGTATTCCTGGAAGAGATTGTCTCCGTACTTCTCGCGCATTGCGACAAGAGCCGGAATTGAAATCTCGGGTGCGAATGCGACCGATCCTCCGGGAGCAGTTGGTGCGAGTGTGCCGTCGTCCCGAATCTCACCAGCCGCGGCGCCGCGCGCTGAATAGGTATGAAAGCGTCGAGGCTTGCCTCGAAGTGTGAGCAGTGTATCGAGGGGTCCGTCGACAGCAGTCAAACCCCAGATGTTCGCGCCGTAATCCTTCCAATCGTCGGGATTGGCTATCGCGTACGCGCGCTGTGAATACGTAGCGCGGCGCGAGTTCTCGAAATAGTCGATTCCCTTGTCGCGCATGTATGCGTCTTTGATGCCGCGGAAGTCGAGCCAGATATGCGAGTACTGATGACCGAACAACGGAGCGAAGTTCACGTGCTGCTGACCGTAGAAATCCGCCCAGTGGTAAGTGCTGGTGTAGGCTTGATACTCAGCGGGCTCGACCGGATGTGTCGGAGATCCGAGCGCGAGAATGTTCAGGATCTGTGCTTCGTTGAAACCGCGCCAATCTGCTTCGATGAATCCTCTCTCGGGATGCCATCCCATACTGACAAGCGGATTGCGGGGTCGTATCCACTGCCAATCGACTCGTTCATACAATGAGTCGCCGTATGCGCGAATCGAAGTTTCCGTTGCATTCGTCCCTGTGAAGTAGGACTGACAGAACAAAACCCCCGCGAGGAACAACGACGTGTCTATAGTGGACAGCTCGACCTGCTGGAACCGGAAACCGGTGTCCATGTCGAGGAAGTGATAGAAGAATCCCTTGTATCCAGTGACCTGTGATGCCTGGTCGCTTTGTGGCGCGCGATACATGAAGCGCACTGTCGTCAGTACGCGATCGGCAGCCTGCGAGCGAGTAACCCATCCGCGCTCTACGCCGATCGGATATGCGGTGAGAGCGAACCCGATGGCGGCAACGCTGGAAAAACTTTTCGTCGGCCAGCGATCGGGAGTCAGTCCATTGCTGGCGTTGGTTTTCTCCCAGAACCAGGAGAAAGTCCGGTGCTCGAGCGTATCGAGAAATGCTGTCTGTCGAGCGGTGAGACCAGGGTGCGGTGTCGGAATTGTTGTCGCGGTGGGCGAGCATGCCGACACCAGCGCGAACAGAAGCAGAATCGAGCGCTTGATCATAAGACGCAAACCAGTAAAAGCACGGTAGTAGGTATCAGGAGAGACAAAAAACGGGCACCCGAAGGTGCCCGTTTTTGTCCCTGATTAGAAGTTGTATTCAGCTCCTACCTGGTACCGGCGAGCATCGGTTACTACGCAGCCGGCCTTTCCAAAATTCACATCCTTTGGATTGCCGACATTATAGCAGCCAAGATTCTCGTGGTTCAGGACGTTGAAAACGTCCAGCGTAATCCCGAATGCCATGTTCGAGCGGCCGAAATTCGGGAAGTCCTTTCTCAATCTCATGTCAACGTTCTGATACGGGAATGTTCCGTCAGGAGTAAACCCGCCAACGATACGCGGATTGTTGTTGAAATCGGAGGACGAGCAGAACCGGCCACATCCTGCATCGATTCTGATCTTCCCGCCGAACGTGGCAAGGCCTGACCACTGAATTCCCCAGAGGTACGGCACATCGAGGATCCAGTTTCCAACGATTCTGGTTTTTTCATCGTTCGGTGCAGGATGCTTCGGAATCGTCGATGCCGTCGGGAAAGCAAACGTATCGCCGAGGTTGTCAACGCCCTGCAGCCAGCGGCGCGCGAACGTCATGGCGAGCCCTGCGCCCCAGCCGAAGGAATTCACTGCAGCACGACGGTAGGCGCGATCGATCTGCACATTGACTGCCTTGTACCACGTCTTCGCTTCGTTCGACGAGTAGATGATGTTCGCGTACCCGTGGTCTGCCCAGTTGAATGGGACTCTGCAGCACCCGCCGCCCGAATTGAGTGCTACGTTGGCGAGGCCAAGCGTGAATTGATCCTTGCCGCGCTGCTCATTGTAGGAAACTGTGCCGGTAAAGTCACCCAGAACCTGCCGTAGTCCGATGCTGTACTGAGTGGTTTTCGGAATCTTGAAGTCATTGTCGATAAGCCACATCTCGGGCTTTCCCGAAGCTTTTGAAATTGCGTCGAGGGTCGCTTTGTCAGCGCTCAAGTACGAATCGTTCCATGGAACTTCGGTCCCGATTGGCGCCTGACCCTTTGGAGCGAACAGCGTGAAGAAAGTGGGATGTGTGATTTTCTGCTTCTCGTCCACTGCCACGTCGAATGCCACTCGATCGTAGTAGAGTCCCCATCCGCCGAAGACCGTCGTTTTCGCCTGCTTATCGATGGAATACGAGAATCCGAGTCGCGGCTGGAACGCGCCGGTGAAGGGTTTGCGATTGTCACCAGTGGCGATGTACCGATTGAGGTCCAGTGGAACAAGCAGGTTGCTCGCATAGCGCGTCAAGGTATCGACGGCCTGCTGCGGAGTCTTGTAATCGGTGTTCAGCATGTTCGTTTCATAATCCCATCGAACACCGATGTTGAACGTCAGCTGCTTGCTGGGGCTCCAGTCATCCTGGATGTAAATGCCATACTGCTGGTTGCTGGTGTTCAGCAGCGGATCACCTGTGCCGTATCGCAGCTGGAAGGGTGACGCATAGTTGTAAACCTGATCGGCAATTCCGGTCGGGTTGCGAATGTTCTGATACTCGAACACTGGCGTTCCATCATTGTTCTTGTTGATGTCGTACGTCGGGAACGATGCGCTTACTCCGCCTTTGAAGACGTGCTCGCCGGCGAGCTGGAATCCAGTGTAGGTAATGTCGTCGCGGAATGATGGTCCCTTCTGAATGAACTCCTGAGTGGAGCGACCGCTGCCAATATCAAAGCAGCATGCACTTGGGAGGATGAAAACCCGATGCGCCGTGCCTGGCGTGTTCGGATCGAACCCACGATGGAAGCGAGTGTAGCTCAAGAGCGCTTCGTTCAGCCACGGTCCCGTGAAGAAGCTGTGCTTCAGCTGCGCGCCTGTGTTGTAGTTGTGAATATTGTTCGCGGTTGTCAGTGCACTGTTCCCGCCGAAATCGCGAACGTCAGTCTCATTGCGATGGCTGATGCTGAACTCAGCTGTCTGCTTCTCGTTGATATTATCGGTGAGCTTTCCGAAGAGAAGCGTCTCACGGAATGGGGAACCGAAGCTTCCGTTGTATTGCAGCAGGTTCACTGTATCCAGCGCGGGAAAAACGCCAACGGGTGTGGTCTGCAGGTTTACGCGATTCGCGCGATCCTGATAATTCCCTTCGTACGATCCGAAGAAGAACATCTTGTCCTTCACGATCGGCCCGCCGATACTGAGCGCAGCAACCTTGCGATTGTATTGTGGCTTCCTGAAGCCAGACGGATTGTTCTTCTTGTCAACGCGCTGGAAGGAATCGAGCTGTACCATCCACGCGTTCTGATAACCAAAGAGTGCGTTGCCTGACCAGGTATTACTTCCGGATTTCGTAGTCGCTGTAATGACAGCGCTCGATGCTTTCTGATATTCCGCCTTGAAATTCTGACTGATGACGCGGTACTCCTGCACCGCATTTCTCGGGAACGGATTGCCACGACTCGCATCCTGTCCGGCGATACCTCCCTGGGTCAGATCATTCTTGAAGCTGGTTCCATCGATGAAGAGATTGACTGCCGCAGGTGCCTGGCCTCCTGCCTGAACGGTTCTGAAGTTTCCGTTGACTCTGTCTTCAGTGACTGTCACGCCTGGCGAGAGCTGCGCAAGATCCAGGAAGTTTCGGCTTGGAGTGGGAAGCTTCGAGATCTGCGCCTGAGTTACGTTCGTTGCTCCTTCAGACGTCCTCGTTTCCGCCTCGGCCGCAGCGCTCACGAGAACTGTGGAGAGCTGGGTAGCGGCCTGCGAAAGGTTGAAGTCCTGGGTCTGGGTCGCTCCGATCTGCACGATCACTCTGCGAGTCTGCGGCTCGCTGCCGATTCGACGCACGGTGAGCTCATAACTCGCGGGCGGCAAGCCTGGAATGACATATGTGCCATCATCATGCGCCGTTGCGCCACGTGACGCACCGGTCGCCGGATTCCGGACCTGGACCTGAGCGCCTGCTACCGGCGCGCCGGCAGAAGTTATGGTTCCCTTGATCGTGCCTGTGGTAGTTTGCGAGTAGAGAGTTTCCGTGCAGGCAAACGACACTCCAGCAAAAACCAGAAGCGTCAGGGAAAATCGTTTGAAGCTGAACCGACTCGGTATCATGTGACTGTCTCCTGAATTGTGAACCGAATTACGAAAAACTTTGGAACCAGAACAGCGCGATATTAGGTATTGGCGTTGATCAGCCGTGACCGGGTGGTCCGCACGAGCCACGAATCACGAGAGTGGTACGAAGAGTCTCATGTCGCGCGGGATAGCGACGATTGGTAAGACCGGCAATGAGAATCTCGGTCGCGCGCTCGCCGAGCTCGGCGATCGGAACGTGCACGGAAGAAAGAGCCGGGCTCATGTGCCGTGCAATCGGGATATCGTCGAACCCTGCAACCGCAACTTCATCCGGAACGCCAATACCGGCTTCCCGCAGGGCGCTAAGGGCACCAATTGCCATCGCGTCATTTGCTGCAAAAATCGCGCGGGGACGCAAGGCTTTGTTTACAAGCAGCTTACGCGCCGCCTCGTAGCCGGAGTCCTCAGTAAAATCGCCCTGAACCTCCAATCGATAGTCCAGGGCGACTCCAGCTTCGTTCATTGCAGCACGATACCCGCTTCTCCGCTGCTCACCGTCGATATTGCGCTTTGCGCCGGTGATAAACGCGATGCGCTTATGTCCGTGATGGATAAGATGCCGAACCATTTCCTTCGCACCGCGCTTGTTCGCGATACGCACTGACGCAACACCGGGCTGCCTGATTGCCGAGTTGAGCAATACAATAGGCTGACCTTCGGGCAGCGAATCGACCAGACGCTTCGCATCCAGATCAGGCGACATCAGCATGAGTCCGTCAACGCGGCCGCGCATCGACCGCATCGCGCTCTCCACTTCTGCTACATCGCTGTGGGAGCTGGAAACGAGCAGATGATACCCACTCCGCCGCGTAGCGAGGTCGATCCCGCGAATGATCTCGGAGAAAAACTCTCCATACAAATCGGGAAGGAGCACTCCCAGCGTATGAGTCTTGCTGGTAGTGAGGCTCCGTGCGCCAACGTGCGGAGTGTAGCGCAGCTGCGCTGCGACATCCCGGATCCTTCTGCTGGTCTCTTCTCGAACGGCATTCGCTCCACTGAAAACGCGAGACACCGTGGCGACAGAAACTTCAGCCTTTCGAGCTACATCCTTGATCGTAACCATCTTGTTTCTCTAGCGATGGAGTTTCGAATCAGGGGTTCCCTGGAAGGCCCGAAAAATGTAACCGTTTACATCAAGGGGCGGGAGTAGTGCATCCCGGTACTAGCCGCCGGAGTTCGCAGCATTGAGCTTTGAGGACGTGGAAACGCAAGCGAAGTCAGCACGCCAGATCGATACACCGCACACGTCTCAGCCGAGGATAGCCATACTCGGCCACGTTCCATTCACGACTATCGTGACGAACGCGGGCGGCGGCGAGACACGGTACGGCGACATCGTGATCAATCGCTGGCGAAGCGACCCGACACTCGATGATCGCGGGCAGTGGTGTTATGTAAACGACATCACTGCGCGACGACTTTGGTCTGCTTCTTACCAACCTGTGTGCGCAGAGCCGTCATGGTATCGCGTCTCTTTCCAGCGTGACTCCGCCGTATTCAACCGAAGAGATGGCGACATCGAGACGAAGATGGAGATCGTCGTGTCGCCGACCAATGCGACTGAAGCCAGAAGAATCACGCTTACAAACCATTCTGCGCAGCTGCATGAGATTGAGCTGACCAGCTACGCCGAGATAGTGATCACGAGCGCCTACGCAGACAGACATCATCCGGCGTTCCAGAATCTTTTCGTTCAGACGGAATGGATACGAGAGCGCAATGCGATACTGGCGATGCGGCGTCCGCGCTCGGCGGAGAACAAGGCTGTGTGGTGCGGACACATGCTCTCGATTGCCGATACAGCTGGAAGCGTTTCCTGCGAGACAGATCGTGCAAAATTCATCGGTCGTGGACGATCTGTACGGAACCCCGCCGCGATGGACGTTCCGGGAGAACTATCAGGAGAGGTTGGATCGGTGCTCGATCCTGTGTTCGCCATTCGCGCTCGGGTCGTCATTCCGCCGGGCGGCTCGGTCGAGGCGACGTTCACGACGTTTGTCAGCTCGAGCCGCGACCATGTCATGCCAATTGTCGATCTCTATCGGAGCTCGAGTTGGGACCACTTCCAGACTCAGCAAGAGTCGGATCGCCGCAACCCGGACGTGACCGAAGAAGAAGAGGGATTGTACCAGGACCTTGCGGGTGCGCTGCTCTTTCCGGAAAGACGGTCCGAGCATGGACATCGCATCACCGGGCATATTCCGCCGCGGGGTATCGATGACGGTCCATTACTCCTTGCGTCGGTGCAGCTGCTGGATGGAATCGCGGACGCAAGAAAGCTGATCAAGTCGCAGCAGTATCTCCAGCAGAAAGGATTCAATTACGAGCTGGTGATTCTCGCGCATGGCCAGCAGCTGGCCGACGAACTATCGACTGCTCTCGATGGGCAACGAACAGCTGTACGAGTCGTTCGCTCGGATTCCCTGGATCGAAGCGAGCTCGCTCGACTGTCTGCAACCGCGCGCCTGAGAGTAGACTGCGATGGGTCCGGCATCGCGAGCATACTGCAATCCACCACTGCTGAGACAGAGCTCACGCATCCACCGAATGTGCGTCAGCCGGCTTACGACGAGACTCGAGCCAGCGGCGAAGGGCTGCGTTTCTTCAACGGCATTGGCGGATTCAACGAAAACGATGAATACGAGCTGAGACTCGAGGGAACGCGACTTCCACCGGCACCGTGGATCAACGTCATCGCGAACCCGGTTGGTGGATTCATCGTGAGTGAAGCGGGCGCGGGTGCCACATGGGTCGCAAGCGCCAGCTCGTTCAGGCTGACGCCATGGCAAAACGATCCGGTCAGTGACACGCCTGGTGAATGCATCTACCTGCGCGATGAAGAGACAGGCGCGCTCTGGAGCCCAACTCCGGCACCAATTCGGGAAGGAACGCGATACATCGTTCGGCATGGTGCGGGCTACTCGACGTTCGAGCACGAGCACGACCAGATTCGAACATCACTGCGCGTGGGGATGTCGCCGGGCGATCCGGTGAAGGTTCAGGTGCTGACCCTTACGAACACCGGAGATCGTCCTCGAAGAATCTCAGTCACGTCGTATGTCGAGTGGGTGCTGGGCACAATCAGAGAAAAGACGCGCTTCGATGTCGAGACCTCATTCGATCGCGCACGCTCGGTAATTCTTGCGAGAAATCCCCTCGATCCCGACCTGCCATCGCTGACCGCATTTCTTTCGATGACTGGATCGATCGCATGGTACACGACATCGAGGCGCGAATTCGTCGGACGGAATGGAACGCTTGCCGCGCCGGCTGCGCTCGCGGGAAATCGGTGGGCAAAACAGGAAGAAGTGACGAGTGATCCGTGTGGCGTGCTCGGCGGACCGGTAGAGCTTGGTCCAGGAGAAACGACGTCAGTTGCAATTGCCCTTGGCGCGGTGATGGGAAAAGAAGAAGCAGTAGGACTTGCATCACGCTATCGCGATCCAGCTACAGCAAATGCGGCAATCGATTCGTCCGCACGCGAATGGAGATCGCGATTGAACGCGATCACAGTTCGGACGCCTGATCCAACATTCGATCTGATGCTGAATACGTGGGCGTTCTATCAGGCGCTCTCCTGCCGGGTGTGGGGGAGGAATGCTCTGTACCAGTCGAGTGGCGCCTGCGGATTCCGCGATCAGCTGCAGGATGTGATGGCGTTCGTCTATGCCGAGCCGGCGTTGGCTCGCGAGCAGATCGTGAGTGCGGCGGGAAGACAGTTCGTCGAAGGCGATGTTCAGCATTGGTGGCATCCGCACAGCGGTCGGGGCCTGAGAACAAAGTTCTCCGACGATCTCGTCTGGCTTCCATTCGTCGTCGATCATTATCTGGAGGTGACGGGGGATTCTTCAGTACTGGAGGAGAGGACGCCATATCTCACGATGCGGCTTCTCGAGGAGCGCGAAGAGGAGCTGTATGCGCTTCCGGAAACCTCAGAGATCGAGGCGACCATCTTCGATCACTGCATTCACATCCTGAATCGCGCGACGACAAAGGGTAAGCATGGACTTCCGTTGATTGGAAGCGGTGACTGGAACGATGGAATGAACCGGGTCGGAGTCGAGGGACGCGGCGAGAGTGTCTGGCTCGCATGGTTTCTCGTCACGACGCTGCGCCGCTTTGCAATTCATGCCGAGGCCCGTGGCTATCGCCAGAGCGCAGAGTCGTTCAGGCGGAAAGCAGCCGAGTATGTCGATGCGGTTGAGCGAACATCATGGGATGGAGAATGGTATCGCCGCGCCTACTACGATGATGGCTCGCCAATTGGGTCACATGTGAACACCGAGTGCAGGATCGATTCGATCGCGCAAAGCTGGAGCGTAATCTCCGATGCAGGGGATCCACAGCGGCGACACATTGCGATGACGTCGTTGCAGGAGCAGCTGGTGCGTGAGGATGCCCGACTGCTGATGCTTCTCACGCCCCCATTCGATCGAGGCTCGCATGACCCTGGATACATCAAGGGATATCTGCCCGGGGTCAGAGAGAACGGAGCGCAGTACACTCACGCTGCTCTGTGGGCCGTGATGGCCACAGCATTACAGGGTGATGGTGATCGTGCGATGAAGCTGTACCAGATGATCAATCCCATCACTCACGCGATGACCCCTGAGGATGTCGGCATATATAAGGTAGAGCCCTACGTTGTTGCGGCTGATGTCTACACCGCCGAGGGGCATGTTGGCCGGGGTGGCTGGACGTGGTATACGGGGTCGGCATCGTGGCTGTACCGTGTTGGGCTCGAATCGATACTCGGGTTCTCGAAGCACGGCGATTCGATCTCCTTCAATCCGTGTATTCCATCATCGTGGAAGGAATTTTCGCTGGATTATCGATTCGGGTCTTCGACGTATCGGGTCCTTGTCTCGAATCCATCAGGAGTGCAGAAGGGGGTTTCTTCTGTTCTCGTTGATGGCCATGCCTGCGAGGGATCGATTCCCCTTCTCGATGATCGAGGTGACCATTCGGTGCTGATCACCCTCGGAACTGCTTGAACTACGGAAACCTTTATCACAGATAAGCACAGATGGGGCACAGATGAGCACAGATGTACTACGGAAAGC
>Ga0070698_100008077_pt1 | contig 11381 bp, 5 predicted proteins | sample KBSK1502metaG_FD_65477 | JGI IMG/M metagenome (GOLD analysis project Ga0070698, IMG submission 65477) | Corn, switchgrass and miscanthus rhizosphere microbial communities from Kellogg Biological Station, Michigan, USA - KBS K1-50-2 metaG | ecosystem: Host-associated > Plants > Roots >...
GGATGACTGCCGTGCCCGCAGTAGTTGCTTTTCTCGCCGGGGCGCTCGTGAGCCTGGCAACCGGCTGGCTCCTGGTTTCCCGACTTGAGCGGGTCGGAGAGCGCCTAGGCCTGTCGGAGGCATTGCTGGGCATTGTCGCGGCGATGGCGGCAGACGCGCCGGAGGTCACGGCCGCCGTCAGTGCGATGGCCGGTCATGAGCAGCGGCTGGGGGCCGGGGTCATCATCGGATCGAATGTCTTCAATCTGGCAGCTCTGCTTGGCCTTGGCGCGGTGGTTGCGGGGCGCATCGGGCTGCACCGCAAGGTGGTGGTGCTCGGCGGGACCGTCGCGTTGTGCGTGGCGGGTGTGTGCCTGGTGGTGGTGCTGGGCCTGCTGGCGCCCGCCGCGGGCTGCCTGCTCGGGCTTCTTGTCGTGGTGCTGTACGCCGTTGCCCTCGGTGTGTCCGGCCGGGGTCTTGCACGTCTGCGGCTTCCCCGGCGGTGGGTTACCTGGCTGCGAGCTGCAGTAGCCGAAGAGGAGGCAGAACTGGGATCGGCGATCCGGCCAGTGCCGGGAAGATGGCCAGATGCGGCCATCGCCGCTGGGTCGCTGGCCGTCGTGGTCGCAGCCAGCGTGACGATGGAGCGAGCTGCGTCGGCGCTCGGGAACCGCTTCGCGATACCGGAGATCGTCATAGGTGGTCTCGTGCTCGCGGCGGTGACGAGCCTGCCGAACACAGTCGCCGCGGTCTACCTGGCAGCACGCGGACGGGGCGCGGCGACCTTGAGCACGGCCCTGAACAGCAACACCCTGAATGTGGTTATTGGCCTGCTCATCCCCGCGGCATTGATCGGGCTGGGCCGGCCATCGGGCCAGACGATCCTGACTGCCGTGTGGTCCATCGGCCTTACCGCGGTGATACTTGCGTTTGCCTACCGTGACCGCGGCATATGGCGGGTGACTGGTATCCTGGTCATTGCGGCCTACGTTGTCTTTGCCGGCTCGATTCTCGGCCTGGCGTACGCGGGGCCCCAGGGGACTCGCATCGCGATCGTGGCTGGCCTGGCCGTTGCCGTGGTGTTCGGGGCGCGGTTGGTGCTTGGCCGCCATCCAGATTCCAGCGACGATGAGCCGGGCCCGTTCCCCCGATGGCCAGCCAGGCGAAACCCTGGCGGCCAGATCCGGGGCAAGCCGGTGGAAGTATCGGGCAATGGCAGTGTTCCGGAAAGTGCGCGTGCCCGGATAGCCCGCCCCTCTCAATCCAGGAGGGGACAGGAATCTTTGCTGGCAGGCTGGCCGGTCAAAAGACTGTGGGTCCTCGGCCTGGCCGGCTCCTTCATCGTGGCGGCCATCGATGCCATGCTCGGAAACCGCGTCATTCTCATAGGCCTGCTGATCGTCGGGCCCTGCTGTGTAGTCATGACCGGCCGCTGGGTCCCGACAGCGCTAACCGGGTTGTGGGTGATCGGCCTTGCGGTGGTGCTGGGCCTTCCCGACGGCATCTGGGGCACCGCCATCTTCTTCATCTGGCTCAGTGCGGTAGCCGTGGTTGCATTTGCCAGCACGGCAGCCGCAGCTTTCATCCAGACTCTCGGTCCGGTACGCCTGCGCTGAGAAGCCTGAGACCTGAGCCAGTTGCCCGGACAGCCTGGCCATCGAGGCTGTCACTTCTCGTTTGATCTGGCCACTGGCCATCTTGCGACCCGGTTCGTCAGGTCAAACGAGAAGCGACAGGGTCGGCGGGGCGGGGCCTAGCCCGGGACCGAGGTCCGGGGCCGGTGTCCCTCCGGGCGGATCCGGCGAAGGGAAGGGTCAGCGCACATCGCGCGGGAGTGATGGCCCAGGGGTCTTGCGCCTAGCCTTCAGCGGCGCCGATCGCGGCGTCGACTTCGGCCTGGCGGGCGGCGAACTCGGCCGCGTGCTCGCGCTCGATGCGCTCGGCGATGTCCTCGTCGTCGCGCATCAGCGCCTCGAGGTCGCTGTCGGCCGCGTCGAGCACGCCGAGGTCGGCGTAGGCCCGCTGGACCTTCTCGCCCCACAGCCCGATGTCCTTCACGCACGGGACGATGCGGCTGAACAGCAGCGCGCGGAAGGCCTGCTGCACCGGGGAGTGCTCGGTGAACTCCAGGCACTCCTCGACGTCGAAGCCCATCCGCTCCCAGACCTCCTGGGCGCGGAACCGGTTCCGCATCAGGTAGCAGCCCTCGACCACGAACTCCTCGCGGTCGGCGCGTTCGGCGGTGGTCAGCTGCGCGTAGTAGTCGCGCAGCGCCAGCCGCCCGAACGCGACGTGCCGGGCCTCGTCCTGCATGACGTACGCGAGGACCTGTTTCACCAGGGCGTTGCCGGTGATGTCACGGTGCACCCCGAACGCCGCCAGCGCCAGCCCCTCGATCAGCACCTGCATGCCGAGGTAAGGCATGTCCCAGCGGGAGTCGCCGAGCGCGTCCGCGAGCAGTGTGGCCAGGTCGGTGTTGATCGGGTAGTACAACCCGATCTTGTCGCGGATGAACCGCTGGTACAGCTCCACGTGCCTGGCCTCGTCCATGGCCTGGGTGGCGGCGTAGAACTTGGAGTCCATGTCGGGCACCGACTCGACGATCCGCGCGGCGACGGTGAGCGCGCCCTGCTCGCCGTGCAGGAACTGGCTGAACAGCCAGGCCCCCAGGTGCTGGCCGAGCTCATCGCGTTCGGCCTGCGACAGCGCCTCCCACTGACGCGACCCGTAGATCGGGCAGATCTCATCGGGGGTGGCCATCACGTTCGCCGGGTCGACGGGCAGCGACCAGTCGATCCGCTTGGTGGCGTCCCACTGCTTGTCCTTGCCCCGCTGGTACAGGTCGATCAGCCGCTGCCGGCCATCGTCGTACTCCCAGGAGAACCGCGCGGCCCCGGTCGAGGGCACGTCCCACGTGCCCGTGTCCACCGGCGTCGTGTACAGGTCATAGGTACTCACGGCGGCCTCCTCGGCGGCACGGACGGCGGCGTACCCCTTCTTCCTTACTACCCAGTAACTATGCCTGGCGCAATGCCCGCGGCGAAAAATCTACCGATGGGTAACGGCTTGAACCGGTAGCCCATGCCCGACTCGGTGAGCAGGTATCTCGGCTGGGAGGGTTCGGGTTCGAGCTTGCGGCGCAGCTGGGCCAGGTAGACCCGCAGGTAGTTGCTCTCCGTTTCGTAGGAGGGTCCCCAGACCTCCCGCAGCAGCTGTCGCTGGGTGACCAGGCGGCCGCTGTTGCGGACCAGGATCTCGAGCAACTGCCACTCGGTGGGGGTCAGCCGGACGTTACTGCCGTCGGCCCGGGTGACCTGCTTCGCCGCCAGGTCCACGGTGAAGTCGGCCGTCGCGACCACTGGCTCGTCTGGCGCGGGCGACGCGCGCCGGACGGCGGCGCGCAGCCGGGCGAGCAGCTCGTCCATGCCGAACGGCTTGGTTACGTAGTCGTCGGCGCCCGCGTCCAGCGCGGCCACCTTCTGGCTCTCCTGCCCCCACGCGGACAGGACGATGATCGGGATGGACGTCCAGCCGCGGACGCCGTGAATCACCTCGGTGCCGTCCATGTCGGGCAGCCCGAGGTCCAGGATGATCACGTCGGGGCGGTCGCGGGCCACGGCGGCGAGCCCGGTGGTGCCGTCGACGGCGGTGCTGACGTCATATTCGCGGGCGCTGAGGTTGATCCGCAGCGCGCGCAGGATGGACGGCTCGTCGTCGACGACGAGCACCCGGGTCATGACCCCGCGCCGAGCGCGGACTTGTCGCCGCTCGCCACCGGGAGCGTGATCCGGACCGTGAGCCCGCCGCCCGGCGTGTCCGTGGCCATGATCCGCCCGCCCATGGCCTCGGCGAAGCCCTTGGCCACCGCGAGGCCGAGCCCCACGCCCGGGTAGCGGTCGCCGACGCGGGTGAACGGCTCGAAGATGCGCTCCTTCTGCTCGTCGGGCACGCCCTGGCCGTGGTCCACCACCTCGAGCAGCACCGTGTCCTCGATCAGCTGGGCGTGCAGTTCGGGTGGCCGGGTGGCCGGGGAGTGCCGCAGCGCGTTCGAGAACAGGTTGGCCAGGATCCGCTCGAGCAGGCCGGGATCGGCGAGCATCAGCGGGAAACCGTCGGGCACCGCCATCTCGAGCCGCAGGCAGTCGTCGAGCCCGAGCAGGGCCGCCGGGGCCACCTCGTCGATCGCGGTCGGGCGCAGGAACGGCTGCAGGGATCCCGTGTGCAGACGGCTCATGTCCAGCAGGTTGCCGATGAGGGCGTCGAGCCGGTCCGCGTTCTGCTCGATCGTCGCGAGCAGGTCGGCCTGGTCGGCCGCGGACCACTCCACGTCCGTCTGCCGCAGGCTGCTGACGCTGGCCTTGATCGAGGCGAGCGGCGTCCGCAGGTCATGGCTGACGGCCGCGAGCAGCGCGGTCCGCATCCGGTTGCCCTCGGCCAGCGCCTCGGCCTGGGCGGCCTGGGTGCGGAGCCGTTCCCGGTCGAGCGCGGCCGCCGCCTGGGCGGCGTAACCAGCCAGCAGGGCGGGCGTGGCCGAATCGGCCTGCCCGGTGACCAGCAGGATCAGATCGCCGCGGATGTCGATGCGCGAGGCCGCCGGCAGGCTGCCCTCGACGCCGCTCGAGGCGGCGCGCACCCAGCGGCCGCCCGCCCGTTCCTGCAGTTCGGCCTGGCCGCCGTGGGTCCGGGTGAGGTGATCGAGAACGGCCGCGGGCGAGTCGGCGCCGCCCAGGACGGTCTGCGCCAGCTCGAGCAGCGAGGCCGCCTCCTTCCTGGCCCGCGCGGCCTGGACGGCGCGCCGGGCGGCGAGGTGGACCACGCTGCTGACGGCGACCGCGACCGTCACGAAGAGCAGCAGCGCCAGCAGTTCCTTCGGCGCCTGGATGGTGAACGTGTGAATCGGGGCGGTGAAGTACCAGTTGAGCAGCAGGCTCGCCGCCACGGCGGCGAGCACGGCGGGCCAGAACCCGCCGACGACCGTGATGGTCACCACCGCGACGAGGTAGATGAGGAGGTCGTCAGCGAGGTTCAGGTGCTGCCGCCAGGCGGCGAGCACCGCGGTAAGCAGCGGAAGCGCGGCGGCGGCGAGGACCACGCCCGCGAGGCGCCGGCGGGCGTCGATCGCGCCGGCCTGGTTCGCCGTCCCGCTGGCCTGGTTCGCCGTCACGCCGGGCGGGCTCGCCGGCCCGCCGCCAAGTTCGGCAGCCGGCGCCGCCTGGCCGCGCGGGGCCCCCTTGGGGGCGGGGCGGCCGGCTCGCATGCCCGGATACGTACCCATGCTTACCAGTGTGAGTCGCCGGCAGTACCACCGGAACACCAGGCCAAGGCCGCCGCCGGCCAGCGCGGTCGCGCCGATGACGATGGCGGCGTGGGCAGCGGCGGGTCCCGTCGGCCGCAGCTGCGCGTAGGGCGGCCGGGAGAACCCCACCGCGGTGAGCCAGCCGATGCCGGCCAGCAGGACGGACGCGACCGGCTCGGCGGCGAACGACACGGCCCCGGCGACCGCCGCGCAGGCGATCAGCACCCCGGTCGCGGTCAGGCGGCCGTGCAGCGCGGCGGCCACGGTGCCCACGGCCAGGAACATGGCGAAGCCGACCGGCAGCGCGTAGGGCGCCGGTATCGCGCGCTGGACTGAGCGGTGAGTCATCTCTTGCTATTTCAACCGCGGTGCCAGGCAATATCAGCCGTCTTGACGGAACCTTAACGCCCAGCTCAAAAAGCTTGACGGGCCGCATACGGCGGCGTGCTGGCCACGCGAATAGCGTCGGATGACGTGATCAGCAACCGAGTGCCCGGGATGGAGCTAGAAGCCTAGTGGCTGTGCGCAGGGCGGCTGGCTTGCTCGGCAGCGGCCAGGGAAACGAACTCCCGGAGACCTTCTGGTACACGGCGAAGCGCCGCCTGCTCGGCCCGCCGATGATCAACGCGCAACTCCGGGAGCAGCGGCTTTCGAAGAAGCTCGCGCTCGGCGTGCTGTCACCGGACGGCATTTCCTCCTCGGCTTATGGCACCGAGGAGATCCTCATCGAGCTGATGCCGCTGTTCGGTTTGGCTGCCTTCTTCGTGATCATCCCGATGACCGGGGTGATCTTGTTCGTCATGCTGCTCGTCGTGCTCTCCTACCGCGAGGTCGTGACCGTGTACACCCGGGCCGGCGGGTCGTATGTGGTGGCCAGGGAGAACTTCGGGCCGCGGATCGCGCAGGTCGCCGCCGTCGCGCTGCTCATCGACTACGTGGTCACGGTGGCCGTGCAGGTAGCCGCGGGCACCGCGGCCGTCGCCTCGGCTTTCCCAGCCATCACCCCGTATGTGACGCCGATATCCATCGGCATCATCCTGCTGATGTGCTACGGCAACCTGCGCGGCATCCGGGAGGCGGGCAAGATATTCGCGTTGCCCACCTACCTGTTCTCCGGGGTGGTCATCCTGATGATCGTGGTTGGGCTCGTCCGCGAGGCGGCGGGCAACCTGCCGCAGCAGAACGTGCACCATATCGCCGGGCTCGTCGGGATCGGCAGCGGCATCAGCGGGGTGGGGACGGCGCTGGTCATCTATACGTTGCTGAAGTCGTTCGCCAACGGCGGCGCCTCGCTGACCGGCATCGAGGCGGTCTCCAACGCGGTCAGCGCGTTCAAGCCCCCGGAAGGGATCAACGCCCGCCGGGTCCTGGTGCTGGAGGGCCTGATCCTCGGCACCCTGGTGGCCGGCATCTCCTGGCTGTCGCACCTGACCCACGCCGCACCGTATGCGGGCGGTGTTCCCACCGTGATCTCGCAGGAAGCGAACCTGGTTTTCGGGTCCGCCGGGCACTTCATGTTCTACGTGGTGCAGGCCGCGACCGCGCTGATCCTGTACACCGGGGGCAACACGAGCTTCAACGGCTTCCCGTTCCTGACCAGCTTCGTCGCCGAGGACTCCTTCCTGCCGCGGTGGATGATGAAGCGCGGCCAGCGGCTGGTCTTTTCCAACGGGATCATCGTGCTGACCGTGGCCTCGATAGCGCTGCTAGGCGCGGTCGGCTCCAACGTCAACCGGCTCGTCCCGTTCTACGCGATCGGCGTGTTCACCGCCTTCTCGATGGCCGGGTTCGGCATGGCCAGGTACCACGTCAGGCACAAGGAACCCGGCTGGCGGTACAAGCTGGTCATCAACTTCTCCGCCGGCGTGCTCACCGCGATCGTGGTGGTGATCTTCGCCGTGGTGAAGTTCACCGAGGGCGCCTGGCTGATCGTGATCATTTTCCCGGTGCTGGTCTTCGCGCTGATCAGGCTGAACCGGGAGTACCGCAGCGAGGCGCGGGTGCTGGAGAACATCGGGGAGCGCCGCGCGTCGGACGGGGGGCCGAGGCAGCCGAACTATACCCGGCGGGTGGTCATCGTGTTCGTGGATGACTTCGACCTGTCTACGATCGCCGCGCTGCGGTACGCGAAGAGCCTGCGGCCCACGGTGGTGCGGGCCGTGCACTTCGTCATCGACACCGAGCAGGCGGAGCGGCTGCGTGCGGCCTGGCTGCCGGATCGCAGCGTGTCGCTCGAGTTCGTCGACTGTCCCGACCGGAGGCTGACCCGGGCCGCCGCCGATCTGGCCAGGCACGAGGCGGAGGTGCCGGGCACGCAGGTGACCGCGATCTTGCCCAGGCGCAGCTTCTCGCCGCTGCTCGGCCGGCTCCTGCACGACCGCACGGCAGACAAGATCGCCGGCGTGGTGAGCCGGGTGCCGAACGCCGCGGCCACCATCATCCCGTTCGACGTGCAGAACCGGGTGCACGTCCTGGAAGAGCGCCAGGCCGTGCGGGACGGGAAAGCGCCGGCGTCCCTGACACCGGCACCCGGCCCGCCGGCCGACGGCGTTACGGCTGAACGCCAGGATCTCCAGGCGGCGGTCTCCGCGGCCACGGCCAGGGAGGAAAGGCCCGAGCCGCTGCCCGGTGCAGGCGGCTACGACCGGCCCGTACCGCCGCCGGGCGTCACCCCCATCGGATCGCTTCACCAGCCGGGCAAGGCGACCGTCGAGGGCCGCGTCCGTGTCGTGGAGATCCGTGCGGTGGAGCGGAACTCGGTGCTCGCCTGCGAGATCTCCGATTCCACCGGCGACCTCACCGCGTTGTTCTACGGCCGCTCCCACATTGCCGGCCTGATGTGCGGCTCCCGGGTCCGGCTCAAGGGCACCGTCGGCATCAAGGACGGCGCCCCGGTCATGGTCAACCCCGCGTACGAGCTCATCGTCCCCTACACGACCGGCCAGCCCGATAGGGACGGAGAGTAAATAGGCCCGAACGGCCCGCGGGTCTGCCTCGGCTAATCCGAAGGCCCGGCGAGCCGGACGCCCAGCTGGGCGGAGGCCCGGCTAGACCGCGGGAAAGAGCAGCTCGTAGGCGGGATTGATCATGACCGGGTGACCGTCCTTGATGCCGACCGTGCCCTTGAAGCGGACCCGGGCGCCGCACACGATGCCCGGGATGTGCGAGCGGCCGTAGAACATGGCGGTGAGGTCGCCGGTCCCGTCGGAAATCTCGCAGGCCAGCACGGAGTTCCGCTCGACCGGCCGGATCTCTACCACCCTGATGCGGCCCTCGACGGTGGCCCGGCCCGGTTTGGTCAGCGAGCCGATCGGCGTGATGCCGGCGGCGGCTGGCTGCTCGCCTGGCCGGCCGGCCTGTGCCGAGCGCCGGCCGTCGGCTTCGCCCGGTGGCCGCCGCTTGAGCACGCCGCGCGCCTCCGATTCCGGCGCGGGCGCTTGGCTGTCCGGCGGCTCCGTGGCTCCCGGTTCGGCGGCCGCGACCTTGGCGGCCTGGCGCTCCTGGAGTACCCGAACCCGGCTCTCCACGTCGTAGGGGACGATGGTGGCCGCGGACCGCGGGATGCGGCTCACCACCGCGGCGATCTTGTCTGCGGTGCGGTCGTGCAGCAGCCGGCCAAGGAGCGCCGAATAGCTGCGCCTGGGCAGGACGACCGTCACGTGTGTGCCGGGATCTGCGACCTCGTGCTCGACCAGTTCGGCCGCCGCCCGGGTCAGCCTGCGGTCCGAGACGTCGATGAAATCGAGGGGGACGCCGCGGTCGGCCCGGGTCCACTTCTCCCTGAGCTTGTCGGCGCGCACGCTGTCGATGACGAAGTGCACCGCGCGGATCGAGGTGGGCCGCAGGCTCCGCGCGTAGCGCAGCGCGGCCAGGGTGGCCAGGTCGAAGTCGTCCACGAACACGAACACGGTGCGGCGGGCGTAGTTCGGCGGAGGCGGCGGCTGGCTCCCGCTGATCGTCTCGAGCACCTCGCTCTCGGCGGTGTACTCGCGGTTGAGGCGGATGAGGGCCGGCACCAGGACGACGAACAGGACGATGACCAGCCAGGCGCCCTCGGTGAACTTGACGACCGCGAAGATGGCCACCACGATCGCGGTGAGCACGCCGGCCGAGAAGTTAATGGCCATCCGGCGCCGCCAGCCGCGCGTCTTGTGCCTGGTCTGGTACCTCGCCATGCCGAAGCCGGCCATCGAGAAGGCGGTGAACACGCCGATGGCGTACAGCGGGACCAGGTTGTTGACGTCCGCGCCGCGGATGAGCAGGAGCGCCAGCGACGCTATGGCCAACAGGATGATCCCGTTGGAGAACACCAGCCGGTGGCCGCGCTTGAGCAGCCACCGGGGCAGGAACGAGTCACCCGCCACGTAACTGGTCAGGAACGGGAATCCGTTGAAGCTGGTGTTGCCGCCGGTGTAGAGGATCAGCGCGGTCGCGGCCTGCACCAGGAAGAACAAGGACCGCCCGATGAACGTGTGCCCGAAGATGGTGTCCGCCTCCTGGGCCAGCACGGTCGGGTAGCCGCTCACGTAGGGCGTCGCATGGGTCGCGTGCGCCAGCCAGGAGATGCCGGCCACCAGGGTGCCGAGAATCGCGCCCTCCGCCATGAGCACCTGGCGCGCGTTGATGCCCTCCGGGGGCCGGAACGCGCCGACGGCGTCGGACACCGCCTCGATGCCGGTCAGCGACGCGCCGCCGTTGGCGAACGCCTTGAGCAGGATGAAGATCATCGCGAAGCTGATCAGCCCCTCGGTGCTGTGGCCGTACGCGACGATGGGCCCGGGGGAGTGGTGCACATGACCAAGATCGCCGGAGACCTCCCGGATCACGCCGACGAGGATCATCAGGATGACCGAGCCCGCGAACAGGTAGGTCGGCACGGCGAACGCGCGGCCCGCCTCACGGAGGCCCCGCAGGTTCCCGAAGCACATGAGCAGGACCACGCCGATGGTGATCTCCAGCTTGTACGGCCCGATCGAGGGGAAGGCGGAGGCGACGGCGGCCGTGCCCGCCGCGGTCTGCACCGCCACGGTCACGATGTAGTCGATGAGCAGGGCGACCGCGCACACCTGGGCGATGCGCGGGCCGAAGTTCTCGCGCGCCACCACGTAGGAGCCGCCCGGCCTGATGTAGACCATGACGATCTCGCGGTACGAGAGCAGCACGAGCACCATGACCAGCAAGATGACCAGGGTCATGGGCAGGATCAGGGTGAACGCGGCCAGGCCCACCGCGGGCAGCAGCGCGATGAGGATTTCCTCGGTGCCGTAGGCCGAGGAGGAGATCCCGTCCGGCGACAGCACGCCGAGCGCGAGCGGCTTGGACAGCCGCTGCTCGCCGAGGTCCTGGTTGACCAGCGGCGGTCCGAGCAGCCGGCGCTTGGTCGAGTACCAGAATGTGTCGGGCAGGCCGACGCTCCTGTCGAGCAGGCCTGCCGCCTTCCGCGTGGCCACTGATCTGCGCCTTTCATCCGGTCTATACGCTTTGCGGCGCCAGAGACTTCTTACCACTACAACCGGTGTGGCGTAACCAGCGGCCCGCGAATGGCGGCTCCCGGGTCGTCGTGGCCTACCTGGGAAGGGGACTATCCCGTATACCGCGCGTTCACCCGCCGGTGCCAAGGTTGGTGCGGACGACATAACCCTAGGCTTGGTGGGCAAAGACGTGAGCGTCCGAGCTGGAAGAGGCTTTCCATGACGACAACACCGGCCGCCGGGCCGAGTGCTCCGGCCGATCACAAGGCCACGTTGCGCCTGTCGCGGCTGCTCAAGCTGCCGGTCACGGACCGAGGCGGGGAGTCCATCGGCCGGCTGGCCGATGTCATCGTCCGGCTTCGCGGCTCCGATTACCCGCTTGTCACCGGCCTGGTGGCCGCCGTCGGCGGACGCCAGATCTTCGTGCCCATCGACCAGGTGAGCAGTTTCGACGGGGAGCCGCTGCGGCTGTCGAGCGCGCGGCTGAGCCTGCGGCACTTCGAGCGCCGCGAAGGGGAGGTGCTGCTCCGGGCGGACGTGCTCGGTCACCGGCTCATCGACGTGGAGAACGCCCGCCTGGTCCGCGCGGCCGACCTCGAGCTGGCCAAGGACGGCGACGAATGGATGCTGGCCGG
>Ga0070698_100008078_pt1 | contig 11381 bp, 13 predicted proteins | sample KBSK1502metaG_FD_65477 | JGI IMG/M metagenome (GOLD analysis project Ga0070698, IMG submission 65477) | Corn, switchgrass and miscanthus rhizosphere microbial communities from Kellogg Biological Station, Michigan, USA - KBS K1-50-2 metaG | ecosystem: Host-associated > Plants > Roots >...
GCTGGCCCGGACGATGGCAGCCACCCACGTCGCGACCGGCGAGCACTGGCTGCGCTCGATGGAACGAGGCGAAGCCGAATGAACGTCGGGCTGCACACGCGCCTCAAGCCAGGCGCCGAGGAGCAGTATGAAAAGGCGCATCAGGCCGTCTGGCCGGAGATCCTGGCGGCGATCCGGACCGCTGGCGTGACGAAGTGGTTGATCTTCCGCGATGGGCTCGACCTGTTCCACTACATCGAGTGCGACGACTACGAGCGGGCCATTGCTGAGCTCGCTCGCAATCCGGTAAATCGGCGGTGGCAGGCGGCGATGGCGCCGATGATGGCGGTGGCCCACGATTACAGCGGGCGGAGCAGCGACCGGCTGCCGATCATCTTCACTCTGTCGGGCAAATGAATCCACGCGAGAAGCGCAAGCTGGGGCACACCGACCTGACGGTTACGGCGCTTGGTATGGGCACCGCGCCGCTCGCCGGGCTCTACCAGGCGGTTCCGGAGGGGCAAGCGGCGGAGACCCTGACGGAGGCCTGGGATCTCGGCCTCCGCTATTTCGACACCGCGCCGCTGTACGGTCATGGTCTCGCTGAGCAGCGAACCGGAAAGCTCCTTCGCCAGCACCCCCGCGACGCGTTCGTCCTCTCGACGAAGGTCGGCCGGCTGCTGGTTCCTGGCGAGCCGCCTCCCGAGAGCATGTACAAGGGCACGCCCAGGGTGGTGCCGGTGTTCGACTTCAGCTACGACGCGGTGATGCGGTCGTTCGAGGAGAGCCTCGGCCGCCTCGGCATGGACCGCGTCGACATCCTCTATATCCACGATCCCGATGAGCACGAGGACGCGGTGCTGGGCGGCGCGTATCCAGCACTGGTCAGACTCCGCGAGGAAGGCGTCGTCCAAGCAATCGGCGCCGGCATGAATCAATCCGAGATGCTGGCCCGCTTTGCCCGGCAGACGGACATGGACTGCTTCCTGCTTGCGGGGCGGTACACCCTGCTCGAGCAGGGCGCCCTCGACGAACTGCTGCCGATCTGCGAGCAGAAGAACATCGCAATCGTGATCGGTGGGGTGTTCAACAGCGGCCTCCTGGCCAATCCGGCGCCTGGCGCGCGTTTCAACTACGAACCGGCACCGGCTGACCTGGTCGATCGTGCTGCAAGAATCGCGAAGGTCTGCGAGCGCTGGCAGGTGCCGATCAAGGCGGCCTCGCTGCAGTTCCCGATGGCGCACCCCCAGGTTGCATCGGTCCTGATCGGGAGCCGCTCGCGGGAGCACCTCGAGGAGAACGTTCGACTCTTCGAGCTGGAAATTCCCAACGGCCTCTGGGCCGATCTGAAGTCCGCCGGCCTGCTCGATCAGGCCGCGCCCGTACCGGGTTCGCGCCTCGCGGCTCGATGATCATCGACGCGCATCAGCATTTCTGGTCCGCGCCGCTCGACCGCTATCCGTGGATGACCGACAAGCTAGCGGCAATTCGTCGCCCGTTCGGGCCACGGGACCTGGCTCCGCTGCTCAAAGAGAATCGCGTGGATCGAACCGTGGTCGTGCAGGCGCGCATGGATCTACAGGAGACGCAGGAGCTGCTTGCGCTGGCCGCGGCGAACGATTTCGTGGCCGGGGTGGTTGGCTGGGTCGACCTTACCGATCCGGGTGTCGCGGCGACATTGGGCGAGCTGCGATCGGGGCCGAACGGCTCGAAGCTGGTCGGCATTCGGCACCAGGTGCACGATGAGGAAGACCCGAACTGGCTGCTACGACCCGACGTTCAGCGTGGCATCGCTGCCGTTGGCGAGGCCGATCTTTGCTACGACTTCTTGGTGCGAACCCGCGAGCTGCCGGCGGCCAAGGAAACCGCCAGTCGGTTTCCGCGAATGCGCTTCGTGATCGACCACATGGCCAAGCCGCCGATCCGCAGCGGGGATCTCGATGCCTGGAAACAGGGCATCGCGAAGATGGCGGAATTGTCGAACGTCTCTTGCAAGCTGTCGGGCCTGGTCACGGAGGCGGACTGGACACGCTGGACGAAGGAACAACTGGTCCCGGTGATCACCTACGTCGTCGAACAGTTCGGTTGGGGGCGCTGCCTCTTCGGCTCTGATTGGCCGGTGTGTTTGCTCGCCGCCTCGTACTCCCAGGTCCTCGAGCTACTACGCTCCGGGCTGCAGGGCGTCGCCAGGCACCCACTGGGCACCGATGCCGTTCTCGGGCCCAATGCCGAGCGCGTCTATCGGCTGGCTTGGGCTAGGCGCTAATGCCCCTGCCCTGAGCTATGGAGGCGCAGCGGATTAACTTGGCGTTCGGGCCACTCGCCCGGGCCTTTAGTGGGAGTCGTCTATTTCCGCGGCTGCTTTCGGGAGGTTGTCAATTTCCCTCCCACCTTCCGGGTGAGGGTCGGAGCGGTGGGTTTCTTCTTGCCTTTCGTCTTGTCTTTTGCCGGCAGCACGCGCGACCATGCCAACGCCGTCACGATCCATGTCCGCGTTGCATCCGGCTTCTTCTGCCAGCCTGCCGGCACGACCACATACCCGGTCATCGCCCTTCCCGGCATCGGCTCGAAGGCGCGGCCGCCTTGCTTGCGCACCTTGGCCTGGTCCTCGTCCGATACCCGAACGAATAGGTCTTCGCCAAAGAGGCCGCAGAACATGTTGCCGTTGACGAAGCCAGCCAGGTTGCCGAACATCGGGCGGGTGGTGACGTTCGGGTCTGGCGGCACCAGCTTCTGGAAGGCCGCTTTGGCCTGCTCGCTGGGCTTGGGCATGGACATGGAGCTCATGACACCATCCTAGCTTGTGACAAGTTTGTACGGTAACTTGATTTTTGGAGTCACTCCTACTTTACTGTAACTAGAACCTTAGGAGGTGACCCATGAGCGCCGAACTTCGAAAGACCGCGATCGAACCATCCGCCCAGGGACGGGCCGGCCGCTGGTGGGCCCTCGTTGCCATCGTCGTCAGTGGTTTGGTCGTCGGCCTTGATTCGACCGTTCTCATAACGGCCCTGCCCACCCTCTCGTCGAAACTTGGCGCCACCACCAGCGATCTTCAATGGATCGCGGCCGCCTATACCTTGACCCTTGGCGGTCTTCTGCTTCCCGCCGGCGTCCTCGGCGACCGCTACGGCCGCAAGCGAATGCTCCTGGTCGGTCTCGTGCTCTTCGGCATCTCCTCGGTGATCGCGAGCCAGGCGACGACCTCGGTTGAATTGATCGCGATGCGCGCGGTCATGGGCATCGGAGCCGCATTCATCGTTCCCCTCTCCCTCTCGATTCTGCCCAGCATGTTCACTCCCGAGGAACGTCCTCGCGCCATCAGCGCCACCGCGGCTGGGGCCTTCCTCGGCCTCCCGCTCGGCCCGCTGCTCGCCGGATTTCTGCTGACGCACTACGCGTGGGGATCCGTCTTCCTGATCAATGCGCCCGTCGTCGTCATCGCGCTGCTGGGCGTCTGGTTCCTCGTACCCGAGGGCAAGGATCCGAACCCGCGAGCCTTCGACTGGGTTGGCGGGTTGCTGGCGGTGGCGGGCGTCACCGCGCTCGTCTATGGGGTCATCGAGCAGCCCATCCACGGTTGGACCGACCCGCGGGTCCTGGTCGGGATCATCGCGGGGGCCGTGATTCTCGCCGCCTTCGTCGTTTGGGACCTACGCCACGTGGCACCGTTTGTCGACCTCAGCAACTTCCGAAGTCGCGGCTTCACCTGGGCGACCATGGCCTTCGTCGTCACCGGCTTCGGCCTGTTCGGCGTGATGTTCATCCTCACGCCCTTTCTGCAGATCGTGGAGGGCAGCGATGCGCAGGCGACCGGGATCAAGTTGCTGCCCCTGATCGGCGGGGTGATCCTGGGCGCCGGCGCCGGTAATGTCCTCGCAGCCAGGTTGGGCCAACGCGTCGCCGTATCGGCTGGACTCGCCATTACCGCTGCCGCGTTGCTAGGTTTCGCGCAGATCGGGGCGGGCACGAGCTACGCTCCGGTCGCGGTCGCGCTGGCCGTCATCGGCCTCGGCATCGGGATCGCGCTTCCGACAACGCTGAACATCATCCTCGGTACGCTGCCGCCCGCCCAAACCGGCGCAGGCTCGGCCCTGACCCGGGCACTGCAACAGATCGCCGCCACTCTCGGTGTCGCGACCCTTGGGAGCATCTTGAACAGCGCGTACCAGGCGCAGATCGGGCCGCACCTTGCCAGCTTGCCGTCCGCAGCACGGGAGGCAGCGCTGGGCAGCATCGCCGGCGCTCACGCGGTGGCCGCCCACTTGCCGGCGCCGATCCGTACCGCTGTGGTGGGCGCGGCGAATCAGGCTTATACCCAGGGAATGTCCGAGGTGATGCTGGTGAGCGCTGCCCTCGTGCTGGCAACAGCAGTCGCGATCGCCATCTTCCTGCCCTCTCGCATCGAGCCTATCGATGCCGGAAACGCATAACGATGGCGGCAGCAAAAAGGGCCCCCACCCTGCCCTCCCCCGCAAGCGGGGGAGGGGTTGCGCGGAGTCGGCCCTCGCCCGCAAGCGGCCATGGGGTTGCGCGGAGTGGGCCCTCCCCCGCAAGCGGGGGAGGGGTTGCGCGGAGTGGGCCCTCCCCCGCAAGCGGCGGAGGGAATCGGAAAGGAAGTACCCCCGGCCTGCGGGAGCGGAAGAAACAGAAGACGCGAGAGTCGATCCAGCGGGCGGCGTTACGACTCTTCGCGAAACAAGGCTACGAGGAAACGACGATTGAGCAGATCGCCGCGGCGGCGGAAATTTCGCCGAGCACGTTTTTCAATTACTTCCCGACCAAGGAGGATGTGGTCCTCTTCGACGCCTACGACCCGATGGCCATCCGGATGTTCCTTGAGCGCCCCAAAGACGAGCCGCTAAACGTCGTCGTTCGGCGGGTGCTCGAAGAGCTTGCGGAGGTCTTTCAGCGAGATGAGGACGTGATGCTGGCCCGGGGCCGCTTGTTCCTGGAGGTTCCGGAGCTGCGGGCGCGGATGTGGGAAGAGACCGAGCGAACGCTGGTGATCATCAACCAGATCCTCGCCGAACGGACCGGCAGGCGCCCCGATGACTTCGAGTTACGGGTGACGGCACGGCTCATGACCGCCGCGATGATGGAAGCCGCGCTCGAGTGGATGCGGAGCAATGGTCGCCGCGGCCTCGTCGAGCTATCGAAGCGCGCGCTCGATGTCGTCGACTCGGGGGCCCAGTTGAGCCGGCTCACACGCGACAAACCCCGGAGTCGCCGCCGCTCCTAGCTCTTTACAGAAAGCTCCGCCGTCATCACCGGGACCACCGAACCGCCCACTTCGATCCGTTCGGGAATCTCCGCATCCGCTGAATACGCCAACTTGATCTGGATGAAACTCTGCCGTCCCATCTTGGTTCCCTGCTCGCTCACGATCGAGACCTGCGGCGCGCGTGGGACGAGCCCGTAACGGACGGCGAAGGCGCCCGCTGGCCCGCTTGCTGAACCGGTCGCCGGGTCTTCAACGATGCGCGTCCAGCTGTGAAGCCCGAACATGCGGCTGTAGAAGCGGTCGGAAGCCACCGCGGCAAACAGAAAGACCGGGGGCAAGCCGTGCGGGTAAAGGACGCTGCTCAATGCCTCGCCCTCGGCAGCAGCACGGTCGACCGCCGCCGCATCCTTCAGCGCCACAAACGCAAAGGGGACGCCCGTGCTAACGACCTGGATCGGTGCGTCGGGGTGCAGGTCCGCAATTGTGAGGCCGAGGGCGGTAGCCAGCTCACTGCGTTGCTCGATCGTCTCGCCGAACTTGACGGTGGGGTGGGTCATCCAGAGCACGACCGCAAGTCCGCTTCGGTCCACGGTCACTGGGATCGGACCGACCCCTTCCTCGAGGGTGAACACAGCGGCATCGGAACCGACCAAGCCTTCGTCGAGCAATACCCAGCTCGTCCCGACCGTGGGATGACCGGCGAATGGCAGCTCGGCGTGAGGCGTGAAGATCCTTACCTTGGCGGCATGCTCCCGCTTCTCTGGGGGCAGGACAAAGGTGGTCTCGGAGAGGTTCGTCTCCCGGGCGATCGCTTGCATCTCCGTCGTCGAGAGCCCGTCGGCCTGCAAGACGACCGCGAGCGGGTTGCCCGCCAGCGCCCGATTGGTGAAGACGTCAACCCACCGCAGCCGATAGCGGCGACCGTCGTTTGCCATTACCCCAACGATAAGCGCAGACGCTCACCCGAATCTTCAACCACCCTTAACCTCGCCCTTGCCGAACATTCGTTTGCGCGCTGTAGCTTCGGGACATGATCAATCGATCACTCCCGAGCGACCGCCGGACCCCGCTCGTCTACGTCGCCCTCGGCGACAGCACGGTATACGGTCTGGGAGCCAGCAGCCCGAGCGCGCACTACGTCGCCCGGCTCTTCTGGCGTCTGCACGCGGAGTATCCGTTGGCCCGGCTCGCCAACCGCGGCGCCTGCCTGGCGACGACGGCGGACGTGCTCGCGCACCAGGTGCCGGACGCCATCATGGATCGGCCGCACCTGGTCACGCTTTCGGTGGGCCCCAACGATCTTCGCGAGGGTCGGGCCCCCCGGGACTTTGCCGGGCGTGTCGAGGTCATCCTCGAGCGCCTGCAGCGCGACACCGACGCCGCCGTGATCCTCAACGCGCTGCCCGACCTGGCGTTGAGCCCCCGATTCCGAGAGCCCGAGCGATCGATGATGGCGGCCTTGACCCGGCACTACAACCATGCCCTCCAGCATGTCGCCGACGACTTCGGCATCGAGCTGGTCGATCTCAGCATCGCGGACCCGGTCGAGGGCGACCCACAACGCTTCTTCTCGGACGACGGCTACCATCCGTCGGATGCCGGGTATGCCGCCTGGGCCCGCGCGATGTGGGAAGCCGTGTGGGCGCGGATTCCGGAGCGGACCCGGCTCGTCGCTCGGCCCGCCTGACCGCTACTTCCAGACGTCGATCACGCTTTCCGGGGCATCGATCCGACGCAGTTCGGCGAGCGTTTCCTTGTGGAGTTCCACTCCCCGCAACTGATCGCCACGTTCGGCGTAGTGCTCGGCGAGATGTCGTCGCGGGTGGATGTAGCTGTTGCGGACCAGCGCCTCGCCCGTCGTCCTGGCCGTGAACCACGAGAACGGCCGCTCGCCCAATGTCGACCAGAGATCGATCAGGTCACCAAGCCGCCCCTCTGCCCTGGTCGCTGCTTCGTCCAGCGAAATGCCGGCGTTGGCAGCGAGTTCCGTAGCGTTGACCGCGTCGATATCCGCCGGAGGCCCTGACACCGGCAGCCCACGGCTGACCTCGATCAAGCAATCGCGAAGCCGGCCACGCCAACCTGCGATATGGGCCATCAGCAGACCCGCCGACCATCCGCGTGGAAAATCAGGCTCGGTCGCGGCATCGGCGACGAACCGGCGCTCGAACTCGCGCTGTGACTCGAGCAGGCGAAGGACGTCCTTCATGCCGATGTCTCCGTCAGTCGGAAGGTAAGCTCGGCGTTAGTGAATTCGTCCATCCCTACCCCATATTCTGCAGGCTCGACCGAGCCACGCGTCAGCACGCTGGAACTGTTCTTCGACCTGGTCTTCGTCTTCACCATCACGCAGCTCACCAGTTTCCTACTGCGCGATCCGACTATTGCCGGCCTTGTACAAATGCTGCTGCTCTTCGGCAACGTCTGGTGGATGTACGGGGGCTACGCCTGGCTGACCAACGCGGTCCCACCTCGCGAGCTCGCGGTCCGCCTGCCGCTGCTGGTGGGCATGGGTGGATTTCTCTTGATCGCGCTCTCCATTCCCACCGCCTTCGGCAGCGGTGGGGTGGCATTCGGCGTTGGCTACCTGGTCGTGACCCTGGTGCACACCGGCCTTTTCCTGCGAGCCCAGCAGTCCGTCGCTTCGGCGCTCGCGCGGCTTGGCCCCTTCAACCTCATCACCGCGGCCCTCCTGCTGGTCGCCGGATTCACACCTGGAGGCGTTCGCATCGTCCTCTTTGCCCTGGGAGGCATCCTCCACTGGATCACGCCCTACCTCATCCACCAATCCGTCTTCACGATTCGAGCCAGCCATTTCGTCGAACGCCATGGGCTGATCTTGCTGATCGCGCTCGGCGAGTCGGTGGTCGCCGTCGGCATCGGCCTGGGTGCGATCGAATTGCCCGCCGGCCGAATCGTGGCCGCCCTGCTTGGCCTTGCCCTCACCGCCGCGCTCTGGTGGCTCTACTTCAGCGGCGATGACGACCGGGCCGAGGCGGCGCTCGACGCGGCTCGAGGCGAAGACAAGCCGTGGCTGGCGCTGAACGCGTTTGGGTATGCGTTCGTGCCAATCCTGGGCGGCGTTGTCCTGATCGCCGCCGGCCTCAAGCTGGCCGTCGTCCGCTACAACGAACCGTCGACGGTCGCGGCCGCGGTCTTCCTCGCGGCCGGCGTCGCCATCTATCTGGTCGGACTTGCGATCTTCCGATGGCTGATCCACGTCCGCTCCATCGCGGTAAGGCTGGTGATGGCCCTCCTCGCCCTGGTTACGGCATTCATCGGTCTGCGCATCACGCCGGTCGCGCAGCTGGCCGTGCTCGTGGTGGTCCTCATCGCGGGGAACATCGCCGAAGCCCGCGTCAGCCCCGGTCGCTGACAGACGGTGCCGCCACCCATTCTCAGTCAGCGAGCCCTCAACCGCGCCCTGCTCGCTCGGCAGCATTTGCTTCGCCGGCGGAAGGCATCGGCCGCCGACGAGATCGAGCACCTGGTGGGAATGCAAGCGCAGGTGCCCAATTCGCCCTACGTCGGGCTGTGGACGCGGCTCGAAGGGTTCCAGCCGGACGAGTTGGCAGACCTGGTCAATAGGCGGCGCGCGGTGCGACTCGGATTGATGCGTAACACGATCCACCTGGTCACGGCCCGCGACTGCCTCGCGCAACGGTCCCTCTATCAGCCGCTCTTCGACCGCGCATGGCAGACAACGGCGTTCGGTCGCAATCTGGCCGGCATCGACATCCGCGCCGTCATCGCGAGGGCAAACGCGCTGATGGAGGAGAAGCCGCGGACGTTTTCGGAGCTCGGCAGCTTGCTTCAGCCGCGTTGGCCGGACCGCGACGCGACGTCGCTCGCTTATGCCATTCGTTACCTGGTGCCCATCGTCCAGGTGCCGCCCCGCGGCATCTGGGGCAAGAGCGCCCAGCCCACCTGGACATCAACAGAACTCTGGCTTGGTCGACAGCTCGACTCGAAGCCCTCGATTGACAAATTGATCCCCCGGTATCTCGCCGCCTTCGGGCCCGCCTCGGTCGCGGACATGTCCAACTGGTCCGGACTGACCGGCCTGCGAGCGGCGTTCGAGCGACTCCACTCCCAGCTTCGAACGTTTCGAGACGAGCGCGGCCGCGAGTTGTTCGATGTGCCAGACGGCCCGCTGCCCGATCCGAAAACCCCCGCCCCCGCACGTTTCCTCCCCGAGTACGACAACCTCTTGATCGGTCACCACGACCGGACTCGCGTCATCGACCACGCCTACCGCCATGTGATTTTTATCGGCACCCTTCTGGTCGACGGCTTCGTCCGGGGCACCTGGATGATCAAACGGCAGCGCGATACGACCACGTTGACCATCGAGCCGTTGCGGCGTCTGACCGCGACGGATCGCAAGGCGGTCGCGGAGGAAGGCGAGCGGCTGCTGGACTTCGCGGCGAGCGAGGCAACCAAGCGCGACCTGCGAATTACCGCGGTCGCGACCTCGCCTCCGCAAGCGCCGCAGCTTCGCCGCTAATACACTTGGCTGCGATGAACCGACAGGAACAGAAAGCTCGCAGCGCTGAGGGGCGGCCCGGTGCCGCCCCCTCCTGTTCCTGCTACCTGCTTGGACGCGCGGCGGCCGGTGCGCTGGGCACGTTCTCAGCGCTGGCCATCTCGACGATCGGCCGGAGTTCGAGCTTGGCGTCGCCTGGCCAGCTTTTGACAACGGCGATCGCCTCATCAAGGTTCGCGACCTCGAGGACGCCGTAGCCACCGAGGACCTCCTTGGTGAAGGGGCCGTTTGCGACCTCAGCCTTTCCGCCATGGACTTTCACGGTCGTTGCGGTCTGGGCAGGTTGAAACTGGTGCCCTTCGACAATGGTGCCCTTCTGCGATAGCCCGCCCCACCACTGCCCGATGCGGCCAAATGTCTCGTTGCGCTTCTCCTCGGAGAGCGTCTCCCAGAAGCCGGTCTCGTCGGCGATCAGCATGACGTATTTCATGTCGTCCTCCTTGTGGCCTCTCGGGCCTTTTTGCTGCTTAGACGACGAACGGCGGCGGCCCGAAATCGACAGTCCCGAAGTTCCCCTGCCGCGCTGTCGGTGAGGCGGTTGAGTTTCCGCGCGGCATAGGCGACAATGGCGTCGCCCATGAACCTGATTGACCTGGCGATCGTAGTCGTGATCGGGCTCGGGATCCTGATTGGCTGGAAGAACGGCCTGATCGGGCCCCTGCTCGCCGAAGGGACCTTCCTCTTCAGCTATTGGATCGTCTCGACGCATCCGAGCCTGGCCGCCATCGTTCCATCGAGCGTGCCCCGGCCGCTCGCCATGCTCCTCCTCCCGGCGGCACTCGGCCTCGTTGTCGGCTTCGTGGGCCGCACGGTCTTCATGTCACTTTTCCGCCTGCCGCTGACGCGGGGCGTCGACAAGATCCTGGGCGCTGTCGCCAACGGCGGTCTTGCCTTTGTCATCGTCTATGTCGTCTTGCTTGGACTGGCCGGCGCCGGCACGGTGCTCGACCCGCTGACAAAAGTGGCGACGCTTCGGGCACCCCAGGTCGCCGCGATGCAGATGCTGCTGGCCGAGAACCCGCAGGTCGCGGGTTTCGTCCCGTCGGGTGAGCTGGGTCAGCTGGCCTCGGCGGCATCGACCCAACCGATCGGACTCGCGCAACTGGGCCAGTACGCCCAGGTGATCAATTACTACGAACGAACGCTGCGCCCGGCGCTCGCCACCAGCCAGCTTGCGCCGGTGGTTCTTCGATACGGGGCACGCCTGCCGATCATCGGACGATCGGTGACGCTCCCCAAGGCGTAACAGGCCCCCACCCTGCCCTCCCCCGCCAGCGGGGGAGGGGAAATTAGCCGCGAGCTTGCCCTCCCCCGCCAGCGGGGGAGGGGATTATTCCACCGTGTCCTCCCCAGAGGGGCGGGAATTATTCGGAGACCGGTAGGCTGAATACGCACCATGGACAACGTCGTCCTCTCCCGCGCGATCATGGGGACCTCACTCGGGTTCCACATCGTCTTCGCCGTCCTTGGTGTGGGAATGCCGCTATTGATGCTCGTCGCCGAGGGCATCGGACTCTGGCGACACGACGCGGCCTGGCTGGCGCTGGCTCGTCGCTGGGCGAAGGCCTTCGCGCTGATCTTCGCGATCGGTGCTGTCTCCGGCACCGCGCTCTCCTTCGAACTCGGGCTCCT
>Ga0070698_100008080_pt1 | contig 11381 bp, 9 predicted proteins | sample KBSK1502metaG_FD_65477 | JGI IMG/M metagenome (GOLD analysis project Ga0070698, IMG submission 65477) | Corn, switchgrass and miscanthus rhizosphere microbial communities from Kellogg Biological Station, Michigan, USA - KBS K1-50-2 metaG | ecosystem: Host-associated > Plants > Roots >...
CATCAGCTCCGTGATGCTTACGGAGCAAAAGAAACAGCCTCCCTTATCGAGGAGGCTGCTCTGGTCTATGAACGGCGAGGTATTTTTCAACGGCGTTTTTGAGTATCGGCGATTATTCCATCCAAACCTCAAAGAGGCTTCATCTTCATCGTTGATGGAATTGGAACATCGAGCCTATTGAGAATTGTCGGAGCGATATTCAAATGCGACACGATTTCGCCTGTATCACCTTTGCCCTGTCCATCTGGCGTGATGATGAACAAAGGCACTTCGCGCTGCTCCGGTGCAGTCCCGCCATGGTGCCCATCGCTATTAATCCCGTGATCACCGGTGACCAGGATGGTATAACCGCGTTCCTTCCATTCCGTGAACACTGTACCTAGGAGCACGTCCTGCTTGATCGCCTGTTTGCGATATTGAACTGAATCAGATCCGTAAGTTTCACCCGTGTAATCCATCATGACGGGATGGAGCAGTAAATAATCGGGAGAAAACTTCCGTATAAGATGAGCGGCTGAGGCAAACGATTCCTCATCCGGATAATCGTCCGTTCTGTGGAAACGTCCATGCTGCACCAATAGTTTCTCGTCATCCACCTCTTTGTCGTTGATCCATTCAAAAGGTGCGTGGTTATACAACTCGGAGACCCAATAATAAGCGACGGCCGCCGTGACCTTGCCTGCCTCCACCACGGATTGAAAGACATTTGGCTTGGTCGAACGCCTCAAGATGGTATTGGCGATGATCCCGTGCTCACTGGTGGGTATGCCTGTGTGGATGGTCTCATACATGGGACGAGACATGCTGGGTAGCTCACCGATGATTTTATACAGGGTTGCCTGCTTTGTTTCTACAAGGTGTCCTAAAAAACCCATATGGGACCTCGCAACGTCATAGCGCAGGGCATCCGACATGATAAGAATTACTTTGCTCATAGGTCGTAATCAAGGCCTTTCAGTTTAGGTCTGTAATTTCATCAAAAGATAGCATCAAACCTTAATAACGGATCGAAATACAGATTCATTGGATTTCTTTGAGAAAGAGTTTATCGGCTTCAGCCGATTTTCGTATTATAGCTGAATTGTCAAAATAAGATAAATAGTCAGTCATCAGCCTCCCGAAATGGGTCATAACCCACAAAGAGGATTTATGATTGACAGCCGATCTTCGAACAATTTTGTGCCATTGCGCGCAACCTCTGTTGCCGGAATGGTCATTTCGCATGGTGGTAACCCCAAGCCTAATGCCAGAACCTATTGCAGTGATGTTCCAATCCTGACTAGTAAGGCATGCATTAAATGTGCCAATGTATCCAGTCATTGAGTTACAGACTGCTCGGTCCGAGTAGGCCGTAGATAATCGATGAGAAAGCTGGCAGAGGCTGCATCGCAAACTTTGCCATCCTCAGAGATCAAAATTGCTTTCAGGCCTTGTGAGCCAATATCACATCCAATGACATAATTTATTATCAACAATCCGATGTTCGAAGTCAATCATTAGAGAAGAAAGAAATCCCCAATCGGAGATTGCTTGGCCTCATTCCAGTTTTGATTAAGCGAGTCGATGAGCAGGGAGTCTCATTGATCATCAAGATTTTTAAGATGCTCGGCGCGTTCCACTTCCTCAACGTCGTTGTACCATTGGACCCGGGTCCCGATGGCGGCGCGCGCCTTCCATTTCAGGGCTTTTGGCGCATTCTCAATCATCTGTTCCAGCTGGGTGATCCGATCCTGAATATTTTGGTTATCCTGGGCGGTAAACAAATCTTTATAGCGTTCCAAGCCTTTGCGGATTTTGCCCAGGTTCATGGTCGTGGTGTAATAAAAGCCCCAGTCCTTGCTCATGATATTGGCAATGTATTTGCCATTGATGGTTTCCGTTTCTATATCCCCGACAGGATGGGCTGCAAACAGCATAAGCATGTCACGGATATCTTTCTCATTGATCCTGACGATCTGAAATTTTTCCAGCGCCAGGTCAGCCAGCGGAATTGTTGGCGCATCCAGATGCAGGCGGTTGCGGAAGTCCACAATATGACACATGTTCAATTCATCTTCGAAAATATCCACGTGTAAGCCGGTCTGTGGATTTTTATAGATATGCCGCCCAACAAACAAGCCAGGGGTGAGCGATGCCTGCTGGCGTTCCGACTGGAAATGACCATTCGCAAAGAATTTTTCGATTCTCTCGCCTTCCTTCGAATAGGCGGCAAAGTCAATATCGGTGATATCGCGACCCATCTCAACATGTACATGCACATGATCCGGGCAGTGGATGCGAAAAGCGGTCGCGCCCAGGACGCGCAGGGTTAGCCCCATTTGTTGTGCCTTGTCCACAAATTGAATCGCTTCGTTGACGAAATCGAACTGTTGTGACATATGATTTACTTTCTCTTTTCACATTGAATGGAGGTCTCGACAGGCTTATTCTACATCAAAGCAAGTCACACAGAACGGGCTAGTTCTGTGTAAAGGTGTAATTATCCAAACCCTTCCGCGAAAGTTCAAGCACAACTCCACGCAACACGCCTTCGCCATATTCACTGCCTGGGTTAATGCACATGGTTTTCCCAATTTTTTGAGCAGAGCGGCTCTCGTGAATGTGACCATGCAAGCTGATCAGCGGCTGGTATTTCTCAATGGCTTTACGTACGGCTTTGCTTCCCACGGGTATCATTTTGAACCCGCCTGCCAGTGACAATTTGGGCGTTAGAGTCTCATCCAGCTCAGGGGCGATATCCAGATTGGTGTCAAAGGGCGGGACGTGCAGGTTGAACACAGCCTGGGATGGATTCTTTAGATTTGCGGCAACTTTTTCAATCATCTCTTCCAACTGTTCCTCGGTCTTATCGCGCGGGCAGTTCCAGGGCGTCTGGTTGGCCGCGCCAACATTGATCATTTCGTGGTCATCGTCGAGTTGGATCAATCTGCCATCCACGTTTTGAATGATCTCTGAGGAGCGGAACGCACTATCGACCTCATATGGGTCGTCGTTGCCCGGTTGGACATAACAGCGGATGCCAGTCCCTCGCAAGCGTTCTTCGGCAATGTCAAGCCAGCGGCTCAAGCGCTCCCTGGCCAGCTCGGCAAAGCGGCCCTCCACCAGATTGCGGTCTTCCTTATAGGCCTGCACTTCCTCGGGTGTTAACCGCACCGGATACAAGCCGCTGTTTTCGAGGTTTGTTTCAAGCTTGTCCAATTCCTCGCCTTCGCTTACATCATACAATTTTCCTAGGTAGTTTGCGCTGAAATGTCCGCCCGCCTGTCTCACGATCGGGACAACCATCTTGCCGATCATATCCCCTCCCAGGATCAGGACCTGGGCCTCGTAGAATTTTCCAGCGTTGATGAATTTCTTGAATACGACAGTCGAACCGTGCACATCGGTCGTGAAAAAAACGCGCGTGATCTTGCTTCCGAACAACGGCATTAAAGCCTCCAAAAGACATGAGTGCAAGATAAAGATATCACGTCGATTAATGAACGCCTCAGGGTGGTCTCGATTCACTGATCGAGACCACCTCGAGATACTTCGTTTCACAAGCAGTTTTAGTCCGGTGGAATTTCCTTGAACCGACTTTGGAAGGCTGTACCTCGCCGCTTGTTTGTGGCGACTGCAATATAGTAGAGGACGATCGGCAGAAGCATATAGAAACCGAAGGAGACTGACAAGCCTGGCAAACCATAGTTTGGTGAAGGTGGGTTGAGGGCCGGGACGATGGTGAAGTAGACCACCAGCAGACTGATGATCAAGCCTGCTACGCCAGCGATCACAATCCGCGGGATCCCGAAGAAATTCTGACGAGTGATCTCAGGTGCCTTCTCCCAGATGTCCTTGCGGCGGTAGGGGAAGGCAATGGCGGCGATGCTCAGGAATATCCATCCAAAGAACCAAATGGTGATGGTATATACCTGATATGCGCCGAGCAAGGGTGTGATGCAGTTTACCGTGAACTGAAACCATGAGATGATGAAGCCCAATAGCACAGCATAGACGGGCGAGCCGCGGCGATTGACTTCATTCAGTTTCTCAGGCAGCATACCGTCGAAGCCATAAGCGAACAGGTTGCGAACCGGCGCGAATGCCAGGCCCATGGCGCCCACCCAGTTGATCAATGCCCACGCGAAGGGTCCGCCGATCAGCAGCAGGATAGGATTCTGCGTGGCATACACCAACAGGAATGGCGTCTGCGGGAAGGAACCGAAGATCGGCACATCCTCTCCAGCGCCGTTGAGCCTAGAGATCGCATCCATCAGATCTTTGCCGAAGCCGTGATAGGTCACATAAGCGAAGATCTGGTAATAGATGATGAACAGGATGATCGAACCATACTGGGCCAGGGGTTGAGCCTTGTCAACGCGCTTGATCTCACCGGCAATGTTCGCGGAATATGTGGAACCGAGACAGGTCAGGTTCATAAAGGTCATTCCAGCCATGATGGTGGCAGACGCCACGACCAACCCCGGTTGCCAGCCAACTTCCCTGGCTTTGGCTAACACGGCTTGATAATCAATGTTTTGAACCAGCATCATGCCCCGCTGAACGATCTCGGGGTTTACAGAGAGCAACACGCCTGCATATACGGCGAGCATGACCCACGTCAGAATCATGGCTCCCCATACGAAGCGCATGAAAACCTTTGTCCCAAGGTAGATGACGTAGAACGAAAGCATCAGTGAGATGGTGCCGACGATCCATACCAACCACGAACCTTGTGTCTTCGCCAACTCCAATCCAAGACTGGTCAGGGATTGATTCTTGTAGATCAAGCCCATCTGTGTGATGGCGTGGCCGAAACCCCAGTTGACAACATAGTTGGTATTGTTGCCCTGCCAGTTAAGACCGACGATCGCCAGGGTCCATGATGCGATGAAGCCCAGGAACGGATTCAGCACCCGACTTACATAGATGTACTCACCGCCTGAACGAGGCATGGCTGAGGAGAAATAGGTGTAGATCGCGGCGAACGGGATTAACGTCAACATGAACAGTATCGCGATTTGCATCTGGGCGCCGGCGAAGAACGTAACTCCCCAGAGCAGATAGAAACTGGCTTGTGTGATGTTGGGTGCTACAAAGGAATATGCAAGCGCGGTCCATGGACTGACGACACGCGTCATACCGGAAGCCTTGCGGGAAAACACTTCGCCCGCCTGTTGTGCAGCAGACTGGATAGCATCGTTTTGAACAGACATAGGTCGTTCCTCCTTTCAAACTAATCAGTTTTCTTGTCCTTGCCAACATGAACAATGCACTACATGGCTCAATCTGTATCTGCCTCCTTTCTTAGGCAGCCGTGCCAAACTAAAAAGCTGGCCCTTTTCTGTGAACGATGAAATTAAACTTATCGGTCAGGTGATATTCTGTGGAATAAAGAACTGAGCGTTGATGCTGATCATTGTCCATTTGATCAATTAACAGCAGCAGGGTGTTGCGTTGAATTTCAAGTTTTTCGGCAATTTCGCGGCCGGCCTGGACCGCACTGAATGATGCCGTTCCAGTGACAATTCGGAGGTTGGCATAGCGCTCAAGACATTCGTATAGGGAGTTTTGATTCAATGAGGTTAATGTGGGCATCCAGCCGTCAAGATATTGCTCTGGCATGATGTCACGTGTCCAAACTACCGGGATTTGATCAGCCGTTCTAACGCGCTCGATTACCACCAATGCAGAGCCTTCTGGAATTTCAAATTTTTCAGCAAGAGTCTTCGAAGCTTTATCAAGTTTGATTTCGACATCGCGCATGCCCGGCGTATAACCAGCCTGCGAGATCATCTCAGTGATGCCGAAGTTTCGGCTCAAATCCTTGATGATCGCACGTTCCATAACGAAGGTGCCCCGCCCTCGTTTCTTGCGAATTAAACGCTGCTCTCCGAGGATGCGTAACGCCTCCCGTAAGGTGGTCCGGGAAACGCCTAACATTTGCAGCAATTCCATTTCAGAGGGAAGCTGACTGCCCGCAGTAAACCTGCCCTGCTTGATGGCTTCTTGAATTGCCAGCACGGTCTGATCCGTCAAGGTTGCGTGGCTGGGACGCTTGATGGATAGGGGAGTGCTATTGGTGTTTTTTAGTTTTGGCATCTCATCAACCAGGTCGTATTTCAAAAAGAGGGGACAGGGTATCATAAAGTCTTTTATAGGTGCCAAAGGTTTCATCGTAAATCGCACGATTCACAGAAGCTGGTTCTAAGCGCTCCTTGATCTGAATCATCTTTTCGGCAGCTTCCTCAACGCTGGAATAGAGTCCTACCGCTTTGCCAGCCAGAATGGCGGCCCCCAAGGTAGCGGCCTCCTCATTGGTTGTTGTAAGAACAGGGCGGCCTATAATGTCAGCCTCCATTTGCTTCCAGATGCGGCTGCGCGCACCGCCGCCCAGAGCTCGCACCTCATTCACTGCAACGCCCAGACCCTCAATCACTTCAATATTGCGACGCACAATGAAACAAACCGCTTCCATAATGGCACGTGTGAAGTGACCACGGCCGTGCCTTAATGTAAAACCGTAAAAAACCCCGCTGGCTTTTGGATTTGCTTCTGGAGCCATGGCTCCTTGCAAATGAGGCAGCATAACTAACCCCTCACAGCCGGGAGCAACGCGAGACGCTTCCAGCCCCATTAATTCATAAGAATCCATTCCACTGGTTTTGCCGACCTGCATCTCCATGGTTGCAAATTCATCCCGGAACCAGCGCATCACAATGCCACCGCTTGTGAAAGTGTGCAACATATATAGTCCGGGCAGGCCATGATAGTGACATGGCATCTGATTGCCGGGGTCTAAAACAGGCTGATTGATGGTTGCGCAGATGGCAAGCGCAGCGCCCGTATTTTCACTGAAGATGCCGGGCCTGATGTTTCCGACTCCGATCGCTCCACAGGCCTGGTCCAGTGCACCGGTGCATGCGACCGTATTCTGGCTGAGTCCTAATTCGGCAGCGATTTCGGGTCGCAATTTTCCAACGGGTTCGCCTGATTCTCGATACTGAGGGAGTTGCTGCTCTGATACGTTTAACTCCTGCAGCATTTTCTGCCACCATCTGCGTGTTTGGAAATTCCAATAACAGGTGGATGTGACCAGTGAGCCCTCGCACACATATTCCCCGGTTAACCTATAAAGGAAATAATCCTCAATTAGAAGAAATTTGCTGGTCTTCTCAAAGATTTCAGGTTCATTTTGCCTCAGCCAAAGAATCTTGGACGCTGGCCAGGTCGGTACGAGCTTAACCTGCCCAGTGATCTCGAAGGCGTTCCTATGACCGAAGGTTTCCCCTAATACATCGGCCTCCTTCTGCGCGCGATTATCAAGCCATACAATTGCCCGGCGTAGTGGTTTTCCATCCCGATCCACAAGGATTAAAGTCTCTCCTTGAGCAGAGACCCCAAGGGCTTTAATTTCACCTGGATTGACTCCTGACACTTTGAGTACTTGGGCAACTACAGACTTAAACGCTTGCCAGTAGGTTTCCACTTCCATCTCCACTGAATCTATGTTCGGAGTGATCAATTGATACTCTTCTGATGCTTTGGCAATGATATTCCCATCCAAGTCATGCAAAGCACACTTGAGTGCTGTCGTTCCCAGGTCAAATGCCAGAATGCTTGGCATGATTTATTCGCCCGGCGCTCCTGCCCAGACCAAAACGGCTGTTTCTTCCCCGATGTTAATCAATGTGTGCGGAAGACCTTCAGGAATAAGGATCGCATCTCCCCCAAATAATTCGTAATATTTGTTTTCATCAAATAACAATACATGCCCCTTACAACAATAGAAAACCTCCTGTGAAACTTTATGCCCAATATCAATGGCACCCCTCTGTCCGGGTTGTAGGGTGGAGGTTCCCAGCCACATTTTGGAAGTCTTCACATACTCACGACAGACCTCGGGTCCTTCCATGAAAGTTCGGGCTTCTGTGGCTTTGACGATCTGGGCTGAAGTATCCATGCTTCCTTCCTTATTTTTGGACAAGTGCGTGAACTTGATCGCCAAAACAATTTTGGGTCAGTAGGAAATGGACGATAAAATCGCAATGTTGACGGAAAGAATGGAAATGCTTACAATGTAATACTGTACTATGTTATGTTGTAATACAAGTCAAACTATAGCAAATTTGTCACAATAAGTCAAGAGGCTTATCGTGTAGAAGAGCTTGGAGTCCTACAAGCTCTTCGGCCGATCGATTGGATCTGGGAAGTCAGAGGGTTCATCTCACGAAGAGTCAAACCATACCATTGTTCAGACAGGAGGCTGATTCAAAATGAAACCTGAATTTATCCTGATGCTCACCCATAACGATACAACTGTAAAAGAGGCGTTGAATCTTTTTCGAGAATGTAAAGATGCTCCTGTTATACACTGGGGATTCAAGGATGTCGGCTTACCTCCTGACGAGATGAAAACAATAGTGCATGAGATGAAGGCGGTGGGAAAAACTACCTACCTCGAAGTAGTTAGTTTGTCTGAAGAAGATGGATTGCGCGGAGCTGAGATTGCCCTGGATGCCGGTTTTGACGTTTTGATGGGAACTGTGTTCTTTGATTCGATTTTGGAGCATTTAGAAGGCAAACCGATTAAGTACTACCCCTTTTCCGGGTATATCCACAGTCATCCCAGCATCCTGGATGGAACGATTGAAGAAATCGTTGCGCACGCCCGTTTCCTCGAAAGCAGGGGCGTCCAGGGTATGGACTTATTGAGCTACCGTTATCTGGGAGATGCGCCGCAGTTGCTACGGGAAGTAGTCAAAGCGATAACTGTTCCCATTGTTTCTGCAGGATCGATTGAATCCTATAGGCGGCTGGCAGAGGTTTGGCAGGCGGGTGCATGGGGGTTCACGATTGGCAGCGCATTGTTTGATAGGAAGTTTGTGCCGGATGGATCATTCCTGGAGAACACCTTGGCCGTCTGTAATTGGCTCGAAAAAACAGATGTATCAGAATTGGGCAATTATCTGGATTATCAAGAAAAAATAGAATAGACCTCTTGTAAAAGTCAGTTTTGGTTGAGTTCAAGTTTGTAGATCGCCGAGATCAAGTTGAGGTGATGGGCAAATCTCTTTCCGCGATTGCGACATCTCTCACTCAGAAGCGGGGCCTGTCGGGTAACGGGCAGTCCGACCGCGATGTCCGGTCGAAAGGATTAAATCGTGTCAGATATTTTACAGATAGTAGAAATAATTGCTCGTCAAGCAGGGGTTGTTTTAATGGAAGGTTACGGTAATGTGCGCCATATTCAACAAAAAGGCGCGATTGACCTCGTTACAGAATTTGACAAACGTTCTGAAGAGATCATTATTTCATCCATTCAAAAAGAATTTCCTGACCATGCCATCCTGGCAGAAGAAAGTGGTCATAATAAAACAGTCAGTGAATATCAATGGGTTATTGACCCTTTAGATGGGACGACGAACTTTGCGCATGGAATACCGATTTTTTCAGTGACAATCGGGCTATTGAGAAACAACTCCCCAGTTGTGGGAGTCGCTTATGATCCACTTCGTAACGAAATGTTTTCAGCAGAATTAGAACATGGTGCCACCCTGAATAACAATCCCATCCACGTATCATCTCGGACGGACTTGGGACAAGCCGTAATTTCTACCGGCTTTCCATATGATCTTCGCACCAACCCACGAAATAATTTTGCGCAATTTGTTCAATTTCAACTGCGAACTCGATCGGTGAGACACTTGGCTTCTGCGGCCCTTGATTGTGCATGGACGGCAATGGGCAGACTGGATGGCTATTGGGAATTTGGAGTAAAACCATGGGATATCGGAGCAGGAGCACTGATCGTACGTGAGGCGGGTGGACGCGTCACATCCGTTGATGGCGATGAATATTTCTTGTCAGACGACACTATTTTAGTGTCGAATAGTTTGCTTCACGAGCAAATGCTTCGCGTCTTACATGAAGGCAGCGAAGCACCCTTACCATCTTAGGAATGAGAAAGTGATTGATCCATTCGATCTGTTCTTCATTTCCACGAAAATTAGGGCGATATCGCAAACTGTTGGGCATAACCGCGATAAAACGAATGGAAAACAGCTCTTAAAAACATAACCGGTACCATTACAGTATCATCAATTATATTCATGCAGGGAAACTGTCTTTGGAGGTTTTATGGTTAACAATGTACTGCTCGATGCCAGTCAGTTTCCCGGAAAAAACGGGGGAGAGCGGATCCAGGCTGTGATCGACTCGTTGGGAACAAAGCCCAAAGTGATAGAGGTAGGTTCCCAAGGTCCTGATCTGGATGGACGCTGGGTTTTAACAAAAGCGATCATTGTTCCTTCCAATACGACGCTGGTCTTTCACGGCTCCAGATTGTTCATGGCTGACAATGTATCGGACAACATGATCAGGAACCTCCATGCTGAAACTGGTGACAGCATGCGCGATGAGAATATTCATATTCTGGGTCTTGGCGGGGCGGAATTGGATGGCAACGCAGTGAATCAGGTTCGTCAGGCGCAGGTCTATAAAAATTTTGGGATTGCTTTTCACAAGGTTGACAAAGCCTCCATCAAAGGAATCATTCTAGGACCAACGGAAGGATGGGGCATGGGGCTGGAAAATGTCAATGATCTCTTTGTTGAGAGCATCAGGTTCCAGCAAGATGGAAAAACAGCTAATCAGGATGGAGTCCATGTCTGCGGTCCGGGAAGCAGGATTTGTATCGCCAACATCATCGGCACAGTTGCCGATGATGCGATCGCGATCGATGCTGGGGCAGGCGCGGAGGATTACCGTGGATCTGCCCGTGGATCCGGAGGATTGTTGGAAAATATTGTGGTCAGCAACGTGTCTGTAAAAAATCTTCATTCCGGTGCTGTCGTCAGGACAGTTGCTTCGAAGGGAAAAAGTCTGGATGGCGTTTTTATTTCGAACGTGGCGATCACGAGTTCCAACCAGGTTCTCAAGATTGGCTGGGACAGGTGGGGAGCCAGACAAGATGGTCATGATGTTGGTGATGTCTTTCCGTCATGTGAAGAACAGAAGAATATTGTGATTGACGGAGTCAAGGGATCGACGGATGATGTTTTCTGCAGGATTGAATCAAACGTGAAGAATTTGACGATCAGGAACGTCAGAGGGAACTGCGGTACCTCGGCGTTCACGAATATCTCTCCAGATGGAGATTGTTTTAGCATGGAGAATGTGCTCTTAGAGGATTGGATGATTGAGGGCTGCAAGATCGGTGTAGAAATTGGCGGTGGGGTGAAGTGTTCTAATTTCACAGTCAAAAACTCAGTCTTCTCGTCTGCGATTGGGCAGGAGAGTACATGCATCCGGCTTTCTGGGGAAGGGAAAACCTTGGAGTTAAAGAGGGTGATATTTGATCAGATCATCTTCGATGGGTTCTCGAAGGGCTTGAAGGTTGG
>Ga0070698_100008081_pt1 | contig 11380 bp, 10 predicted proteins | sample KBSK1502metaG_FD_65477 | JGI IMG/M metagenome (GOLD analysis project Ga0070698, IMG submission 65477) | Corn, switchgrass and miscanthus rhizosphere microbial communities from Kellogg Biological Station, Michigan, USA - KBS K1-50-2 metaG | ecosystem: Host-associated > Plants > Roots >...
AGGCGCCGCTCTCCAGTCGATCCGAATCGGGTCGGGTCGTTGTCAGTTCTTGGCGGGAACCGGCATCACACCAAGCTGGCTGAGCAACTGGACCATGTCGAAGTACAGGCGGGTCTCGACATCGAGCTCATTCTCGTAGCGTGTGATCGACACCGAGCGGCCTGAGACCTTGCGGTTCGTGGCGTTAATGGTGCCCATCGGGCCGGTCAGCGGCGCGCGGTGCGTGCCTTCGAAGGTGAACTCCTGAACGATCCAGGGGCCGCTCACGAGCTCGTGCGTCACGATGATCTTAGCGTCCGGGAATGCCTTCAGCCAGCCGTTCGTGTAGCCGGCGACCGCATCCTTGCCTTCCAGGCGGACATCGCCGGGGGCAACGAAGATGGCGTTCGGCGCGATCAGCGAAAGGAGCGTCTTCTCATCGTGGGCGTTGAACGCCTGGTTGTACTTCTGCGCGAGAACCTTGGGGTCGGTGGTGACGATAGCCATTGCTAGCTTCCTTCTGAGTCCTTCTAAGAACTCTCGGCCCAGCCTCTGCGGCGAACCTCATGTGCGGGACCTGACGGCCCATGCCCTCACCTGTGTTGGGGCTACTTCTTCTACCCAAGGCTCGTCGAGTTCACCCCACGCGGCAATTTGACCCGTAAATGTCACGCGCGCAGTGTGACAGACTGCTCCGATGGTGTGGGGCGGCAAAAGACACGCCGGTCATGCGGCCCATACATAGCTGTGATGGAGCCCGCCCAGGATCGGACGGCAAACGAGCTTGCCGGACTGCCGAAGGTCCCTGACTTCGGGCGTTCCCAAGGCTAGGCTCCGGTGCGGCCGATCGCGGTTGTAATAAGCGACGAACTCGCTGAGGAGTGATCGCAGTTGCTGCTCACCCAACACGATCAGGTAGTCGAGACACTCCCTCCGGAAGGTCCCCACCATGCGCTCGGCGATGGCATTCGCCTTAGGGGCCATCACCGGAGTCCCCTGATCCCGCGAATGCCGAGCCTCCCCATCCGCGTGTCGAAGTCGACGCCGTAGACCCCGTCGCGGTCATGAACCAGAAAGCACGGCTGCTTGCCGTCCGGTGTGGCATTCAGCAGCTGCTGCCAGACCCAGGCCACCGTTGGGTGCTCGGTGACATTGAAGTGGACCAGGTGGCGGCGGGCATGTTCGATGAAGAAGAGCACGTATAACGTCTTGAAGGTCAGGGTCTGCACCACCAGCAGATCCACCGCCCAGATCCCGGCGATCTCGTTGTGCAGGAATGTGCGCCAGGCGAGGCTCGGCGGGCGAGCCGGCTGCCTGCGCCGGTAGCGCCGGATCGATCGGGCACTCACGACCAGGCCGAGCTTGAGCAGCTCGCCTCGAATCCGCTCGGTGCCCCACAGTGGATTCTCGCCAGCCATCCTCGCGATGAGGAGACGGACTTCCGACGATAGCCGAGGCCGGCCGAGCCAGGTTCGCGATCGCCAAGCCCAATACCGCCGCCAGCCGCTGTAGGGCGGCAAAAGTCCGTCCGGCCCTGGGCGACTGGCTTTGCCCATCTGAGCTTCAGAGTGTTGCCTTCTAACAGGGCCCCTTAGGCACATGCATACATACAGGATGGGCTCGCCTGGCCCAGAGGCAAACGGCTGTTTGGTCAAGCGCTTCCAGGGAACGAGGGTCGATGCGTCCTTGTCAGGCCGCCTGCGGACGTTGCGACAGGTGGTACCGCGTGACTCTTGGTGGTCCTCAGCTATCTGCTGGGCGTGCCGCCGGAATTGGATCGACTTTTGCCCTCCACAACACCGGTGCCTATTACGCTAGTGTCGCGATCAAGGCTAGGCTCGCGGCTGCCGGCCAAATAGGCTCGGCCCGCGAGGTCACGGCCTACCAGGAGATGGTTTCAGAGTTTCGAGAAGCCATCAAGAAGACGCTCCAAGCTGCGCCAGCGTTGGCATGACCCCGAGCCTGACGCGAAGTCCGTATAGGTCGTCGAACCACCCCGATGAATCAGGACGGCGAGTGCGGCTGGTTCAAGCGCGGACTCGAACGTCGGTTTGCATCAGTTTCGGTAGTGACCAGGCCGCTGAAAACTTCGAAACTGATACAAACGAACGTTCGCGGTTACGGCATTTCCAGTGCGGACTCCCAAATCCGCCTCATTTTGGGACTTGTGCGCCCCTCAACCTCAATGCGACTTGAACTCGACTGCCACTCCTCTTCAACTCTTCTTTAAGGCAACCCTGTTTTTGGAAATGCCGTAGCCTCGGGCCAGGAAATGTCGCGACCTCCATGTCGCCGTCGTGCTCGCTTTCATCTGGGTAATCGCTAACCAGTCAGAGGCTCTTCATGTCTGTCACCGCAAGGTCGGAACACGGCCTGAAGTGCGTCCGGGTCTGTGCCGGGATGGGGGCCGCAGGTCGCGACCCCCATCCGAGGCTTACTTGATCTGGAACTGGACGGTGTGGCTGACGCCACCCGGTTCGTTCGTGGCCCGAAAGCTCAGGAGGTAAATCCCGGCGCTCAGGCCCTTTGTGCTGAGGTTGTAGATGTATCCGCCCGTACCGCCAAGCGTCGAATCGAAACGGAAGTTATTGCCGGGGTTGGCATTGCCTGCATCCTCAAGCGTTCGAGGCGCGTTGGTCGTCGCGAGGCTGACACCCGTTGCATTGACCGTGATACTCGCGGCCGATACGTTTAGACCAGCAACGTCGCAGAGCTGCACCTTGATCGGGATGGGGGCGCCGCTCTTGACGCCCGCGGCCTGGTCATAGAGGGGGCAGATCCCGTAGGCCACCTCATAGGTCACAGTCTGGCTGGCCGTGTTCCCAGCGTTGTCCGTCGCGTTGACGGTAAAGGTCTTCGTACCGATCGGAGCCGTGTCAATGTTGCTTCCGTTTGGGACCGAGCCGAGGCAGGTCGCGACTCCCGAATCAACGTCGCTGCAGCTGTACTGCGCGGCGACTGCCTGATGGAGCGTGTAGATGGTGCTAATGGGAGCGCTGATGCTGATGGTCAGTGGGGTAGTGTCGGCAGAGCCGGGGACGATCCGCCCAATTTTGTTGCTAGCTCCCTCTGTGAACCAGACGTTGCCGTCTGCTCCGGCGGTGATGCCCAAGGGCTCGCTCAAGGCGGTCGGCAGTGGAAACTCGGTGATCACGCCGGTGGTCGTGATCCGCCCGATGCTGTTGTCCTCGGTGAACCAGAGGTTGCCGTGGTCCCGCGGCGATGCGGAGGGGGAAGCTGCTCGCCTTCGGTAGTGGGAACTCGCTGACCACCCCGGCGGTCGTGATCCGCCCGATGTTGTTGCCAACGACCTCCGTAAACCAGAGGTTGCCGTCTGCTCCGGCGGCGATGCCGCTGGGCTGGCTGCCGGAGAACAGCGGGAACTCGGTGATCACCCCGGTGGTCGTGATCCGCCCGATGCTGTTGCCTTCTCCCTCCGTGAACCAGAGGTTGCCGTCTGCTCCGGCTGCGATGTCGGCCGGCTCGCTGCCGGCGCGGAGTGGGAACACGGTGACCACCCCGGCGGTCGTTATCCGTCCGATCGTATCGAAAAACTCAGTGAACCAGAGGTTGCCGTCTGGTCCGGCGGTGATGCCCCCGGGCGGGCCGGCCGTGACCGCGAACTCGGTGATCGCCCCCGCAGTTGTGATCCGCCCGATGTTGCTGCCCTCCGCCTCGGTGAACCAGAGGTTGCCATCTGGTCCGGCGGCGATACCGACGGGTCCGCTACCCCCTGCGAGCGGGAACTCGGTGATCACGCCGGCGGTGGTGATTCGGCCGATCCTATCGGAAAACTCGGTGAACCAGAGGCTGCCGTCTGGTCCGGCGGCGATGCCATTGGGAGAGCTGTTGGCAGTCGGCAGTGGGAACTCTGCGATCGTGTTCGCGCTGGCAGATGTTGGTATCGCGAGCAGGGTTCCGGCGGCGAGTCCAACACTACACGCGACGCTCAATACCGAGTGTTTTCTAGGGTCCATCTCTCTCACCCCCTCCTCTGGCTGGACGGCGAACACCGCCGCGATCTTGGACTTGGCCACAAGTGGCCTCCGTACTGGCTTACTTGCGCAGGCGTTAGCCCCCTATACGCCCCGTCTATCCTTCACCACTGCCCAGGTGGCCGACAGCGGTCTTCTACTTAGACGACCAATACGCTTCCGCAACGGCGTTGTCAAGCAAGAAAAATCGAGACGATGGTCGATTTAGTAATAGCCGCACCCACTACGAGCCTGGTTGACAATTTGCCGCCCTGCTGGCGCTATGCACAGTCTGATCGACGTCGAGCCTCCAGCAGGCTGGCTGGCCTCGCTGCTTGCTGTGCTCGGGATGCATGGCACCATCGCGGTATGGCTGCCGTAGCCCCGACTCGACCTTCGATGAACTCACAACGCCGATCACAAGATCGCGATCCAAAAGTTGAGACGCGGAGCTGTCTAGGCGCGCTATTGTGTCGGGGATGGCCGGGCGTGACAGCGACCGACTGGCGGCCATCGCCGCTAGGATCGCGATCTCCCGGCGGGTAGCCAGGTCGGCAGGCTCGCGCCTGGTCGCGCGACTGGCTCGCTTAGCTGCCGGCGGGCGTGCGGCAGTTGCCGTCGCGGTCTTGAGCGCCTGGGACTCGGTCAGGTCAGCGAGAGCGTGGTCGACTGCCCGGACAATGGGGATCCGTTAGGTGGTGCGGTGCAAATCTGCAGTCAGCCTCGCCGTCGTCGCCTTTGCAGTCGCGGCCTGCGGCCAGCAACCTGCTTCGACGGAGCCAAATGGTCCCCGGCCGACGACGGCCGGAAAGATTGCCTTCCTCCAAGGCATCAACCCAGCAAACATTTACGTCATGAACGCCGACGGCACAGGTCAGAGCAAGCTGACCGGGGGCGACGACTCTGCTCCGGCGTGGTCGCCCGACGGGAAGCAAATCGTGTTTGCACGCACGGCGGCACGAGCTCCGGCAAGCGCTTCGGGACCTACGCCACCATCAAGTCGGCAGATCTGGGTCATGAATGCCGACGGCAGTGGTCAGGCGAAGCTGACTGAGTCCGCGGGAGGCGATTACTTCCCGGTGTGGTCACCTATCGGTGACAAGATCGCCTTCGTCAGGATTCGCGAACCCGATGGCCTTACGACGTTCCCCGGCAAGATTTATGTCATGAATGCGGACGGGAGCAACCCGACGCAAGTGACCTTCGGTGACTTCGCTGACTCTTCACCGGCCTGGTCGCCTGACGGAAAACGGATCGCCTTTGCCCGTTATCCGTTTACGGCCGGCGAGACTTCTGGCCCTGGCCAGATTTACGTAATCAATCCGGACGGTACCGGGCTGACCAAGCTCGAAGGAAAAGGTAACGACAGCCCATACACAAAGTCGCTGAGCTGGTCTCCTGATGGAAGGAAAATCGCCTTTGAAGGTCAGCCCAGTACCCCTTCTAACGACCATCTATTCGTTATGAACGCCGACGGAACCGGCCAGACGAAAGTGACCTCCGGGCGAGGAGATGGATGGCCAACCTGGTCACCTGACGGAACGGCAATCGCCTTCGAAAGCCATCGCGATTCAAGGGACCTCTATGGATTCGCAAGAGACATCTATGTCATCAACTCGAACGGGACCGGCGTTGTCAGACTCACGACCTTCGCCGATGCGTGGGCGTGGCAACCGGCCTGGTCGCCGGTCTACCACTAGACGTAGGACTTCATCGTCCAGCGGGTGCGTCCGAGCTAGGGGGTCGGAGACGCTAGCTCCTTGCAGTTCCGCCCGATCCCAGCTTCGAAGAAGCTGAAGGCGCCGTTCAGCCGCTCATCGAGGTCGGCAAGGCTCTTTATTCCGTCAACTACGACGACGTTTGCGGTTCGAGGCACGGGCGACGTCGCGATGAAGGCTGCACTGTGATTCGGTTGATTGCGCCAAGGCACCCAATCCCCGCGGTCGTCGGGCTTTCCCGTCCAGACATGGAATCCATGCCCCTGTTCTGCTCGACGGATCAACCGATAACCGAGCGGCCCCGGCGAATGAAGTTCTCCCGTCCCTTCCGAAGCAGATGTTTGTTCGCCGAAGAGATAGCCTCGAATAGAGGCAGGGCTGCGCGAACACGCGCGAGCCGAAGGCTCTCGAGCGACACGACGACGGTAAGATCGAAGACGTGCGACAGCTTTCGCGGCTCGGGCCGAAGCGGGACCTGCAGATTGAACTGAGGATCATGTACTAGCGCAGCAACTGTATCCAGCTCTGTCTTGTTGAAGCGATGGTGCACGATGAACTGGACACCTTCAAGACAATTCCCATGCCACGAGCTGCAGGTGAGAACCGAAAGCCCTCGAAACCAGCTGGTCCAATATGTCCCTTGACCTGCGTTGTTGGTAAGGGTCCAGACTTCGAGGTCGCGATCCCAGGCGGCCTGCTTCGCGCCTCTGACCAAAGCATCGAGCTGGGCGCGCCGCGACATGGCGGCGAAGGCGTGTGCCTCAGCCTTGCTACGACCTTCCTCTCTCAACTTCTCGCGAATGGGTCGCGCTTCATGGTTCAGGAGCTTGCGAAATTTCGTGGCAAACGTGCGGTCCTCAGGCGAGTCCCACGCCGCGAAGTTCTTCATCTGAAGGTCGAAATGCACACGAAGCGGGTCTTTTGCCCCCTCGTCCAGGTGATCGCTGCGACATGTGTAGATCACGGGAATGGGTCGGCCGGCTGCATATCCCGCCTCGTAGTACACCGACGGTCGGGCATACGTTAGGTCTGCGATTGCCAGATGAGCGCTCTTCAGCTCTGCAATGATCCTGTCGTCGACATCATCGTTGTGCGTGATCTGGTCCACTCGGCGCGGTTCAATGCCGTGCGCCTCAAGAAGGGGCTTCACGCTCTTCGCATACCACCTGTCCGTGTCGGGGCGGCCGAACGCCATAGCGACGAAGCCCCGGAGGCGCGGCTGCTGCATCCTTCCTTGTGGCAAAATTTGAGACCCATTTTGACACCCGAAAGGACGGGCGCGGATGGGAACAGACGGGAAGAAAATGACCGCAGTCCAAAAGCAGGCACTAAGCAACCGAGTGACTGCGTTCTCGCCGACACCGAAGATCGGGTGTCGGGGTTAAATCGGCGGAGGCTCTCGTTATCGTCGGTGTGACCGCTCGAGAGCGGGCGGTCGCACCGTACCGGCAGGACGAGACGTCAGGCTGTGGAGTCCCTTAGTTAGTTAAGCGAGCGATCAATCTCAAACATCACGACGGCGGTCTGGAAGACGACGCGGCGGCCGTCTTCCCACGTCAGACCTTCGCGGTGCTCTTGCCGTTGAACGACCCACCGACTCGAGGGCAGACCTATAATCTGCTGGGGTCGGGGTGGGGTCGGGGTCGGGGAGGCATGGGCCAGAGAGCGGATCCGGCGAGTACCACTAGAAGCTCGCTCTTTGTCGGGCGAGACGCGGAGCTGCGGGTCATCAAGGAAACCTTGAGGGCAGTCGCTGGGGGCCATCCGTCATTGGTAGTGATCCGGGGTCCGGCGGGGATCGGGAAAACAGCGCTCGCATCGGCCGTGTGCGCCGCCGCCGACCGCTTTCAGGTCCTGGCGGCATGCGGCGAGAGATCGGAAAAGTTCCTCGACTTTGGAGTCGTGGACCAGTTCTTGCCACTGGTCTCAACCGCCCACGGTCGGCCCGCCGGTCCAGGCGACGGGAGGCGTCCACGCCAGGCTTCATTCACAGTCGGGACCCATCTCCTCGAGCTGATGGGCGAACTACAGGACGAGCCCCTACTTTTGCTCCTCGATGACGCCCACTGGGCAGACGAGTCCTCGTTGCAAGCCCTCTCCTTTGTCTTCCGACGGCTGCAGGCCGATCGCGTGGCGTTTGTGGTCACTGTGCGTGACGAGGAGATCCAGGCCATGCCCCGCGCCTTTGTGCAATTACTGGACGGTCCGCGGGCTGCGCGCGTAGCGCTTTCGGGACTGAGCGTGGCCGAGGTCAAGGAGCTGGCGGAAGGCCAGGGGCTGCATTTATCGCAGCGTGGACTGGGCAGGTTGCACTCCTGGACGGCAGGAGACCCTTTGCACGTGACGGCTTTGCTGTCGGAGCTTGGAGACGAGGCGATCGAGACCAACCTTGACGAACCGCTGCCCGCGCCCAGATCCGTGGCCGATGTAGTCCAGGCACGGCTCGCCTCGTGCGCGCCGAGAGCGCGTGAGATCCTTCAGGCCGCGTCGGTGCTTGGGACTCGGTGTCGGCTACACCAGCTGGTCCGCATGACAAACATCGATGAACCTCTGACCGCGGTTGATCAGGCCATCCAAAGTGGATTGGTGGCATCGGTCGGAGCCGGTGCCGGGATAGAGTTCAGATTTGCCCACCCGCTTATGGCAGCGGCGGTCTACCACTCCATACCTCTGGCGCGGAAGTGCGAGCTGCACAGGCGCGCAGCAGCCGTGGTCGATGAGGAAGCGGTAGCGCTACAGCATGAGGTGCTTGCGCGCACCGGGCCCGATCCCGAGCTTGCGGACCGCCTCGAGGCTTTCTCGCGCGGTGCTGCCGCAAATGCTTCCTGGACCGTAGCGGGGGCGGCGCTTGAGCAGGCGGCGGAACTTAGCCCGGACAACACTTTGCGAGAACGACGTCTTCTGAACGCTACTGACTGCTGGTTGATCAGTGGCGAGATCGCGCCTAGTCCAACTATTGACCGGGTTGCGCGCCTGCCGAAGTCGGCCCCCCGTGAATACATCCTCGCAAGACTCTCGTGGATGACAGGAGATCCCGCTGCCGCAGAGCAGGGTTTCCTGCGGGCGTGGAACTTGGTTGACCCCGCGCGCGATCCCGACTTTGTTCCGCGGATCGCGGGTTGGCTCGGCGCGCTGATGGTCAACTCTGGACGAGCCACCGGCGCGGTCGAGTGGGCCGGCAAGGCGTTGGCCGCGCTGCACGACGAGGCTGCTGCCTCGGACCACGCGATGATCGCCTACATGTGGGGGCACGCGATGCTTGGCGACGCCGAGCGGGTGCTGACTGAGGTCGCGCATCTTCCGCGAAATCCCCGACTTGCATCGCCGGAGCAACTTGAGCAACTACTGGGTCGCGCCATCGCTCGCCTATGGTCGGGACACCCGGTGACTGCGCGTCCCGATCTCGAATGCGGCGTGAGACTCGCACGCGAGCGCTCCACTCTGAGCCTGTTGATCGCAGCACTCGGTCTTCTGGCGGACGCAGATTACCGCCTCGGCGAGTGGGACGCTGCGATCGCTGATGGCGAGCTGGCTGCCTCAATGGCGGACGACACCAGTCACGCATACATGTCAGCGCAGTGTCACTCCCTGGCCTCGCAGGCACAGTCAGCCCGAGGCCAGTGGGAAAGCGCAGAGCGGCACCTCGAAACGGCGGAGACGATTGCGGGACAGGTGCGCGACTTCGGCAGCTGGTCCTACACGGCTTGCGCCCGGGCGCGGCTTGAGCTTTTCAGGGGCAATCCCGCCGCCGCCGCCGCCGCCTTAAGCCCTTTTCTATCGACAACTTCCGAGTCGGTTTCGAACCCAGCAATTCACCCGTGGCGGCTCCTATTGGCCGAGGCCCATGCGCGCTTGAGGAGATTGGATGACGCGTATCAATTTGCATCTCGGGCGGAGCAAGAGATTCGCGGTCGGCAGTGTCGATCAGAGCTCGCGCAGCTGGGCCGGGTGAAAGCCGAGATCCTGGATCTAAAGGGGGATTCCAGGGGCGCTGTTCGAGTCGCCGAGAGTGCCATGCAGGAGGCCAATCGCGCCGCAGCCCCGTTCGAGTTCGCTTACCTCGAGCTCATCTTGGGAAGCATCCTGCGCCGACACGGTCACCGGCGCGAGGCCAAAGCACGCCTGGAGTCTGCCCGCAAGACACTGGCACGGCTGGGCGCGGTGCCCCTTCTCGTCCGATGCGACGCCGAGCTCGCCGGAAGTGGGTTGCGACCCGTTCACCGTACGGTGGATGCGCGCAATCTGCTAACGTCGCAAGAGCTGGCGATCGCTCGCCTAGCCGCCCAGGGGCTCACCAACAAGGAGATCGCTGCACAGTTGGTGATCAGTCCGCGGACGGTCGACTACCACCTAGTGCACGTCTTCGCCAAGCTCGAGGTCCGCTCCCGGACCCAGCTCGCCCGCCGATTCCCGGTCATCGTGCCAGCCGCCAGCTAATCCGAAAACCTGGGAATTCTCCTGATGCGACGGTCTGGCTGACCGGAGTAAGTTCGTGCCGACGCCATGAACCACGCTGAATCGGGCCACTTTCAGGTGCTGTCGGAGGGCGAAATTCATGCAGCCCACTCATAGCTGTGATGTAAGCCGCCGAAAATCGGTCGGCAGGCATGTGTCATGTCCGTGGGCCTTCGGGCCGCGTTGGCTTGGGCTAATGCTGCTGCTGACGGGCCTGGCGATCGCGCCGTTGGCGGCGAATCCATTATCGGTGTACGCCGCCGTATTCCAGGTCTGTCCAAGCGGTTGTGCCTTCACCAGCATCCAAGGGGCCCTTGCCGCTGCCCACAACGGAGACGAGATCGATATCGCCGCCGGAACCTATAGCGGGGGCTTCACGATCACCCAGAATGTAAAGCTGGTCGGGGCCGGAGAGTTATCGACCTTCATTAGCGGCGGCGCGCCCGTCATGACCATCGCGGCTGGGGCCAACGTCGCCGTGACTGGCCTTTCCCTGACCAACGGCAGCAACGCAGGGAACGGCGGCGGCGTGCTGAACCTCGGCAGCCTTGCGCTCACGGGCGTCGAGGTATCCGGGAACTCCGCCAGCAGGGGCGCCGGCCTCTGGAGCACCGGGGTCTTGACCCTGCTCAACACTATCGTCAACAACAACTCGGCCACTTTTAATGGCGGCGGCATTCTTAACCGGCCAGGAGGGGTCGCGACCCTGACCAGTAGCGGCGTCACTGGTAACTTTGCGGGCGGAGTCGGTGGAGGCATCGCGAATGTGGGAGGTTCTCTGACGCTCGCGGGTGCGAACATCAGCGGCAACAGCGTCAGCGCTTCCGGCAGTGGCGGCGGCATTGCCAACAACGGCAACTTGACCGTTAGCGACAGCACGATCAGCGCGAATTACGGCGGGGCTGCTGGAGGTGGTCTCGTCGAGAACGAGAATGTACTTGCCTTCGGGACCAGCAGCGCCAGGCTGAACAATAGTCAGGTCACGAGCAATGCAGCCGACTACGGCGGCGGGATTATCTCGTATGCGGGTTCGCTATCGCTCAGTGGCGGGAGCGTAAGTAGCAACAGGTCAACGTTCGCTGGGGGAGGCTTGTACATCAACTCGGGCGGAACGGTGATCATGGCCGGCACCACTGTCAGCAACAACGACACCGGTTCGGGCAACGGTGGCGGCATCTCCAACAGTGGCAAGTTGACCGTAAGCGACAGCACCATCAGCGGGAACAGCGGCGGTAGTGCAGGCGGTGGGCTGCT
>Ga0070698_100008083_pt1 | contig 11377 bp, 17 predicted proteins | sample KBSK1502metaG_FD_65477 | JGI IMG/M metagenome (GOLD analysis project Ga0070698, IMG submission 65477) | Corn, switchgrass and miscanthus rhizosphere microbial communities from Kellogg Biological Station, Michigan, USA - KBS K1-50-2 metaG | ecosystem: Host-associated > Plants > Roots >...
CGCTCGATGCTTTGTCGCCATAGCCTGGCATTCCACTCCACGCCCGACGATCTTGCCAAAATAGCAACGGGTTGGCAAGAGAATACTTAACAAAGTCATACTAGCTAGCGTTCACAAAAACCTGCCGCTCTGGAGCTTGTGCAAGGACCTTGGAATGGATCCGCGCGATCCGTAACCCACGGTAGGGGCAGATCTCCGAGCTGCCCGCCGAGAATAGCGTCCTTGCCTTACGAGTCTGCCTCGTTAGAACGGCCGGCTCGGAGATCCGGCCCTACCTCGTGATTCGGCTTTTTCTGGATAAATCGTTACGCCTTCGCGCGCAATCTTTGCCTTGAGTCGCTCATTGGCCACCCGTTCAGGACGCACGATGTCGAGTGCGTATATAATCGGCATGTTTTGTAGCGCATCGTACAGCTCGGCCCACTCGGCCGGCGTGGCCTCTGGGCTGGAAATCGCCAGGTCAAGATCGGAGGAGCGGCGGGCGATCCCGTGGGCACGAGAACCGAACACACGCACCTCCTGCACAAAAGAAAAATGGCGCAACGTGCTGCGAAGGATATCAATATCTTTGTCGCGGAGTCCAGGTAGCGGCATAGCTCAATCCCAAACAAGAGTTTGAATCTTCTCCGCCATTCGGGCAAGTCGCGGCGCATAGTCGTGGACAATGCGGTTGTAAATGCGAACGGCCAACGTCTCATCGTAGGCGTGGCTGGTGAGGTTGCGATCGTCCAACATTTGCAGCCAAACGTCAGCTTCATCCTGATCGGATATCAATCTTATAACAAAAGCTCTCTTGAGCACTGCCCGCGGGCTCCCGGATTCGAACCCCTCGTGTTCGAGATAAAGCTGCAGCGTCTTCCAGACCAATTCGAATGTAAACTCAAAGCGCTGGATTGCGGCATCACGCACAATATCGGTCGCCGAAAGGGCGGCCACTTCATCCAGGCGAGCGGCCGCATTCAAAACCGCAGCTTGACGTTCGGAAAAACGTTCTTTGCCCATAAATTGTTGTTTGTCAGCACGAGGTTTTCGCCGTTGCGTTCAGTTAGCAACCAATTCTTTGAGCAGATCGCCGTGACGTTCGGCAACGACCATTCTTGGCATTCACGGCGTTGATGGCATTCAGACTTCTTCGATTTTGAACCGTGAACTCACCCAACGGTAGGTTAGGTTAAGCTGAGACTTATCAGGCGAGAGGAGAAAGGCTCGCGCGGCAAGACATTTCGCACCACCCTGGCCCAGAAAAATCTGCGGCATCATTCGAGGCTACCTCCGTGAACTGTTTCGGGGCCTCACAACCCGGACGAGGAAGACGACGAGGAGCACGAGAACGAAGCGCTGGCCCGCATGAACATCGACAATTATTTTTCCAAGTTCGCCATTAAACGCCTGACTCTCAGGTTCTTGGGTACCGATCTGTTCATCGTCACGACGGCTGAAAGCTTACGAACTCGCCGCACTCAAGGCGGCCTGCAGTTTGGCTTCGTCCTCGTGCGAAAGCGAGGTCTTCAAGATTTTGCCGCCTATTCCATTCAGCTCTTGTAGTACCCTGTCCCTGTCCGGCGTCGCTTTTCTGACTAGGACGAAAAGAGCCGAACCGCCCGGAATCAGCGTTGCGGCCAACTCCTTCATGAAGTGATTGTTGATTCCCACATCGGTGAGCGCGCCGGAAGCAGCACCTGCCGCGGCATTTAAGAAAATCAGGCCGGTTAGCGATCCACAGAAGCCTCCGCTCATCGCGCCGTCGGCGGTCAGGTTGCCGGCTTGGTGCAGCTTAACCTTGCCCTTCTCGTCCTTGACGGCGACTACCACGTCTGCAAGATCCAGCAGGTATTCGCTTTGCAGCTTCTGCAGCTTAAGACGAACCTCTTCCGCCTTATGGGGCTCATCGAATCCGACCACGACTAAATTGCTCATATCTTTGTTATTCTCTCTGTTGAAGTATCGCTGCCATGCAGAGTTGACTCCTATCACGTGAGGAGAAAATAGACCAATCGGAAGTGGAATGGCATCCAGCCCCCGAGCGCCGCGAGCTCTGAGAACACATACGGCCGATGGGCCAGCACCATCAGAATGAAATTCGATCAATGAACCGAAGAGAAGCCATTATCGCTGGGGTGACCGGCATTGCGGCGGCGGTGGCCGTCGCGCCCGCGGCGGATGCACAAGCGTCCGAAGGGGCTAACCCGGATTTGATCAGATTCGCACGCTGTTGCGCGCGCACGATGAAGCCTTTACCAACCACGACCTAAACGGGATCATGGCATGCCTGACAGAAAAGGCCGCGATCATGGGCACCGGTCCCGGAGAGGTATGGTCAGGACCGGACGAGATCAAGGTCGCCTATGAGCATTTCTTCGAGGGCTTCGACAAGGGAGAACAAAAATTCGAATACCAGTTCAAGATCGGTGGAGTGACCTCAGAGATGGGCTGATTGATGACGGCCGGAAACGTGAGTGGGAAAAAGGATGGGAAAGAGTTCGCGTTTCCCCTCAATCTCTCCCTGACCGTCGCGAAAAAGGACGGTAAGTGGCTTGCCGCCATGCACTTTTCAACGCTGAACGGGCGGCACGGCTACCGGAACGAAAGACACCAAATAGCCGCCATCGACTCGCTAGCTTTTATATGAATCAGGAACCATCTAATGAAGCGGCAGCCGGCGATGAAGGAAAGGAGCTGCTGGGCCGGCGCCTGTTTCTCCAGAGCATGGGGAAGTGGTCGGGTGCGGCAATTGCGGCGGCGGTATTTGGGGGCGCCTGGCTTGCATTTCCGCCCGAGGCAAAAGCCGGCGGTTGGGTTAATCGCCGGGGCGGTGGTGGTGGGGGATGGATCAATGCAGCCTCGCATCCCGGCGGCACCTGGGTGAACGGCGGTGCCGGCGGTTGGGTCAATCGGCGCGGCGGCGGAGGTGCTTGGGTTAATCGCTGATTCACAATTGGGGTCACTCCTCCTCCTCGAGAATTCTCACCGTCACACAAACGGAACAAAATAATTGCCAGGAAGATCGGCTCTTTTCTCGGCGCAGAAGCCAATAATTCGAGGACGAGCACGACGACGAGGACGAGGACGATTCCCTAATTTCGGGATCTGGATTAAGCGTGTCTGTTACGTTTAGCCGGCTGAGCTCGAGGAGCGCGAGAATCCGTTACCGGCGTCGGCTTCGTTTCCGATGAACGCCTGGTGAAGAAGATCTTCATGAGCTCGCCGTCACCGAGTCGCGCATTCAGTTCTTCGACCGAGGTGTAGGTCAGAAACAGAACGAAAATCCAAATCTGGATAGCGGCAAAGCGGTGCCAGGTGAAGTGAGTCGCCACGTACTCCGGAAGTCCGCTGAGGGTTCCTCCGGTGAAAAGTATTCGACTAGCTTTTCCAGGAACCGCACCAGGCAAACGGCCGCCCAATAGAGATGGTCTTAAACAGGACCGGTTGGATAATGGGAGCCGTGTCAAAACGGCGCAAGAATGGCATTGCATTCGCCACCAGCACCGACTTTCCCACAACCAGCGCCGGCCCATTGCGCATAGGCCACCGCATCGTACCACGAGACCTGAACTACCGGATGATTTTCTCTTCCATGAATAGAACTTTGAGGGCCTTCGGGGTGCCGCCAGTCCGCAGCCGGCACCCAACGCCACCAAGCCGAGAGATCATCGAGCGGGACGGGACCAGAGGTTGGAGTGAAGACTAACGATCCTGGAACAAGAACATTGTCATCCGGCTTCGGCGTATTGGGCGGAAGTTGTTTTTTTAACTCCTGCCAATCCGGCTTACGTTCAGCCGTCGTAACGTATCCAGTAGCTTCGACGAACTTCCCAAACTCAGCGTTCGTGACGTCGTGCTCATCGATCCAAAAACCATTGGAGCTTAACCGATCAGAACTGCGCAGCGGTATTAGACCTTAGTGCTATCCGCCGATTCGTTCTCAGATTTGGGGAATGATCAGAAACGGACGGTTGACGCTGCGCCCGCCAGTAGTCTCCCAACTCCTTGAGCAGACGGTTACTCAATGGCAAGACGCGCTCCTTGCCGCCCTTGCCCTTGCGGACTCGCAACTCGCAACTGCATCCGGGCTCGGTCAATGTCTGATCAGTGTTACGCTCAAGGGTAGCGCCGTAGAGAAAGCGTACGGCATTGACAGCGATGTTGACGCTGGAAGCCGAAAGTCCCCGCTCCTTGATCAGGTAATAAAGCCAGCCCGCGACCTCCTGGTACGAAATCAGTTCTGGCGAACGGTGATAATAGCGTGCAAGCTCAGAAAAAATTAAAGTAAACGCGCTCAACTCAAACATATTGATGAAACCGATCACCCTTTTTGCAATTCTCACTTTGGCATCCTTCCACCTAAGTTCACTGCCGGCTCGCGCAGCGAATCAGCAGAAGGGGGACAAAGAAGCCATTTTTAATAACGCCAAGGCGTTCGTTGATGCCTTTGAGAAAGGCGACGCCAAGACCGTGGCCGCCTTTTGGTCCGAGGACGGCGATTATGTGGATCTCACTGGTCGCCGTTTGCAGGGCCGCCCCGCCATAGAAAATGGGTTCAAGGATTTCTTCACAGAGAACAAGGGCTTGAAACTGCGCATTGACGTCAATTCGGTACGCTTCGTCACTCCGGACACGGCCATTGAGGACGGGACGACGTCCGTCATCCCCCCGGATGGCACGCCTCCCAACCAAACCCGCTACAGCAACGTCCATGTAAAAAAGGACGGACAGTGGGTTCTGCAGAGCGTGCGCGAAGCTCCTTACACTCCGCCGGGCAACTACGAACACCTGCGCGGACTGGAGTGGGCTATTGGCGAATGGGTTGATGAAGGAGACGGGCCGGAAATTGACCATGTCAGCTTCGAATGGTCGCCGGATGGCAATTTCCTCATCTCAATCCAGGACGTGACGGTGAAGGACACCTCGGTATCTCGTGCTACGGAGTGGATCGGCTGGGATCCAGCCACCTCTCAGGTGCACTCTTGGAGTTTTGTGGCAGACGGCTCCATCGGCGAGAATATCTGGAGCAATGAGGGTGACCAGTGGATTATCAAAACAAACGCGATCCTGCCCAACGGGAAGAAACTCGCGGCCACGAACATCATCACCCGCAACGGCCCCGACGCAATCACGTGGCTGGCGAAGGATCGAACGCTCGATGGCAAGGCACTGCCGGATGTAACGGAAATCAAGATGAAACGCGTACCCTGAATAATATCTCACTTAACTGTCAACGACTAAACCTGCAAAAATTACTATGTTGCGCAAAATACTCGCTCTCACGGTTGCCGTCTGCGCGGCAACACTTCTCGTGTCCGCCGACGCCAGGGCTTGGGGCGGCGGTAGTTGGAATCGCTCTGGATCGGCTTCCTACACCGGCCGATACGGGAATACCTATTCCCGGAGTTACTCTAGCTCCGGCAGCGGATATCATTATGGGGGCGGCTACGGTGGTGGATATCGTTATGGGGGTGGCTACGGCGGCGGCTATCACTATGCTGGCTACGCCGGCGGTGGAGGGTATTACGGCGGGGGGTTCCATCCAGGAGGGTTCCTCGCCGGGTACGCGTCCGGAGTCTATAGTTCCCAATGACGACTTTCGCGATAATGTGAAGCCACCACCTGATGACGCCAAGCGATGGGTTCTCTCGCTTGGTTATGGTGGCTGCCCAGTTACTGACTTGAATTTGCCTGAGCCGCCATAGGTCCGCTTTCAACCTTACTAATGCGATCTATCAGGGCACGCCAGTGCGATAAAATGGGCGAGACAAAGTGGCAGTCCTCACCGTCCAAACGCTCGAGACCCCAAGTTAAATATATGTCCAAGTCAAACTCGGAATAAATCCATACATCGGAATCGCGCGGGGCGGTTAGAAGGTGCAGTTGATAGGCGTTTCCAGTCTCCGCACTAATCCACTCTAAAAACCAGTGATTTGAGTAATAGCTCCCAAGTTCCGGACGGAAAGGACGCCATTCATAGTAGCGCGTCACAATTGGGTTACCCTCAGCATAGGGTGTTAGATTATTATAATTCGCCGGGCTAAAGCCCATCTCACTAACTAGAAAAAAGTCAATCATCGTGAGGGTAAATCTATCCGGCCATTCCAAACGCCAGAACCAATTAGGGCAAGGGTCCGGGTCAAGATTGCAGCCAATCGAGGCGCTGGTTTCGCCGGCGTGTACTTTTGAAAGCCGTTCGAACAGTTCGTCTACTGTCATATAGGTGAGCTTTTTCATTTATCATATGCCGTCCTGCTTTCCAACGGCTTTGGCAGCGTTCAGGTCGCCGAAGCCATCGCCTGATACACTGCGGCGAGGAACTCTTCGTCGTCAAATAAAAACATCCTCGCGTGGTCTTTGTTCCGGGACCGGAACGTTCCTCGATGAGCGTTGGGCGGGGTCAGTTCAGACCAGATTTTGCAAATGCCGACAACGGTTTGACGGTGGCCTGCCCAGTTGTACTGTTGAACAGTTAAACTATGAAAGCAGGCCGCCGTATGGATTTCGTCACCGTAAAAAACAAATTTCAGATTGTGATTCCGCAGCATGTCCGCGAGCAGATGCACGTCGAGATTGGCGACATACTTGAAGCGGGCGTGGAGAACGGAAAAATCGTCTTCACCCCCAAAAGTCTCATTGACCGGCATCTGGCGGAAGGGCTTGAGGATGCTAGAGGGCAGAACCCATGGGCCTTACGGCAGCGCCGAGGAGGCGGTTTCCGCCCAGGAACTCCGCGCCAAACGCATGCGCAAAAGCGCCGGACATGAAGCTGCGCTTCACCGAAAAGGCCGATAAGGCAATTTAACCATGGACGCTCCAGCAACCCTTTACTCCGTCATCAAGGCCGGGAGCTCTTGGGCGGCGCTGGTAGGGTCAGATCTCCGAGCTGACCGTGCGCTGGACGGCGGTGGCCTCGGAGATGCGACCCTACCAGTCTGACCGCGGCGAGAATGCTCTCCTCAGATGGGATTCTGCCTGCCTACAGATCGTCAAACGGCTCAAGGAACCTCCAACGCTTTGCCCCTTAAGCGCTTCCACCAACAGTTCCTGCAGAGCGCTCACAAATAACTGCAGCTTTGTGACTTATGCAAGGACCTTTGGATTTCTTCGCACGCGCCGCTCCAGCCGGAGCGGGATTAGCCCGCGAAGAGATCTTCCGGTACCAGGGTCGCGAAGTTCCTTCGGCCGAAGAAAGTAGCAGGTCCGTCGCACAGACGAATTTTGATTAATTTAACGGTTAGGAAATCCACCGTGACCACCGTGGCCACCGTGCGAGACTCCTTCGATTTTTAAACCGTGAACTCACCCAACGGTAGGTTTAGCTCAGACTTATCAGGCGAGAGGAAAAAGGCTCGCACAGAGGGCACGGTGGTCACGGTGGGGCTCGCCTAAGTATTATACTCTGTACCTAAGTTTAACGAAGACGTATCTACGGCAGCTCGGAATTGGTCAAGCCCTCCGCCAACAATCTGCAGGTCAGTGCGGCTTGTCTTGATTTAATTGTTGCACGTCCGGAGCTCTCGGAGCGAGACGCGGCTGTGGAGGAGCCACGTCCCGTGATCTCCGGATAGCGCGACACCGTATCGATGAAGTACTCGAATCGGCAGACATCCCCTGAATTCGCGTTGTTTTGCCAGCCGTGAATATAAACGAAAAGCAGCGGACGTTTCGCTTCGTGGATCACTTCGAGAGCGTAACGATTCAAATGTTTAGATTCATGTGTCGGTATTTATTTGAGTGGGCCAACGATACTTCGTGCGGCGCCGGCTTCAGGACAGACAAGTATTTGCGTTCGCTTGCAAAAACGGGGCCCTCCCTTCATAAATTGCCGTCACATGTCACGGAGTAAAAACCTGAATTCCTCACCGCCGGCGAAGTCGCGCGTCATCCAGGTGTGCCTTTTTTTCGTTCGCTTGTTCCTCCTGGGTGTCGTCACGTTGGTCTTACTGATCGGGGTTGCTTGGGCCTTTGGCGCACTTTGGTTCGATTTCCCGTTTTCGGCGTTGCGCCGACCTTTAGCGGCTGTGTTTGGGCTGGGTGCGCTCGCAGCGCTCGCGTTCGTGCGACCGCGCTGGCGGGCGCAGGTCGCGGTTGCCGGCGCCATTGCGCTCGTGGCCATCTCCTTGAGTTTCAAATTTTATGCCAGTCTCGGATATTCCGTATAAAGCTGTGAAAGTAGGTATGGAGAAGCTCAATTGGATAGAGCACAGCAAAAGCATTCCGCTCTTCTACGTGGGCTCGATTGTTTGATTTTAGTCGATGCGATTGCTTCAAGCACCACGTGAAGACTTAATATTTCGATTGCCAGCAACACTACGTTTGCAGCTTTGGAGGACATTAAGACGGGCTTCCTGTGGGTTGGCAGACAAACTGGGTCCGGTCATTTTTTGCCTGCGAACCACGGGGATCCCGGTGAGCCATCAAATCCAACCGTTGTGCAAACAAGTTCCATAAGCTGGACTACAGTGGTTTGGTCCACGGTGGCCTCCGCATGTCTCACGCTGGCGATTGTGCACCTGATCATCTGGTTAAGGCAAACCAGCCAACGCGCCCATCTGCTGTTCTCGATGACCGCTGTCGCGGTGGCCGCGATTGCCGCGTGTGAATTGCTGGCGATGCACGCGCAGACGAGCGAACAACTCGGCAGAATTTTATGGTGGGGCCACATTCTTGTTTTCTTTGCGGTTGTTTCGATCGTGGGGTTTGTGCGACTCCATTTGCACGCAGGGCGGCCATGGCTCGGTTACACCGTCTGCGTCGTACGGCTTCTTGCCATGATCATTAATATTTCTTCCGTGCCGAATCTGAACCACAAGGAGACTACTGGCCTGCGGCATCTTAAGATAGGCGGGGAGACGATCTCGGTTGCCGAAGGCGTAAGTAACCCATGGTGCAAGGTTGGCGAGTTAAGTGCGCTGTTGCCGCTGATCTTCGTGGCCGACGCGTCTATCACCGTTTGGCGCCGGGGTTAACCGCGCCGAGCGTCGCCGTGCGGTTGTCGTTGGCGGCAGCATGACGTTCTTCATTCTGGCGGCGGCTGGGCATTCAGACTTAGTTAACGCGGGTCTCATTCAATCGCCCTATCTGATCAGTTTGCCTTTCTTAGCCATCGCGGCCGCTATGGGTTACGAACTGAGTTCGGAGGTCGTACGGGCAGCGTACCTTGAGCGGGATCTGGAAGCGAGCGAAGCTGCGTTGCGCGAGAGCGACGCGCGATTTCGCATTATGGCCGACACCGCTCCTGTGATGGTCTGGATGTCAGGTGCTGATATGCTTTGCAACTTCTTTAATAAACAGTGGCTGGAGTTCACCGGACGCACCATGGAAGAGGAACTCGGCAATGGCTGGTCGCAAGGCGTGCATGCCGAGGACCTCCCACATTGCCTTGAGACCTACACCTCCAGTTTCAAAGCACGCCAGCCCTTTACCATCGAGTACCGTCTCAGGCGCGCCGACGGAGAGTATCGGTGGATCCTGGATAACGGCGTGCCAAGATATACCCAGGAGAGGGAGTTTTCCGGGTATATCGGCTCGTGCATAGACATCACCGAACGCATCCGAGCCGAGGAACAATTGCGGCTCCTTCGCCAAGAGCTCTTTCATATGGCTCGGGTAAGCTCGATGGGTGAACTCACCAGCGTCCTTGCCCACGAACTCAGTCAACCGCTGATGACGATTCTAATCAATGCGCAGGCAGCACAGCGCTTGATAGATTCCGGTGAAGCTGGCATGGACGAGATTGGCGAGATCCTGGCGGACATTGTCGTTGACGATCAGCGCGCTGCCGAAGTCATTCGGCATCTGCGAGGCTTGCTGAAAAGGGGTGAATTAGAGCTTGAGCCACTGGACATCAACGAACTGATCCGCGGGGTCGAGCGGATCATCCGGAGCGACGTAATCTTGAACAAAGTGAGTGTTACGCTCGAGCTGGCAACCAACCTCCCGGAAGTGCTCGGGGGTCGCATTGAGCTGCAGCAAGTCATCCTCAACCTCATGATGAATGCGATCGATGCCGTGAGACTGGTGAGGGCCGATGCACGCCAAATCACGGTGCGAAGCAAACGAGTCGATGCCCAAACCGTCTGCGTAGCCGTCGAGGACTCGGGCCCCGGCGTTCCTCCTGAGGCGATTGAGCAAGTCTTCAAGCCATTTTTTACCACCAAGGCGGATGGTATGGGCATGGGGCTTTCCATTTGCCGTGCGATCATTGAAGCACACCATGGACACATTCGGACTTTCGATAATCCAAAAGGCGGAGCCACCTTCGAATTTGTCCTGCCCCTGGTTAGCGAGGCCGCGCCTCAGACCGGCGAGATGTAAGGAGCTCATGGTCGCGTTGGGGAGCAGCGTCCATTGGGTGAAGCGGCCTCGCTATTTAAATTTAATTCGCTGGTGTAACTTTCTTGTAGCTTTTGAAAGCTAAGCCCCGACGGCGATTTGTGCGCCACCCAATCATCAGCCGGAACTTTTTGCGCCTGCGACTGTATGAAAATACCGGCTCGTGCGGCCATCATCACCAACGCGGCGAGCGAATCGGCGCACATCTTTTGCATTACCCGAGCCCGATGGACCTTAATGGTTTTTTCGACAGTCCCAAGATCGGCTGCAATCTGTTTGTTGAGTTGCCCGGCGACCACCCGACCGAATACTTCTTGTTCGCGAGCAGTCAAAGTCGATAGCCGGCCACTGATCTCAGCGACTTCGTTTCGCTCGAGTTGCTCTCTTTTGCTCTTGCTCAATGCCCGCGCGACCGCATTCAGGAGTACTTCGTCGTTGAAGGGTTTGGTGAGAAAATCAACGGCCCCAGCTTTCATCGCGCGCACACTCATCGGGATATTCCCGTGAGCGGTAATAAAGATGATTGGCAATGGCCGATCCGTCACACTGAGAACCTGTTGCAGGTCGAGGCCGTTGAGTCCGGGCATTTGTACATCCAGGAGAATGCACCCAGGGCCGTCGAAGGGACGGCGTGCCAGTAAGTCATCTGCGGAGGCGAAGGTTTCCACGTTGTAGCCGGTAGAACGTAGTAATAGAGACAAGGCCGCCCTGACGGATGGGTCGTCATCCACCACGAACAACGTTGGTGCATTGCAACTCACGATCTGGAGAGTATGTCCTCGTGGCCGGCATGAACAGCCTTTTTTTAAGGTGTCGTTAAGACAATTTGGCGAAGCTCCAGACCCCAAAAAGCGTCACCCGAACCACGGCAGCACCGACCGGCTCGACCGTTGAAACCGGGTTAGCCCTGCACGTTGTCCGGACTAGAATCCTTGAAAAGCAAAACTGGTTGCAAATGAGTCAAGTTTTTCTGTATCCGCACATTATCATTAGGTGGTTTTGCTTTTCAAGGATTCTATGAGCGGGACCGCGGAACCTAAAGGTACTGGATTCCCAC
>Ga0070698_100008086_pt1 | contig 11374 bp, 20 predicted proteins | sample KBSK1502metaG_FD_65477 | JGI IMG/M metagenome (GOLD analysis project Ga0070698, IMG submission 65477) | Corn, switchgrass and miscanthus rhizosphere microbial communities from Kellogg Biological Station, Michigan, USA - KBS K1-50-2 metaG | ecosystem: Host-associated > Plants > Roots >...
GCGATGGCCGAGAGCGACGCTTCGATGCCGTCGACGTGGCCGATGATGGTGTCCTGTTTCGCCGAGGTCGCGAGCGCTGACGTGTTGAGGTTCGTCCCAGCGTTGCACGTCACGGAGCCGGAGACCGGCTGTGTCGCGGCCGAGCCGTCGACCTTGACCGCGGTCGCGTTCGCCCCCGTGCCCGAGAGGTCTACCTTCAGGTTCGAGGCCGTGGACTGCGAACAGGTGACGGCTCCGGTCTCGACGTTGACCTTCTCGCGGCCGGACGTGTCGAAGACCTGGGCGGCCGCCGGAGCGGCGAGGAGCAGAAACGCGAGCGCGAGCCTTCGGATCATGGGGTCACCTTGCACATGGAGACGTCGACCTTGGGCGCGAGCGTCGTCACGGCCGCGAGCATCCGGACCGTGAGCGTCTCGTCCGCCGCCTTCAGCACGCAGGCCGTTTTCAGGAAGGCGCCCATCTCGTAGGGGCCGGAGGCTCCGCTACGGGCGCCGAGCGTGATCCGGCCGACCTCGATGTCGACCACTCCGCCCGTCCGCCGCTCGGCGACGAGGGTGTGCTCGACCGTGTCGTAGTTCACGCCGAAAAGGCTGAAGACCTCCGTCTGACCCGTTGGAGCGTCGGCGACGTCCACCGGCGTCGCTCCTGCGAGAGTGAAGGGCGAGCCGTCGAGAGACGCGGTCATGCTCGCACCCGCGGCATCGCGGCGAGCTCTGCGTCGACTTGCGCCTGAAACCGCGCGATGCCTTCACCGGAGGGGTCGAACTGTTTCAGGAAGCTATCGAGGGCGATCGTGTGAACGCGGAGGTGCCGGGTGATCTCGTCGAGTTGGTGCACCACGCCGACGATCGGGGCGACGAGACGGGCCCAGTGCCGGTCGCGCTGCCTAAAGTTGAGCTCCATCCGTACCATCCGCTCCTCCAGGGCCGTCATGCGAGAGAGGAGGGCCGGGGCCTCTCGTCGCTTCGCGCGCGTCGTGGCCTTTTTCTTCATGGGTTCCCTAGCCGCCTCTCGATGCGCTCGAGGATTTCCTTCGCCTGAGACGCGTAGAACTCCGCGTTCTTCGTCTGTTGCTCGCCGTTGCGCTTCGCGTGCTCGTCGATCCGATGGCGCTCCGCCTCGACCGCGCGGAGCGTGTCCGTCTTTACCTCGCCGATTTCCCGGTTCATCGCGTTCAGCTTTCCGCCGATGCCGTTCAGGTCGACGCCCCGCTGCGCGTCCCGCTGGCGGAGGATGTCGAGGTCGCGGTCGAAGTCGTTGCGCAGGCGCATGAGCTCGCGCGCGTGCTCTTCCTTCAGTTCCCGGAGCGCCTGGCGGATCGCGAGGTCGGCGGCCTCTTGGGCCTTGATGTCGTCCGTGCGTTGCTTGTCCTGGTTGGCGACCTTCTCCCTCAAAGCGCCGTAGCCCATGACCCCGCCGATCGCGGTCATAGCCGCAGCCAGGTATGGACCCATGACGGCGAGGAGACTCGTCGACTCGACAGGCGCCGGCGCCTGCCCCATGAGGAAGCCGACGAGGCCCCAGACGGTCATCAGCCCTTCTTCGCGTCCTCGGCCGCCTTCACGTCCTCGGGCTTGGGGTCGGGCGGGCCTTCGGGTGCCTTGAGCCCCTGGATCACCTTCTCGTGCTTGTCGGAGGTCATGATGCCGCCCCCGACGAGGAAGGTCCCGATCATCCCGAGAACGAAGGTGCAGGTGCCGCACGAAACGTGCAGCGCGGCCAGGACGTCGAAGTCGTAGGCCGGGGCGCATCCTTTGCCAGCCCATGCCGTCGCGGCCGTGACCGCCCAGACGAGGAGCCCGGTCACGAGCTTGTTTCGTTTCAGAAATTCCAGCACTGGATTCTTCTCCTCTGAAAGCTTCTTCCCGAGCGCCTCGACCTCGCGTCGAATCGCCCACTTCTTCAGGAATCCGGGGATGAGGCCCATCAGGACGACGCCTCCCGGGAGCGGTCACGCTCGAGGCGGTAGCCCTCGAGCCACGCCTTCCGCAACGCCGCGCCCTTGAACTCGGCCGGGGGTTCCGGCGGCCGCTGAGCGGCCCACGCGGCGGCGCCCGCGGCCTTCGCGTCCTCGAGCTTCACGCCGCGAGCCTCTGTCGGCGCACCCGGCGGAGAGCGACGCACCATCGGCACGAGCACGCGCGGCTTCCTGGCCGGTGTGCCCCTCCTGGCCCCGTGCTCTCGTGAAGGGCGGACGAGGGGACGTCCCGAATGTCGCGATACCGGGTCGCGCCGTAGGGCCACACGAGCTTGACGCGCCGCTGGATCAAGGGTTGACCACGAGGGGCTCAGAGCAGTCCCGCGGCGCGGGCTCTACCACGCGGCACGCTTGGACCTTCGACCGCGCGCTGACGTGAATGTGGAAACTGTCGCCGGGGTCGCTCGGAGCAACCTGACCCTCGACCAGCCAAATCGGCCGGCCGTGCTTCTCGTCGCACGCCTTCCGCTCGGGATGGCCTTCGGGGCGGGAGGGGCACACGACGCGGTTGTTCTGATTCGGCCAGGGTCCGGCCGGGCCGAAGTGCTCCTCGCACCACTCCCGCGCGTTTGCCTTCGGCGTTGCGTCTACCCAGGCCACGGTCCGCGCGCTGTTCCACCGAACGTCGAGCTTGAACAGCGTGGCGTCTGGCGTCGGCTCGGTACAGGTGGCCGGCGGCGTCACCGGAGGCGGCCCGCCCGAAGACCAGACGTCACGCACGGAGCCGGGAGCCCAGGCGACGGTGCCGCGGGCGCACGTCGGCCCGCACGCGAAGACGTGGAAGCCCTGTGCCTTGCCCGGAGCGAGCAGGACCGCGACCTCGTCGGCCCCGGATTGGATCCCCGCGCAGCGTCCGCCCGCGCGAAGCTCGGCCACGACCGCGGCGAGGAAAGCGCCCATCGGCTGAGCGACCACGCACCGCGAGGGCGGCCCCTCGGCGCAGCCAGCCACCTTGAGCGCGGCCGCGTTCACCGCCGCGACCGCGGCAGTGTCCGCGGGCTCGGTGCTCTTCACCGCGCCCTCGTCGGGGATCACGCACGCCGCCGGGGGAGTGGTCGGCGCCGGGCACTCGGCCGGGCCCGTGACCTTCGTCGCACCGTCTTTGCACAGGTAGGACCATGGCTCGCCCGGAGGCCTTACGTAGCACTCGCGGACCAGGTCGGGCGGATGGCAGATCGGAGACGGGTCCATCGGCGGCGTCCCCGGCGACGGCGTCGGAAGGCCAGGATTCCCGCCGGGAACGAGGGTCACGCACCCGATGAAGAGCAGGGCCGCGCCGAGAATCAGGAGGACCTTGAGCCGCACGCCGTCCCCGCCCGCGCCGTGATCGTCTTTCATCAGCTCCCCCATTGCGGAAGCGGGAGCCTGGCCATTACGCCGAGCCTCTTCCGCCCCGATGGTCCCGACACGAACTCGCCTTGAACCGAGACCCGCCAGACCTCGATGGCCCCGGCCACCACGGCGCGCGCGCCGGGCGAGCACGAGCACGCCGCGTCCGCCGCACGGTCGACGCCAGCGAGCCCGAGGACCCACGACCGCCCCCGGCCCACGTAGAGCCCACCCGCGTACGCGCCCTTGATACGCCAGTCGACGACCCCCGCCTCGACAGGCACGAGCGCGCCGGCGACCACCGCGGGCCCGACGCGGAAGGTCTTCGTTTTCGACGTCCAGGAAAGGGAGGCGTAGCCCTCGACGCTCCGCGCGGTCTCGAGCGTGAGCGCGTTCGGGTCCACCGCGGCGAAGCTCGTGATGTCACCGCGGAACGCGAGCCGGAGCCCGGCAGGCCCCGCGGCTGCGACCGTAAACCTCAGAGAGTAAAGATCGTTCCCGCGCGACAGCCGGCCGGCCTTGTCCTGCTCGACGGTCACCATCCGGCCGGCGTAGAGGTTCGTCACGACCGGGATGCGCTCCGCGGCGGCCGCCGGAGCGGCCAGCGCGAGGAGGACGACGGCGGTCTTCATGCGGCCCTCTTCCTGACCATCTCGACGAAGGCGTTTATGGGGAACGCCTCCCCGGGGTCGGTGTGGTTCGACTTGCCGTAGGCCACGGACACGGCGCCGTGCGTCGTGATGCCGCGGGAGCCGATGCGGAGCCCTTCGGACCCGAGCGGGGTTTGCGGGACGCGGTGGCGGCGGCAGAGCTCGGCCACGAGCGCGGCCGCCAGCTCGAGGACGCGCGCGCTGTAGCCGTCCAGCCATTCGGCCGAGGTCTGGGAGGCCCGCCCGGCGAGCTCGACGCCTATCCCGTCACGGTTCGCGCCGGGCGCGTGCCACGCGATGTCCTCGTCGCGGACGCACTGGACGATCGAGTCGGCGTCGACGCAATAGTGCGCGCTGGCCTGCGGGGCGTCCTCCCCGGCGAACCAGGCGGCTACGTTCTCCGCCGTGTCGAGGCGCTCCTGCGACTCCATCGAATGCAGGACGACGAGGCGGATGGCCCGCGGAGGCCCGGGCGGGACCGGCGTGTAGTGGCGGGCCTGGACGAAGCGCAAAACCCCGGACCTCCGTAGGACGGCTCTGGAAGTCCGGGCCCGGGCTGCACGGGTGCTCCGGGATTACGCCTGCGCGCCGGCGTGTCGATCGCTAGGCGGACTCTACGCCTTTTCCCGATCGCACGTCAAGCACTTGTGTGGTAAGGGAGACACGGCACATCCTGACGTAGCCGCCGGGCCCGTGGTTGAGGCTGATCTCCGACTTCGCCAGCCCCTTCACGTTCTCGAGGTGGTCGGCCAGCGCCCGCAGCACTTCCGGGGCCAGGCGCCGGCCGATTCTCTCGAGGTCGTTGGTCACGCTGACGTGTCTTCTGCGAACTTTCCGGCGACGAAGCCGGGAAGCAATCTGACCGGCGAGCCGCAGGCGTGGCAAGCTCTCCCGTCTACTTTGACCCACATATAGCCGCGCCCACAACCAGAGCAGCGGGCAACGGTGCGGCAACCATGCTCGCGCTCCCACTGCTCCCACTCGGCCCGGCCTACGGGGTTGTCGCGTCGTCCGCTCATTCCCTTTCGACCTCCACGCGCACGAACGGGGCCTCGCCCTGCGCCCCGATTCGCTTGACTACGACGAGGGTCGAAACCTGCGCGTCATCGCGCCAGAGCACGCCCGAGCCCGCGTCGAGCGCGGCCTTTGCGACGTTCTCGGCATCGGGACGCCTCGCGTGGAGCCGGCGGCCGAGCGGGACCTTTCGAAAGTCGCCCTTCGGACAGGCGAAGACCGCGGTCACGGACACGCGGACCGCCCCGTCCGGGAAGGCGACGCCCTCATGCTGGGCCATTCGCATCCAATGGGCGGCCAGCGCCTTCCACTTCCGGCTCTTCGCGGGGTCGAACGCGCGCACGAACCTTCCGACGCGGGCGAACCGCGGGCGCCCCTGGGCCACAGGCTCGCCCGGGATGTAGACCACCACCGGCCGCGATGTTTCACGCGGAACACCCGCCCGGCCCACCGTTAGGGCTTGCTCGTCCTGGGTCACGCGGACGGGGCCTCGTGGTCCTGGAGCAGGGAGCGCGCGTCAATGCCCACCTTGTTCAAGAGACTACAATTGAGCGACTTCCCCCAAGCGTTGAAGACACCATTCGAAAGACAGTGCCCGAAGATTTGGTCGAACATCTTGGCTACGTCGTGCACGAACGGAAGGACGCGCTCCCGCTCCTCCCGCCTCCCCTCGGCCTTCCCGGCGGCGCGGCAGCGGCACTCCTGCCCAAGCCCCCATTGATGCTCCGACACGAAGGCCACGTGGACTTCGGGTAGTGATACCCTTGCGGCCTCGGCATCTTGCTTCCGAGCGAACCGGACCGCTTGCAGGCTGTCCCGTGTCCAAGGCGCGGGATGGTTCGTGCCCATCCACCAGGAAGGATTGGGCGTGAAGCGCGACTCGATCAGCCACGCGGTCTCCTTCGGGCAACCAGGGCAGCCCTCCGACGCCTCGCGCTCCACGTCGGCGAGGACCTGGACGATGGCCTCGACACGTACTCGCCGGGAGCAGCCGCAGGGGTAGTCGTAGAAGGCAGAGCACTGGGGATCGTGCGACCCTGCAAACCGCTCCGCGACGGCCCACCGGTCCTTAGAATCCATAGTCTGGGTCCTCCACGGCCAGCGCCCCGTCCTTCGTCGGGCAGCAAAGGAAGTCGTTCGCGCAACAGCGAGGATAACGTCCGCAACCTCGACAGAACCGATCCTCGTCCGGGTGGTGGTCGCAAACGACCTTCCATATCTCGCGGGGCCTGGCCCGCCGGTCGGGGGTCATCGCTTCCACCTCACGTTGAGCTTGTGACCGCGCCCGTAATCGACCATCGCCTTTCTTTCCTTCGCAGTGATACGGGCGATTATCGGCATCCGGCACTTCTCCAACACACACCACCCCTTCCTATGGGCCTGGGGATGGAATGTCCCGGTCGCCTTGCCGGTGTCCCACCCACCACACATCAGGAGCCCGAGGTGCTCTGCGAAGGAGATGAGACCGTCCATCCGGCGTTCGAAGTCCTTCCCGGTTTTCTTCCCGTCGACCAGCATTCTCATCCCCGTCCCTCCTTGGCGGGCTCCGGGAGCGGGAGCGCGCGGACCGACTTGACCCACCGCGTAAGGGCTGTCCATCCCGGATTGACTGGCTCAACCCACGAGCGGTCACTCCGCATGGCCTCGACCGCATCCACTGCCTCGTAGAGCATCCAGCGTGTTTCTGACGCCCCGCGCTCGTAGGCGGCCTGCTCGCGGTTCCACACAGCGAATGCAAGCACTTCAGCCAAGTCTTCAGTGCTGAGCCCGTCGCCCTTCTTGAGCACCTCCAACATGGCCTCGCGTTGCTTTTTGGTCGGGTCGTTCATGTACGCCGCCCGCTCCCTCTCCTCGTCAGGCATGACTCTCCTCTTTGATGATGGCCCGCACGCGATCCTTAAGAGCGAAGCGTTGCTCCTGCGTGGACGACTCCCACGTCTCCGCGATGATGGCTGCCGCCACATGCGTCGGGTCCACCTCCCAACGCGCGGCGAGACGATCCCACCCCCCGCAACACTTCGACGGTGTGAGCCTGTGGCCGCCTCTCTTTTCCGTCTCGAAGACGATCGCGCTGTAGTGGTGCCGTGGGCACTGCCGAATCGCGAGATACCACCGCTCCCTCTCCTCGTCGGGGGTGGGGGCGGGTTCGATTGGCGGCCCAGCGCATGCGTCGGCCTCGCAGCGGTCTTCCCACGCCTGCGGGTCTCCGAATGGCCCTACCTTGCTCATCTACTCCTCCCCCACAAGCGCCGCGAGGGCGCGCCGCGTCACTTCCACAGATAAGCGGCCAGCGCGACGACGTACGTCCACTTGCCGACCTCGCTGAACCGAGACGGAATCAGCCACACCACGAGACCGACGACCACCAGGACGAGCGACAGTGAAACCACCATGACTTCCCTCTCTTTCCTTGCCTACGGCGTCACGCCTCCGGCTGCGATTCCTCGGGCTCTTCGGCGGGCGCGTCCGTCGCCCCCGCCCCCGCCGGCGCAAGCGGCTGCGCGTTCACGGTCGCGATGATCGCCTTCCGGACGTCGCCCTTCGACACGCCCTCGGCCGCGTCCTTCGCTTGGACCTTCCACCACTCCCGGAAACGTCGGTTCGTCTCGTGCGTGTTCCCGTCGTAGTCCTCTGGCAACGTCGCCGCGAAGTCGTCCGCGAGTTTCTGGACCCGCGCGGCCATGACGTCCGCTTCGCTCTGGACCGGAACCGGCGGAGCGTCCTTCGCGTGCGGCGCGTCGACGCCGTGCAGCGGGCACGACACGGCCTTGACCGCGGGCGCCTTTCCGTCATACGCCGCCTCTCCCTCCGCTGGCTCGCATGAGCACTCCCCGTGAACCGGACACGACCGCGCCTCGATGTCCGAGCACTCGGCCCGGCGGTAGAGGAGCGCCAGCGCCTCCGTCGCGAGGTTCTGGTCGGCGAATAGGTCGAGCTGATTCCGGTTCTCCCCGTCGTCGTTGATCACCCGGCAGATGCGGCCGATCTCGTCCAGCTCCTCGTCGATCTCGCCCTGTGTCCGCTTCGCCTCCTCCGCCTTCTGCGCGCGCAGCGCCTCGACGCGCGTCCAGTGGCGGGCCATCTGTTTCGCCATCTCGGATCGGTCCTGGTCGGTCAGCCTCACGAAACGCTCGGCGTTCACGCTTCCCAATTTCAAACCTCCACCGCGGCCGGAGCCGCCTGAATCTCTTCCGCCTGCCTGCGGAGTGCTGCGAGGCGGTCTTCCGTCGCTTCGACGACGACGGGCGGCTTCGTGAATGGCTTGCGCTCCTCGCCCGCATGGACGCCGGAGACCTTCTCGAGGATCGCGGCCGCCTCGTCGTGCTCGAATGGCGCCGACTCGACGTCGCCTTGAAGGAGACCAACCGACGCGGGCGGGAGCAGCCGGGCCGAGTCGTCCTCGCGCGCCGCGACCCGGTACGCCGCGACGAACCGCTCCCTGCGGTCGCTCTCCCGGAACGTGTTAGCGAAAGCGTTGTGCCCGCCGGCCTCGAGAAAGGCCTCCGCCGCGGCCCGCCCGCACGTCTCGACCACGGTCCGGAAGTGCCACGACGTCCCGCCCTCAGCCGAATAGACGCCCGCCGCGATCACTCGCTCGTAGGCCGCGATGGCTTCCGCGTCGAGGTTCGGCTGCCCCCGGAACTCGCGGAGCGCGTCCAGGAGCTCGGGCACCGTCGGCAAGAACTTCCAGCCGAACCGCTTCACGGCCACCGGGAAGAACGCGCCCCACTCCTCCGGCGAGGTCTCGTCAGCCAACGCCAGGTGGTAGGCGTCGAGGAGCTCCCGCTCCGCCGGTTTGTTGAGCTGGAGCGCCATCACTCCCAGCCCCCCCACGAATGTCGCCCGGTCGATCATGCTTCCCCGCCTCCTCCCGCAGAATCCCGCGCACGGCCTCGAGCGTGGTCTGAGCGGCCGTAGGGCTCGCGCGGGCGGGCGCCTGGCCGCGCCCCTTGATCCACGCCTCGGCCTCGCGGGCGAAGACGCCCGGACCGAACGACGCCCGGCCAGCGTCCAGCCACCGTTTCAGGCCGTCGAGCGTCGGCCCCTCGCCGTACTTGCGGACGACGCCCAGGAGGGCCTTGCCGGCGTGACCAGGCTCGAGGTCGCCGGGCCACATCTCGGAGACCCTCGCCGGCCATCCGCCGCGGGTAGTGTCCGCGTCCCCGGTCGGCGAAGCCGACGCGACGTTCTCCTCTCCTCTGTCTCTTCTCTTCTCTTCTCTTCTCTTCTCTCCCGACAACTCTGTCGCAAGGCCCGCGACAGTTCCGTCGCACTCTAAGAAACGAAAGGAGATAAGCGCCGGGAGAGCCTTTTTGACCTCTTGAGGTGACACATGCGCGAGGATGGCGAGGACCTCGACGTCGGCGGGGAGGTGGCCGTCCTCCCCCTGGCCCGAGGCGACGATCCACAGGACGGGGAGGAGGGCCCGCGCCTCGACCGGGAGCCGGATCCAATCGGGGTTTCTGAGCAGCGAGACGTGCAGCTTCAGCCACTCCGGGCCGCGCTTCTTGTAGCCCTGATACGTGCTCCAGTTCCGGACCCTGAGCCCGCTCATTTGGCCTTGGGAGCGAGCGCCGACGGAAACGACCCAGGCGGCCGACCCCGGAAGAAACACGTCCGGTTCCCGCAGGAGCACCGCTTCGTCCGGAGCGAGACCCGGCGACGGCATCGGCCGCACCAGCGTTTCGTCATGCTCGAGCCCGTGCGACCACCAGGTCGGCCGGTACGAAGTGCAGGCAGTTGCACGGTATCGCCCGGGCCCACATGTAGACACCCGTGTGCCCTTCGTAGTTCTGGACGCCTACTATTTGCGAGCACTTGTCCTCGCGTTCCGGCCGCACGTCGCCGCGCGTCTCTTCCTTGACGTGGTCGTGCCCACATCGGCAGAGCGGCATCACGCGCCGGCCCTGAAGGGATGTATTCTGGCGGGCGAGACGCGCCGCGTCCCCTTGAGCAAATTACAGCGCAGACAAGACGGAACGAGGTTCCCGGGCGAGTCCTCGCCGCCACGGGACAGCGGGACGACGTGGTCGCGGGTCGAGCCAGGAGCCTCCTGGCAGTACGCGCAAAGGCCCGAGTACCACGCGAGGATGGCCGCCCAGGTCTCGGCCGAGACGCCCGGACCCTCCGCCTTGAGCTCGGCGCGCACGGCCGCCAGGGTCTTCCGCCGCCGGATTCGCCGGGGCGGTCTCGAGCGCTTCGTCGGCTTCGGAAACCGCAGGCTCACTCCTTCGACTCCTCTTCCGCGAGCGCGGCGTCGGCCTCGGCGTGCGACGGAAAGGGCGTCTTCGCGACCACGACGGGCCCGTGCTCGTCGGCCTCGAGGACCTTGCGGCCCTTGGCGTCGACCGGCGGTTGCCCCGAAACGCTAGGGCTGTCCGAGCCCCTCAACCCTTCATTGGTCGGGCTCGGGGCCACACCCGCCTGGGTTGAATCTTGGGAAGGCGCGACCACCTGGGCCTCGGCCGCCTCCTCGAAGAGCGGGTCCTTCACGGGCGGCGGGAGCGGCGGCGGAGCGGCGGCGCCGAGCGCGGGCGCATCCGACCCGAGGGTCTCCCCGGGGTCCAGGTCGAAGACCTCCCGGACTTGAAGCCCACCCGTCAGGTCCTTGAAGGCGTCGCCGAACGCGAAGCCGCGCGCGCGCGCGAGGAGCATCCGCTTCGGATAGGTGACCCACCCCGACGGCTTCCCGTCCTTCCCGGTCTTCCCCCACAGGCCCGCGGTCTTCGCATCCTCGACGGAGAACTCGCCCACGACGGGCGTGGGCAGGCCCCGGCGCTTCAGTGTGACCCGCGCCTTCATCTGGTCGCCGGTCCCGCCGACCTCCTCCCGCATGTCCTCTAGCAGTCCCGACGCGAGGGCCTTCGCCTTCACGCAGTCGGGCGTCATGCGCACCCGGCCCTTCACGACGTAGAGGAAGTCGAAGGCCGCGAGCCCCACCATGCCGAGCTCCGCGCCGCGCTGCATCACGAGCCACGCCTTCGACGGCGTGTCGATCTGGTAGGGCAGGAGCTTCGAGGTGACGGCCCAATTAGCGAATTGGAGTTGTTCGTCGAGCGTCTTCGGCGTCGCCATTCCGTTGACCACCTCGATCGGCAGCCGCGACGCTTTCTCTATGGCGAGTTGCGCACCGGGCTTGTCCTCTCTCGGATGGGTCTCTTTCGCGTCGCTCGGGTCTTCCATGTCAGTCATCGGTCCTCGTGGCGGAGTCGGACAAGTAAGCCGGATAGTCGATCAGTGAGAGCCCTTGCCCGTAAGCCGGCCAGGACCCAGTCTCTGTGCAGTGCTTGAACTGCGCGAGGTGCGCCTTGTTCTCCCGCTGCGCCTGTTCGAGCGCGCGGTCCTCGACCTCGTGGCAGGCCACAGCGTAGGGCGGTTCTTTCTCGACAGCGACGAAGACGCA
>Ga0070698_100008087_pt1 | contig 11374 bp, 10 predicted proteins | sample KBSK1502metaG_FD_65477 | JGI IMG/M metagenome (GOLD analysis project Ga0070698, IMG submission 65477) | Corn, switchgrass and miscanthus rhizosphere microbial communities from Kellogg Biological Station, Michigan, USA - KBS K1-50-2 metaG | ecosystem: Host-associated > Plants > Roots >...
CGCCATTATTCTCTCCGCGGCCGGCGTTGATGAATAACGTGAGTAGCAGTGCTTCCGCCTGTCTATCGGTAAGCCCTGTAAACACGTCATTATGTTCGCGCGCGGATTCCAACCCGGCGATCGGCTTTCCCGCAGCTTTAGCGCGTCGTTCCAGAAATCTCTCCACGCCTAGCTGGTAGTACTCCGGAGGTGGAGCTGACAGTATAATGTCGATCAACCAGGGTCGAAATCGGGAGAACTTGTCCTCAGAAACATTATGCAAACCAAAGAACCGCCGAAGATAGGCATACGTTCGAGGGTCGACGTGATTTTTCAAACTGTCACCCTTTGGATATTCGCCGGCCTTCACCAGCGCGCGGAAACTCGCCTCACCGGCTTTCGGATCATCTTCGAATGCGAGGCGGGAACAGGCGTCGAACGCGCGATTGTACTGAGATGGAAGCGGATAATCACTCGGCCGCAGAGCGTGAAATGAACCACCGAGATAGAGAGAATGGCCGTCGCTGCTCGTTACTTTCCAGACGCAACTGGCGGCCAAGAGCGATCTTGGGCAGCAATGCAAGACAATTACGACAATTGCGAGGCCAATCGCTTTTTGGGAGGACACTTTCATTTGTCTAACAGTTCGGTGACTGATCGGCAAGTGACACAGTAGAATTTTGGTTTCCATTCTATTATCAGGACAGATACAAATTCGCCGATGAAAACAAAGTTCCCCCAAGTGCTCATTGCCGTCCTATCGGCGTCACTTTTTCCGACTCTTCACGCGCAGGATCCATCGATCGATCGATTGCTCAGCAAACTGCCACCTCCGGAAAAAATTGCGAAGCCTCCGCTCCATCAAGCCGTCCAGACTGACGATCCTGCGGCGAAAGATCCGCTCGTTCGACAAGTCCTCCAAGCGGCGTTAGGCCGGAATCTTCCGCAGGCGCTGGATCTATCGCGCAAACTGGCCGAGCGTTATCCTCACAGCGCCGGCGCGCAAATCTTACGTGGCTACTTCGCGATCGATCTCCAGCAATACGCTGAAGCCACGACTGCGCTGCATAATGCAATCGCAATTCAGCCGCAGTTGACTTTAGCGCACTTCGGGTTGGCGTTAATCGAGGGCAAGCAGAATCATTTTGCTGCCGCAATGCCGCATCTGCGACGCGTCGTCGAAATCGATCCGAAAGCAGCGGGAGCTTATTACGCGCTGAGTGATTGCGCATTACGCACCGGGCGCAAACAGGAGAGCGTCGAGTATGCGCAAAAAGCGGCGGCCCTGGCCCCGCAAAACGTTTACATGTGGATTCAACTGGCACGCGCCGAAAGGTCGCTCGGCCACACCGATGCCATCTTGAACGCCATTGCCCGAGGTGCCGAAGTCTCACCAGACAGCGCGCCGATGCTCGCGGCGATCGGTTTTAGTTACATCAACCTCGACCGAATCCCTCAGGCTATTCCACCACTTCGGCGCGCAGCCCAACTGCTGCCACAAGATTATCTTGTCCAATCGCAACTCGGATTTTGCCTTCAGGCTACTGGGCAGGTCGACAGCGGAATCAGTTATTTGCGCAAAGGCGCGAGTTTGAATCCAAGTTATGGGGCGGTGTGGGAGCATCTTGGACTCGCTTATCAGAAAAAAGGGAATCACCGAGAAGCAATCACTGCATTCGAAAAAGCGACCCAGTTAATGCCGAACGCGCCTCGCCCCTGGCAACATTTGGCCGACGAATATCGTATCGCCGGCCGCGCGGCCGACGCCGCTTCCGCGGCAACCCGCGCACAACAGCTCGGTGGAAGCACGGTCAAAGTCGCGAAAAAGAAATCCTAATCGCGCTTTAAAGACCGGTCGGGAAATTCAAAAATTCCCACGGTAACTTGAAGCGTTCTGAGAGACGTGTGGCAAGGGCTTTGACGCCGAATGTTTCGGTCGCGTAGTGGCCGCCGAGAACAATATTGATTCCCAACTCCTCCGCGGCAACCGCAGCCCAGTGCGGCGCTTCGCCTGTAATGAAGGTGTCGATTTTCTCTTGCGCGACCCGATAAATTTCCGAGCCGGCCGCGCCGGTGACGATTCCAACCCTGTTTGCTTCGGTTGGTCCGAAATTGAATGTCTTTATCGGGCGATGTAATGCGGTTCTAAGCTTTCGGATCAACGCCGCCCGCGGCAGCGTGTTCTTCGTCTTCAATCCAACCAGCTCCCCTTGTTCTTCCAGGAACGGTTTCGTCTTTTTAAATCCAAGCGCCGCCGCGAGCTGTGCGTTATTGCCCACTTCAGGATGAACATCTAGCGGCAGATGCGCGCTGTAGAGGGCGATATCGTTTTCAAAGGCGAGTTTTAATTGCCGGCGCAACGCGCCCCCGACCGGCTGCAAGCCCGGCCAAAACAAACCGTGATGCACGACCAGAAGATTGATCTGTCTTCTGGCGGCTGCGGTCAAAACTCGCGTGGAGACATCCACCGCGGCACCGATTTTGGTGACGTTGCCGGAGTTTTCGATTTGCAGACCGTTGAGCGCATTCGGCCAATCTTCGATTTTGCGAACCCGGAGATATTTATCGGTGTGCTTAACGATGTCGGAGAGCGAGGCCATTTGGCAGCAATTGTAGCGGGGTTTGTATCAAACACCGAAATTAAAAACAGGCGCTCGCCGCGGCGGGCGCATCTATGACATGAGCAAGTTTGCTTGACGAATCCGGCGGCACTTGTGACGTTTAATTGCGATTCAATTCGGTATGGAATACACTGACGCGCCGCCGCAACCGGAACAGATTAGCAGCGACATGATGCCGTGTCCTTATTGCGGCACGATGCTGCCGAGTAATGCGGAATCATGTCCAAACTGCGATTGGACGCGCGAAGCAACCAAACCGGCGGAACCCAAAGCGAGCGATGCGATGGCGATTCTGCTCAGCATGATTCCCGGACTCGGCCACATTTACAAAGGCCATCGCGTCGTTGGCGCAGTGCTGCTTTTTCTGGTCACTCCGATCGCGATCGTCTTTGGATTTTTGGCCGCGTTTGCTTCCGCCGGATTCGGAATTGGTTTGCTCGTGTTCTATTGGATCGGCGTGATGATCCACGCTTGGGCGATCGATGATCGGATAACACCTACCGCGGACGAAGGCGAACAATACTGAAGAAGTTGAGTGGTTGAGAAGTTTAGGCGTTGAGGTCCGGGCCGGACTGGCATTCTTCAGACGTTGAGAAGTTGAGGGGCTGAGACGTCACTCGCCGAGAATCCAGGTGAGCGTGCCCGCGGTCGGATTCACGCGGGACGCTGGAAACTGCGGATCGCCGTTAATCACGCGGTCGACCAGCTTGGCCTGTTTGGTCGCGTTCACCAAAAAGCACACATGTCGCGCCTGATTGATGAGCGGAAAAGTAAGCGTCAGACGCCACGCGTCTAGTTTTGGAACAAAATTCGCGACAACGCGCTGTGTTGTTTCATTTAACGCGGCAGTTTCAGGAAACAGCGAAGCTGTGTGACCGTCGTCGCCTAGCCCGAGCAAAATCAAGTCGTGGCGGTAAATCTGTTCGCCGCGTTGCGTCGCCAGAAGATCGAGATCGTCCTGATATTGCTGGGCCGCGATGTGGGGATCGATCTCGCCGCGCATCCGCATGACTGATTTTTCAGGAACCCTCGCCGGAACAAACAAGGTTTCGCGCGCCATCCGGAAATTGCTTTGCCCATCGTCCGGAGAGACACAACGCTCATCTCCGAAGGTGATCAAAATGCGCTCCCACGGGAGATCGCGACCGATCTGCGCAACTTCGGAATAAACCGGCCGCGGCGTATTTCCGCCCGACAATGCGATCCGGAATTGGTGCCGTTCCGCCAGCGCTTTGTGCGCAAGATCGACAATGAAGCTGGCCGCGTCCGCTACGAAGTTTTTCGTCCGAATAATCTGGGGATCCCGCTTCATCAGCAGAAGGATTCCTTGGCTCTACGATTGCGCGTTTCTAACAGAGTCATTTCCCTCTCCATTTCCAAGGGAGAGGGTAGGGTGAGGGTTTTCCATTGCAAGCACACCTAACCCCTCACCTCAATCCTCTCCCCTTCGAAAAAGGGGAGAGATAGAATTAGAGCCGAATGCTTAAATCGCGCAATGCGATTGGCCGCGCTTTTCCAAATAGCGCTGATGATATTCTTCGGCTCGCCAGAACTTCGGGGCCGGCTCGATTTGGGTCACGACCGGGCGATTGAATTTCCCACTTTCGCTAGTTTTTCGTTTCGACGCTTCGGCCGCAACTTTCTGTTCCGGCGAATGATAGAAAATTACCGAACGGTATTGAGTGCCGACATCCGGACCCTGCCGATTTAACGTCGTCGGATTGTGGTTCGACCAAAAAATATCGAGGAGCTGGTCGTAACGGATTTGGGCCGGATCGAATTCCACTTGAACAACCTCGGCGTGACCGGTCTCATCGCTGCAAACATCTTCGTAGCTCGGATTGTCTTTGTTCCCGCCCGCATACCCAGCGGCCGTCGATGTGACGCCTTTCAGTTTGCGGAAGATTTCCTCCACGCCCCAAAAACAACCCGCCCCGAACGTCGCTTTCTCAGTGGCCATACGCACATGATCGAACGACTGCGTGCGTCGCGCAACCGGCGAAGAGTTGAAGCTTGCGTTCGCTCCGGCATGCCGCAATTGTCGATGGGTATGCGCGCGCCCACGACCGTCGAGCAAACTCGCGCGCCGTTTCCGATTCGGCTGCTGAACAAATGCGGCGCCACGCTGGGAAAGATCGGTTTAGGATTGAAACCTCCGTCGGCCGGGCAGTTGATCGACAAAGCCAAGCAGCGCTGCCGGCTGGAGGATTTTGGTGACGGCGACTTTTCCGAGCCGCTCTCGCGTTTGCTGGAATCCTGCCATCGCGAAGCTCGGTTGAACGTGATTGGAAAAATGGCGCTACGGAGCGATGTCGTGCGCATCTTGTGCAATCGCCTTTTGCTCACCCGCGACCGCCGGGTTTATCCAGAAATTGCGGAGCAGAAAATTCAGGAGCCATTGTTCATCGTCGGCTTGCCGCGGAGTGGGACGACTTTGTTACACATTCTTCTCGCCGCCGATCCGGCGCACCGCGCGCCGCTAACCTGGGAAGTGATGTCGCCCTCGCCACCAAATTCGAAAGATCAACCAGAACGCATTCGTCAGGCGACGCGAAATCTGGCCATGTTGCGATGGCTGGCGCCGACGTTTGAGAGTGTGCATGCGACCGGAGCCGAATTGCCCCAAGAATGCGTCTCATTGATGAGCCCGACCTTCATGAGTGATCAATTCGATACCATGTATAACGTACCGTCGTACCGGGCGTGGTTTTTTAACCAGGATTTGCGATCGGCCTACGAATTTCATCGCCGCTCTTTGCAGCAGCTCCAGTTCAGGCGATCAGCTAAACGATGGATCCTGAAAGCGCCGGCGCACATGTTCGCCGCGCCCGCGTTGTTGTCAATCTATCCGGACGCGCGATTCGTCCAAATCCATCGCAACCCGATGGAAGCGGTCGTTTCGGTTTCAAGTCTGGTCACAATTTTGCGGCGCGTCTTTAGTGACGCAGTCGATCCGGTTCAGATCGGTCGCGATGCGCGGACGTATTGGTCGCAAGCGCTAAAGACTTTTATGCGTGCGCGCGATCAGTTGCCGGCTTCACGTGTTTGCGATCTGCGTTACGACGATGTGCGACGTGATCCGATCGCGGCCGCTCGACGCGTCTACGAACATTTTGGCTGGACGTTCACGAAGGAGATCGAAGGACGAACGCGGATGATCCTGGCACGACAAGCTTCGCAATCCCACAGCCGCGGGAGCGTGCATCGCTACGACGCGACGCATTTTAAGCTGGATGAGATGAATGGATTTGCCGAGTACTGCGAGCGATTTGGGTTTTCATCTTCGGAGCGGAGGCAGGAAGAACGCACGGAAGCAGCTGCCTGAATTTCCCGAATTTGGACGTGGAGGGATGACCTCTCTGGCGTCCTAATTTCAAAGGCGACGGAGCGGGTCCCCCCAATTCACTACATCACCATCCCGCCATCAACACACAGCACCTGTCCGGTAATGTAACTCGCCTCGCTTGACGCGAGAAAGGCAACCGTGCTCGCAACATCTTCGGGCGCGCCGGTTTTGCCTAACGGAATTTGGGACTGAATCGTTTTCTTAATCTCGTCGGACAATCCCGCGGTCATGTCAGTAGTGATGAATCCGGGCGCGACCGCGTTGACGCTGATGTTGCGACTGGCCAATTCGCGCGCGAGCGATTTTGTAAAACCGATTAGTCCGGCTTTGCTCGCGGCGTAATTCGCTTGGCCGGCGTTGCCGATCAAACCGATGACGGATGTGATATTGATGATGCGGCCGCTGCGCTGTTTGATCATCGCGCGCAGAATTGCCTGCGTGAAATTGAATGCACCACGCAAGTTTGTGTTGATGACCGTGTCCCAATCTTCGATCGACATCCGCATGGCAAGTCCGTCGCGCGTGACGCCGGCGTTGTTAACCAGGATGTCGATCTTGGTGAAGTCCTCGAAAATCTGGGCACCGATTTTTTGCACGGCGGCGTGATCGGCAACGTCGACCGCATAATGCTTGGCCGAATCCGCGCGCAAAATGTTTAATTCATCAGCGGTGCGTTTCGCGTTTCCCTCATTGCGACTAACACACGCGACGCGCGCGCCTTCGCTTGCGAGTCGGAGTGCGATCGCATGTCCAATCCCCCGCCCCGCGCCAGTGACAACGGCATTCTGATTTTCGAACCTCATCGTTAGGCTGCAATCCTGCGCCCTCGCGCAAAAGTGTCAACGCAGGATAGAGCGTGACCAATAGCAGTGTGGCTAATGCCACTCAGGAGGTCGAGAAGCTTCGGGCAAAGCGACGCCGCTGAGACCACGCGATTGCGCCCGTAACCAGAACAGCTGCCAACCATGTCGCAGGCTCTGGCACAGACGCGACGAGATCGATCTCATTTGGTATGGAGTAATCGATCGAATAGCCGCTTGGCAGCGTAAGGGTGTCAAAGATCCCGGTGAGAGAGCCAGTATAGGTAACAATCTGGTATCGCGTGAGCGTCGCAGTCGCCAACTCAGTTACGACAAGATGATCGAAAAGTGTGCTCAGATTAAGATTTCCGGTGATCGCCAATCTGTCGGCGGTCGCGCCACTGATGTCGATGGCGAGCGTGGCCAAGTTGCCGCTTGTTCCCGTGAAAATAACGTTCGCGGCGATCATTGTCAGCGTGCCAACGGTGTTTGGGGCGGCGCCCGGCGCGACGGTAGCTCCGCTGTTTATCGTGACGTTGTTAGCTCCCGCATTGATGAAACCGGAGCCGCCGAGCACGGTTCCCGCGTTGTTCACCGTCACCGAGCCCGTTCCCGTGCCCGAGCCGGAAGTGTTGTTTATTAAAAGTGTGCCAGCGTTGACCGTGGTCCCGCCGGCGTAAGTATTCGCCCCATTCAGCTGCACCGTCCCAGCGTTAGAGCCATTGTTAAGAGTGAGTCCAAAGGCCCCGGTCGATGAGACCTGACCGCTGACCACGAGAGTGCCGCCTGTGCCGACAAGCCAAGTCGATGCAGCGGCGAGTTGCAGGTTGGCGGAGATCGTGTTTGTGCCACTGGTCTGGCCGTTTGTAGTGATGCCGCCACTGCCAAGGCTCAAAGTAAATGCACCTCCCAGAGTCCAGCCGCCAGACGCGGTCGTAAACTGTAGACCGTTAATGCTCCGACTTAGGGTAAGCGTCGGTTGGTTCGCCGTTACTGCGCCGCTGAACACAGCGATATCGGTTGTGATGTCATTTACCGGCGCAGAAGGTGGCAGGAGCACGTTCCAATTCGCGGCCAGCTCGAAATCGGTGTTTACGGCTCCACTCCAGACTCTTGACGCACCCGACACTTTGGACCCGTCGAGTGTCCACATCGCGACGAGAAAGAATACAGCGGAGCAGCTGCGCCGGCGTAAAGTTTGTTCAACGCCGGCTAGCGAAAACCCTCGCTCGGACATTAGGTGATCGCCGGCTCTCGCGAATTCATCCCCCGTCACGCAGTCAGTAGGAGCAGTGCCGGTGCTGGAGCTCGCGCCTGTGAATACGTATTATCGCTTGCGGAGACTACGTAGCGCACCTCCTCGGTTAAAGCGCCATTCGCAATTTAGAGCTCTTGCGGGAACCAAGTATTTTCCCCCGCGCGCTCGCGGCGCGGTTCAGACTGCTGGTTCGACTTTTTACTGGAGGGTGTCGTGAACAGTCACAAGCAGCTGTTCCGTGTTGTACGGTTTTGCCAGGATATTTTTCACCCCGAGGGCCTCAAAGTCCGCCGCGGCGGCTTGTTCGCCCTGTCCGGTTGAAGCAATGATCGGCAGATCGGATTTCATCTTCCGGAGCGCGCGGGCCAAGGCCACGCCGTCCATGTACGGCATCGAAACGTCGGTCAGGACGAGACGAATCGATTGCATTCGCTGGGCGAAGATTGCCAGCGCTTCCGGACCGTCAAGCGCCGAAAGCACATCGTAATGATTCTTCTCCAGAATCATTTTTGTAACTCCCAGAATGTTCGGCTCGTCATCAACCACTAGAATTAGTTCGCCATTTCCCTGAATGGGCGCGACCGAAGTCTTGGACTGCTGAAGTTCGTCGTGAGTCACAGTTGCGGGCAGGAACAACTTGAATGTCGTTCCTTTACCCTGCTCGCTATAAACGGAAATGAATCCCCCGTGGCTTTTCACGATGCCGAGCGTTGTGGAGAGCCCAAGACCTGTTCCCTTGCCAATTTCTTTCGTAGTGAAAAAGGGATCGAAAATTTTGTCGATCATTGCGCGTGGCATACCGGCGCCGGTATCGGTCACCCGCAGAGCAACAAACTGCCCGGGCCGTGCTTCCGGCGTCATCAAGGCGTAATGCTCATCGATCGTAAAATTCTCGGCCCAAACTACAAGTGAGCCGCCATTGGGCATCGCATCGCGCGCATTGACCGAAAGATTAAGCAGTACCTGGTGGAGCTGAGTCGGATCTCCTTCGATTGACCAAAGGTCATCCGGATAGCGGCCGCTGATCTCTATTGATTTGGGAAAGGTTTTACGCGCGATATCGACCATCTCCTCGATGAGATGGCTCGGCTTGATCAGAACACGCTCGCCTTCGACCCCGCGCGCAAAGGTTAGAACTTGCTTTACAACGTTAGCTCCGCGCCGCGCGCTTTCCTCAATCAGCGAAATTGCGGATTGTCGATCTTCGTCGGCGAGACCGTCGCGAAGTGTTTGTGCGCACATCAAGATCGGCGTGAGAATATTATTCAGGTCATGCGCAACGCCGCTGGCGAGTGTGCCAATGCTTTCAAGACGCTGGGCACGAAGTAACTGCGTCTCTAGTTTTTTCTGTTCGGTAATGTCCGTGTTAATCAGGAGAACTGAGCGCGGCGTTCCATCCGGGTTGCTGATCAAGGTCGCGCGGCCGTCAACGATGATTTCCTTCCCATCTTTGGTGTGTTGTTTTACTTCGCCGGAGAATTCGCCGGTCGCGCCGATAACTTTCGTGAATGTCTCCGCGTCTTGCGGATCAGCCGCGATTAGATCGACAATCGAACGTCCAATGGCTTCGCTCGCGGTCCATCCATAAAGACGCTCCGCGCCGACGTTCCAAAAGGTCACGCGGTAGTCGGCGAAATTACGAATGACGATCGCATCCTGCGCGCGATTGATGATATCAGCCTGTTCGAGCAATCGTTCTTCCGCGCTCTTGCGCTCCGTGATGTCAGCCATGAGCGCGAGCACAAGATCGCGCCCGTAAAGCTTGATCGGCGCAAGGCTCACCCGTACTGGAATCGTCGTCCCGTCTTTCGATTGGACTTGCGCCTCATCCAGTTCGCCGTTGGCACGCGCACCGGTGCTCGCGAGTTTCGCACAATAATCGGCTGCCTCGGTCGGCGGGAACAGGTTCGCCTCGCTCATGCCGAGGATCTCAGTTCGTGTCCGGCCAAGCAACCTCTCCGCGCAGAGATTCACGTCCAGAACGCGCCGCGATTTGGCGTCGATTAGAAATGCCGCTTCGCTCAAGCTTTCGAAAAGGTGCCGATACTTGTGCTCGGATTGCTGCATCGCCTCTTCGGCTCGCCGCCGCTCCGCATGGAGTTTTTTCTGCTCCAACGCATGTTCGACGGCTTGGCCCAAGCGAGTTAAACGGTCCTTCAGGAGGTAGTCCGCAGCGCCCGATCGCATCGCCGCCACCGCCGTTTCTTCGCCGATGGTGGCCGACACCAGAATGAAAGGGATTTCCAGTTTTCTCTCTTTTAAGAGCTCCAATGCGCGCAGCCCGCTGAACTGGGGCATCGAATAATCCGAGAGAATAATGTCCAGGACCGCGTCGAGACTGGCGAGATAGTCCGCTTCGGTGTCCACGCGTTGCCAGTCCGGTTCGAACCCGGCGCGACGCAACTCGCGCAGAACTAATTCCGCGTCGGTGGCGTTATCTTCAACGAGTAGAACTCGAAGCGGCTGCGTCATATTATTTTTCGATGCGAGGCGATTGATTGAGTAGCAGCCAATACATGCCCAGGTCCCGCACGGACGCGGCAAACCCTTCGAAGTTCACGGGCTTGACGATGTAACTGTTGACCCCCAACTGGTAGCTTTCGACTACGTCCTTTTGCTCCTTGGAAGAGGTCAGCACGGTCACGGGGATCATCTTGGTTCGAGGATCGGCCTTGATCCGTCGCAGCACTTCGATGCCGTCAATTTTAGGAAGCTTGAGGTCGAGCAGGATAACTTTCGGTGCGTCTTCAATTTTGCGCCCGGCGTGTTCGCCTTCGCAAAAGAGGAACTCGAGCGCTTCCGCTCCATCGCGCGCAACCTGAATGCGATTACTTAGTTTGGCTTTCCGCAACGCACGCAAGGTCAGTTCCAAGTCTTGCGGCGTGTCTTCGACTATCAATATCTCTACTGCGTTTGCTTCGTTCATATTTTGTTTCTCCTAAGGTAAAATGAAATGTCGCGCCCAGATCCAGTGCCGCCTCCGCCCAAATGCGGCCGCCATGGCGATGGATGATCCGTTGAATAATAGCCAGTCCCACGCCCGTGCCCTCGAACTCATCTGCACGATGCAGTCGCTGAAAAACTCCAAAAAGCTTGTGCGCATATTGCATGTCGAATCCCGTGCCGTTATCGCGGACGAAATAAACATCTTCGCCGTTATCGGACTGACATCCGACTTCGATGACCGCAGCTTCCCGTTTCCGCGTGTACTTCAAAGCGTTCGAAAGCAGGTTCATCCAGACTTGTTTCAACAACGCCGGGTCGCCGTGGCATCGCGGCAATTCGCCAATGCGGATGTCGATCTTGCGACCGCGCCTTTCCGAATCCAATTCCTCGAGCGAATCGTGGACCAGCCTCGCCGTCTCCACGG
>Ga0070698_100008088_pt1 | contig 11373 bp, 7 predicted proteins | sample KBSK1502metaG_FD_65477 | JGI IMG/M metagenome (GOLD analysis project Ga0070698, IMG submission 65477) | Corn, switchgrass and miscanthus rhizosphere microbial communities from Kellogg Biological Station, Michigan, USA - KBS K1-50-2 metaG | ecosystem: Host-associated > Plants > Roots >...
GAGATCAGGAATGCGCAGATCTACGACCACGACATCAAACGGCTCGCGCGCTAGCAGGTCGAGTGCGGCATACCCGCTCTCGACGAACTCGACGCTCCACGGCACGCGCCGAACGCGCAGCGAACGAGCGAGTGCACGCAAGATAAGTGGCTCGTCATCGATAAACAACACACGCGTCACGAAGCCGCTCCTTCGACCGGCAGACCGATGATGAATCGCGTGCCGACACCGATTTCAGTTTCGAAGCGCAGCGTGCCGTGGTGGCGATCGACAATCGTCGCACGCGCGATCGATAGGCCCTGCCCCGTCCCTTGGCCGACTGGTTTCGTCGTGAAGAACGGCTCGAACACGCGCTCGCGAATCGCCTCGGGAATGCCCGGACCGTTGTCGGCGACGATCACCTCGACGTGCTCGCCGGCCGCGCGCGTCGTCACGGTCAGCTTGCCGCGCTTGCCCGTCGCGGCGCGCTTGTCGCGCAACGCATGCGTCGCGTTGATGATCAAATTGAGGATCGCGAGGCACAGGTCGCCGCCATCACCGAGCACGGTCGGCACCTCGCCGAGGTCCATCGTTGCGTCGACATCGTGCTTGTACTCGTTGTGCGCGAGCTCCATCGCCGAGCGCACCTGCTCGTTGACATCGACGGAAACGAGGCAGCCACGATCCCGCAGGTGCGCGTTCTGACGCACGGTCTTCACGATCTTCGCGATACGCGCCAGGCCGGTGCGCGCATCACTGATCGCGCGCGGCGCTTCCGCGAGCAGCTCGTTGATCGTGATGAGATCCGCGCGCGTGCACGCGTCGCGCGGCGTGATCTCGCCACGCATCACGCCTGCGAGCAACGTGCGTTGGGTCTCGAATGCCTGCGCGAGCTCGGGAACGATCTCGTCGAGGAACTCGAGGCTCGAGCTCGCGAACTGGGTCGGCGTGTTGATCTCGTGCGCGATACCGGCGGCGAGTTGACCAAGCGCCTCGAGGCGCTGCGACCGACGTTGCTCCTCTTCGTGACGCGCGCGGTCGCGTAGCCTCGCTTCGACTTCGCACTGCACTTGGCGCTCCAAGTTGTGCAGCTGTTCGTCGAGCAAGCGCCCACGCTCCCACTTCTGCACGAGACACGCAGCGAGCTGCCGCACCTCGATCGGATCGAAGGGCTTGCGCAGCACGACGAGGCGATCGCCCGGGTCGAGCCGTCGCGTGATGTCTTCCCACGAGTAGTCGCTGTACGCGCTGCACAGCACGATCTCGAGCTGCGGCTGGTGTTGCCAGATGCGCGCGATTGTCTCGATGCCGTCGATACCTGGTGGCATGCGAATGTCGACGAAGGCGACAGAGAACGGGCGCCCCGTGGTTTGCGCTTCCATCACTGCACGCACTGCGGCTTCGCCCTGGAATGCGAATGTGAGCTCGTGCGAACGGCTCTCGCGCTTGACCTCGAGGGGGCCGCCGCTCAGTGCGCGCTCGAGCTCGTCGAGCGTTGACTGACGCTGCACGCGATCGCGGCGGTCGAGGATCCGACGAAAGTCAGCGTGGATCGCTTCATTGTCATCCACGATAAGAACACGAGCCGGTTCGGCAGAACCCATACTAAGAGGGTCGACCGACGTCCGCGTTTAGCGAGTGAGCGCTAACCGGTCGGCTACCGAACGTGATGCACTAGTGCCCATGCACCGTAGCCGCCTATGTGAAATCGGAATCGACTGTCAAAACGCAGACCCTGCAGAAGCAGCGAAATTCTGGAGCGCCGCGCTCGGCCGCAAGGTTACCGAGACGCAGGGAAAGTACGCACTGCTCGAGGATCGCGCGAATCAGCCACTCGTGTTCGTGCAATCGGTGTCACATCCAAGCCGCATGCACATCGACATTGAAACCGATGATGTCGAGGCCGAGGTTGCGCGCCTCGAGGCGCTCGGCGCGAAGCGAGTAGAGAAGATCAGCACATGGTGGGTGCTCGAAGCACCGACGGGACAACGCTTCTGCGTCGTGACCGTACAACGCGGCCAGCTTCCCGACGACGCAACCACGTGGCCGTAACGCTACCCGAGCTGTACCCGAAACGATGCGTTAGGGGCTAATCGACGTCCACGATCGGCCGAGTCGTGCGGTATGGCCGGCAGAGTTGCGCTTACGATCGCGGTAGTGATCGTTTGCGTCTTGGTGTCGTCATCGCCGGCGACGGCTGACGCCATCGACGATCGGCGCGCGCTCGTGATGCTCCGCGTGCTCGCGTACGACAAGCAGTTGTCCCAGCGCGTAGGTGACCGCGCGAGAGTCGTGGTGGCGTACGTCGCCGACGATGCGGGCGCCGCCGAAGGCGCGCGCTGGATCGCCGCATTCTCCAAGGCCAGCAAGGTCAAGGTGAACGGCATCCCGGTGGTGGTCGTGCCATACCGACTGGAAAGCACCGACGGGCTCGCTCGCGCGCTCGAGCACAGCGCCGCGCTGATCGCATGCGATGGGCTGACCCGCGCACTTCCCGTCGGGACGCTCGCGAAGCTGACGCGCGGCAAGCGAGTACTCAGTTTCGCGACGCGCGAGACCGATGTGGCAGCAGGCCTCGCGGTCGCGATCGTGAAGGGCAAAGAGCGCGACGAGATCGTCATCAATTTACGGGCCGCACAGGCCGAGGGCGTGAAGTTCGATGCGGGCTTGCTGCAGCTCGCGCGCGAGGTGAAGGGACCATGAAGGCCGTCGTGAGCCTCTCACTACGCGTGCGCATGGCGCTGTTGTTCGGCGCCCTGCTCACGGCCGTTGCGCTCTTCATGGTGCAATTCTTCCCGGCCCGCATGGCGGAGCAGGCGCGCGCGTCGACCGAGCGTCGCGCACACACGGTCACTCAGGTGATGGCGACCGCGGTCGCGCCTGCCCTCGAATTCGACGACGCCGACAACGCGCGCAAGATCGTCAGCTGGATCGAGTCGATGCCCGACGCGCGCTTTGCCGTGGTGATCGACGAGGAAGGAAAACGGTTCGCCGCGTACCACGCCGAGCTCGTGCCCCAACAACTACCGACGAAGCCGCTGGTCATCGGCGACAACCTCATCATTACGAGCGCACCGATCGTGGGCCGCAGCGGCTCGCATGGTCGCCTCTACGTCGGCCAGACGCTCGACACCATGGCGCGCGTGAGCCGAGAGGCGCGCAGCACCGTTATCACGGCAAGCGTGATCGTCCTATTGCTCGGGCTCGTCGCGTGCTTCGTGATCGCAACCACGCTCGTGCGGCCGCTCGAGCGGCTAACGGGGATCGCGCACGACATCGCGAAGGGTCGCAAGCCGCCGCGCATCTCCGCCGTTTCCGGCGGTGTCGAGGTCGTCCAAATGACGACTGCGCTCGGCACGATGCTGGATCGTCTAAACGAAGCGAACAGCCAACTTGTCGAAGCGTCACGCCACGCCGGCATGGCAGAGGTTGCGACCGGTGTGCTGCACAACGTCGGCAACATCCTCACCTCCGTCAACGTCGGCCTCGAGAGCGTCGCCGAGCACGTACGCGGCGTACCCGGCGAGCGGATGCGGCGCGTGACCGAGCTGCTCGTCACCGCAAGCGCTGCAGGCACGGTGAACCCCGAGAAACTCGACGCGGCGGTGAAGTATTTGACGGCGATCGCGGATCACGCCAGCGGTGAGCAGAAGGCGGCGCTCGACGAGCTCGTCAAGCTTCGCAGCCACGTCGATCACATCAACCGCGTGATCGTGATGCAAAATGGCTACGCTCGCACCGGCGGCGTTCAGGAACATACGCAGCTCGTCAAGCTCATCGACGAAGCCATCGCGCTCGGCGTCCCATCGTCTGGTCATCACGCCATCAAGATCGAGCGCCGCATCCTGAATCGTCAGGTCATGCTCGATCGCCATCGCGTGCTGCAGATCCTCGTCAATCTGCTCACCAACGCGCAGCAGTCGCTGATCGCACATCAGGCCGCGGGCGCGACGAACGAGCTGCGCATCACCGTCGCGGTTACCGCAGCGGACGGCTGGCTCGAGATGCGCGTCGACGACACCGGAGTCGGCATCGCACCAGAGAAGCTCACCAAGATTTTTCATGCCGGCTTCACGACGAAGCCCAACGGGCATGGGTACGGGCTGCATTCGTCCGCGCTGGCGGCAGAACAGCTCGGTGGAACGCTGCGCTGCTTCAGTACCGGGCTCGGCGATGGCGCCAGCTTCGTGCTTCGCATGCCGCTCGGGAAGGACACCGTATGACGAAACCGTTTTGCATCGTCAGATCGGAGCAGACCGTATGAAGTGGTACGAATCGAGATTCCGCTCGTCGGAGCGACTACATCTTTTGCGACAGCGGTCGATCCGACTCATTGGATCATTGATGTCGTCCGATCTGAGAATCGTCGCTGTCCTCGCTGGCGTGCTTGCTTCGCAGACGAACGCGTTTGCGCAAGAAGAGTCACCACCGGAGGAGAGTGTTACGAATATCGAAGACATCCAGGACATCCAGGAGGTCTCGCTCGAAGCGCTCCTCGACTCGCAGGTCGACATCGCGACGATCAAGGCGCAGACGACACGTGAGACGGCCGGCATCGTCACCGTGATTACGCGCGAGGAGATCGTTAACTCGGGCGCGCGCGACATCATCGACGTACTCGCGATGGTCCCCGGCTTCTCGTTCGGCGTCGACGTGCAAGGCACGGTCGGCATCGGTGTGCGTGGCAACTGGGGGCACGAAGGTAAGGTACTACTGCTCGTCGACGGTCAGGAGATGAACGAGCTCCTCTACTCGACGAACGCTCTCGGCGCGCGTTACCCGGTCGATCAGATCCAGCGCATCGAAATCATCCGCGGCCCGGGCTCTGCCATCTACGGCGGCTTCGCGGAGCTCGCAGTCATCAACATCATCACGCGCGGCGCGACCGAGCTCAATGGCATGGCGGCCTCGATCTCGTATGGGCAGATGCAGCGCGGTCTCGGTCGTCGCACGCTCAGCTTGTCGTATGGCGAGAAGTACGAGTCCGGCCTCTCGGTTGCGATTTCGGGTTTCGTGGGGCAAGGCAACCGCAGCGACGGTGTGTACACGGACTTTGAAGGTACGAGCTTCTCGTCGGCGAATAACTCCGCGGACAACCCGCTGTTCTTCAACCTCGGTATCGGCTACCGCGGCCTCAAGGCGCGGCTCATTTATGACGATTACACGTTCGGCGGTCAGGACGAGTATGGAACCGTGGGCCCTGGACCGCTCAATGCGCATTTCCGTTCGTTCATCGCGGATGCCCGCTACGAGCTCAAGCTGAACGAAAAGCTGACGCTGATCCCGCGGGTCAATTTTCGGCATCAGACGCCGTGGAATTACACCGATGACCAGATGCGCGAAGTGTTCTTCGATAAATCCGTCATGCGCGTACTCGGTAGCGTCATGGCGTCGTACGACATCATCGAAGGCCTCAACCTGCTCGGCGGCGCCGAGGTCTATCACGACTACGCGACGCTCAACAGCATGGACCTCGTCGGCTCGCAGAGCCTGTTCGGCGACCAGACGAACGTGTCCTACGAAAACGTCACCGGGTTGGTTCAGGCTCTCTACAACTCGCCGATCGCGAACTTCACCGCCGGTGCGCGTTACGAATACCACAGCCAATTCGGCGGCTCGTTCGTGCCGCGCGCTGCGATTACCAAAGTGAAGGGTCGTTTCCACGCGAAGCTTCTCGCGGCGCAAGCGTTCCGCGCGCCCGGCATCGAGAACATCAACCTCAATCAAGACATCAAGCCCGAGCGCACGACCGTGTTCGAGGCCGAAGTTGGCTACCGGTTGACGGATCACATGTTCGTGGCCGCCAACGCCTACGACATCACGATCAAGAAACCGATCGTCTACGACTACGATCCAGTGTCGGCGTCGGAGATTTACCTCAATTATGACCAGACCGGCACGCGCGGCGTCGAAGCCGAATTCAAGCTGCGCTACCCGCGCGGCTACGCGAGCGCGAACTACTCGTATTACACCGCCGACGGCAAGAACAAGGTGCCGGTGTATGAGGTGCCGACGGACGACGGTGTCATGCTGGCGTTCCCGAACCACAAGGTCACGCTCAACGGCAACCTCAACGTGTGGCGCACGCTTAGCGTGAATGCATCGCTGATCGGGATCAGCGAGCGCTGGGGGTACCTCTACGGTGATGCGATGGGCACGCCGATGCTCGGCAAGGTCGATGCCTCGTTGCTGGTCAATGCATACGCGATGTACCGAGACCTCGGCGTGAAAGGTCTCGACGTCGGCGTCGGTGGCTTCAACCTGCTCGGCCAGTCGGTGCCGTACCTGCAGCCATACAACGGTGGCCATGCACCCCTGCCGAGCAGCTCGCGCGAAATCGTCGGCCGCATTTCCTACACACTCGGGTTCGACTGATGACTGCACTACCAAACATCGAGTATTCGAAGTTCGAGGACTGGAATGCGTCGGACTACTTGTCGGAGTACTACGGCGAGATCCTCGACGACGAGCGCCACGCTCTGCAGTTTCTCGCAGACGCGCTGCGCGATGTCGCCATCGTCGACCGCGCGCTCGACATCGGGTGCGGCCCGTGTGTGCACCACTGCTTCCCGCTGACACCACACGCTCGCGAGATTCACTGCGCCGACTTTGTCGCCGGCAACCGTGACGCGATCACGCGCTGGATCGAAGATGGCAACGGCGCGCACGACTGGCGAGCGTTTGCGGTGCACACACTCGCGTGCGAGGGCGTCGACGCCGGTGCTGACGCAGTCGCGCGTCGTCAGCACGAGACGCGCAAGCGCATCACGGCAGTCCTGGCCGCCGACGTTCGTGCCGCCGATCCGCTGGGCGCAGCGGCGCGCGAAGGCTACGCGCTCGTGACGTCGCACTATTGCGCCGAGGCCATCAGCACCGACAAATCGGTGTTTCGCGACAACATGAAGAACCTCGCGAGCCTTGTCGCTCCAGGCGGCATCCTCATCACGTCCACATGTGGCGCTGCTGATTTCTACAAGGTCGGCGACCGCCACTTCCCGTGCTCGGGCGTTACTGCGCAGGACGTCCTGTCGTCGTTATCCACGCTTGGATTTCGCGACATCGATCTGCGGATCAGAAGCACCCCTGCGCACACGAGTCAGGGTTATGCGAGCGTGGTCTTCGCGCGTGCGACAAAACCCCATGCGTGATTCTCATCCCGAGCAGGAGATCCGCGAGCTGACGGAGCGCATCGTCCAACTCAAGGCCGAGCTCGCCGTCGCGCTGCAACGCGTCGCCGCGCTCACGACCATCGACGACACGACGGGCCTCCACACGTGGCGTGCGTTTGTGGAGCGCGCGCATACCGAGATCGCGCGCGCGGCACGTTACCAGCGTGAGATCGGACTGGTGGTGTTCGCGTCCGATGCGAACGACATGCGCGCACTCGCCGACATCTGCCGATCGCAGCATCGCGAGTGCGACATTGCGGGCCTCACCGAAGCCCGCGAGATCGTGCTGCTGCTTCCCGAGACCTCGCTCCACGGCACGTTCGTCATCGGCCAGCGCATTTGGGCGCGTGCGGCCAAGGGACGTGACGCCCCACCCAAGATGGGTTGCGCGGCGTGGCCCCAGCAAGGCCGCACGCTGCCTGCGCTCCTGTCGACCGCGCGACGCGCGCTAACCGTGGCGTGACCCAACTGGTTCTATAAAAAAGCTCCCGCGGGCCGATGCATGAAAAGTAATGTCTTCGCGCAACGGGATCGCGATGTCGGTTCTGCCGCCACTGGGCAGGGCTGTCTCGACTCCGTCGCGGATGTACCCGCTCTCGGGGCAGCAGGCCCGCGCGTGGGAGCAGCATCACGTCGAGCCAGCGGGTAGTCAGAACCTGACCGCAGCGGTCCGTCTACGCGGGCCGCTCGATGTGGCGAGCCTGTTGCGCAGCTTAGATGCGCTCGCCGAACGTCACGACCTGCTGCGCAGCGCGTTCCCGCTCCATCACGATCGGCCGCAGCAGTGCGTGCGTGTGAAAGCACCGCAGGAGCTGGTGATCATTGATCTGCGCGGCTGTGCAGAGCCTTACGTGGAGGCTGCGCGTCGCACCGCGGCGGCGGCAGCGCGATCCTTCGATCTCGAAACCGGTCCGGCATGGCGCACGATCCTCGTGCGGCTGGATGACGACGAGCATGAGCTCGTCCTGAGTGCCCACGCGATCATTGCCGATGCGCGCTCGTTGCGTTTGCTGCTGCGCGACGTGCTCGCAGGTTGCGACGGTGATGTGCCGTTCCAGTTCGCGACGTCGGCAACGGCCGCGCGCGAAGAGGACTATCGGCTGCGAACGCTGTCGTACTGGCACGAGCATCTCGATGGCGTAAGCCGTCTCGAGTTTCCGCGAGCGTCCCAGCCGTCTGGCCGCAGCGCGCGCTACGCGTTGTCGTTTCCCGGCGTGTTGTGCGATCAGCTAGCGGCGCTCGGCCAACGCAGCGGCGCGACGGTGGATCTCACAATGCTCGCGCTCTGCGTCACGTTGCTCCATCGCTACACGGGCCAGAGCGATATTGCGTTGGCAACGCGCTGCGTGCGCGCCCTCGACAACGAGCCCGACCTCGTCGGGCCACTGTCCAGCACGCGCGTGCTCCGCACGGATCTGTCAGGCATGCCGAGCGGGCTCGAGGTGCTGCGCCGCGTACAAGAAGTCGTTCGTGCCGCCAACGCTCATCACCAACCGTATGAAGATCTCGTCGAGGCGCTCGGGTTGCCGGCGGTGCCACAGGCAGCGTTCACCTGCGAGGAGCGCCCCACGCTGGCCGCGCGTGGCATGACAGCCGATTGGATCGATGTCGACCTAGGTACGTCGCGTGCGCAATTGGCGTTCGAGCTATTTCGCGACGGCGATCGGCTGTGCGGGCACATCGACTACGACAGCGACGTGTTCGACGCCGCGGCGATCGCCCGCATGGCCGACCATCTGATGCGCCTCGCGCAGGGTCTTGTCGAAAAACCTGACGGCGCCATCGCGCTGATCCCGATCGTATCCGCGGCCGAGCAGCACGAGCTACTCGGCCGAGCTCGGGGCTCGGTGGATCTGACGGTGCCGGCCGTCGCTATTCATGCCCAGTTCGAGGCGCAAGTCGATCGCACGCCGCAAGCGACCGCGCTCGTCTGGCACGGCGGCTCGTGGACGTACGACGAGCTCGATCGGCGAGCAAACCAGCTCGCGCGTCGCCTCGCGAGCTTGGGAGTCGTTCGCGAGACGCCGGTCTGCGTCTACGTCGATCGATCTCCCGAGATGATCGTCGCGCTACTCGCGATCCTCAAGGCGGGCGGCGCATACGTGCCGCTGGATCCCGGCTATCCCCGCGAGCGGCTCGCCTATGTGCTGCAGAATGCGCAGGCGCGGCTGCTGCTCACACAATCGGCGCTCGTGCCGAGCCTGCCGGATCAAGACGTCGAGATGCTTTGTCTCGACTCCGAATGGCCCGCGATCGCCGGCGAGAATCCTGACCGGCTTGGCATCGACGTCTCGCCCTCGCAGCTCGCGTACGTGATTTATACGTCGGGCTCGACCGGCAAACCCAAGGGCGTGATGATCGAGCATCGCGCGCTGGTCCACTACACGACGGCGGCCGTTCACGTCTACGAAATTTCGCCTAGCGATCGCGTCGCACAGTTCGCGTCGATCAGCTTTGACGCGTCGGTCGAAGAGATTTTTCCGACGCTGACCTCGGGCGCGACGCTATCGTTGCGCCGGTCGTCGACGCTCGAGCCGGCGGCGCACTTTCTAGCGCACTGTGCCGAGCGCGAGATCACGGTACTCAGTTTGCCGACGGCGTACTGGCATGAGCTCGTGACCGCGCTCGCGCGCGACGAGGTGTCGCTTCCTGCTTCGCTGCGCCTGATGATCATCGGCGGAGAACGAGCCACGACTGGCGCGCTCGAAGCGTGGCAACAGTGCGTGCCGTCGCGCGTGCGCCTGCTCAACACCTACGGACCGACGGAAACGACGGTGGTGACGACGGTCTGGGACGCCGCGCACGCGCGATCCAAGCTTGCGTCCGTCCCGATCGGCCGCCCGTTGCCGCATACGTGCGCGTACGTGCTCGATGCTCATCAGCAGCTGGTTCCGATCGGTGTGCCAGGCGAGCTCTACATCGGAGGTGCCGCCGTTGGACGCGGCTATCTCGGTGCACCGGCGCTGACGAGCGAGCGCTTTAGCGAAGATCAGTTCTCGCATGGTCGGCTGTTTCGCACCGGCGACCGCTGCCGGCTTCTTCCCGAGGGCGACCTCGAGTTTCTCGGGCGCGTCGATGATCAGCTCAAGCTCTCCGGTCATCGCGTCGAGCCAAGTGAGATCGAAGCGCACCTGCGCGAGCACGCGAGCGTCAAGGATGCGGCGGTCGTGGTGTGCGAGCGCGAGGGCGAGCTCCGACTTTACGGTTTCGTCGTTGCGCGTCCCGGTGCGAGCCCGACCACGAACGAGCTGCGCGTTCATCTGCGGCGCTGGTTCGTGCCGCACGTGATACCGAGCTTGACCATTATCGACGAGCTTCCGTTGACCGTTAGCGGCAAGATCGATCGCATCGCGCTGGTCGGGCATATCCCGCGCACTTCGCGCACGGCCACCTCGGATAGACCGCGCGCGCCGATCGAGCAGTTGTTGCATCAGCTGTTCTGCGAGCTGCTGGCGACGAAGTCGGTGGGCATCCGCGATGACTTCTTCGAGCTGGGTGGCGACTCGTTGGCGGCGGTCGAGCTCGTGTCGATCTTGGATGCTCGCCTCGCCACTAACATGCCGCCGCAGATCGTGTTCGAGAATCCCACGATCGAATGTCTCGCGCAGGCGATCGTCGCTCACATTCACGGCGAGACCGCGCGCACCACGATCACGCGCGAAGCATTGGCCAGCGAGGCGCGTCTCGATGCACGCATTCGTCCAGCGCCGCGTGCGGCGGAGGACCCAGCGACGGTGTTTTTGACGGGTGCGACCGGCTTCTTCGGAGCATTCGTGCTCTCCGACCTGCTCACGACGACGTCGGCACGCATCAAATGTCTCGTGCGCGCCGGCTCGGAGCATGAGGCGCAGGCGCGCCTGTCGGCAGCACTGCGCTACTATTTTCCAGCGCACGCGCTGCCGCTCGATCGCGTGACCGCCGTGCCGGGAGACCTGGCTCAACCTCAGCTCGGATTGTCGGAAGCGGCATTTCACGAGCTCGCCGGCAGCGTCGACGCCATCTACCACGCGGGTGCGGCCGTGAGCTATTTGCGCCCGTATCACGCACTGCGTGCCGCCAACGTGCTCGGCACCGAAGAAGTGCTGCGCTTGGCAGCGTCAGAGAAGACCAAACCCGTGCACCACATCTCCTCGCTCTCCGTATTTGGTCATTGCGCGCACCCGGTGAGCGAAGACACGCCTCTCGAGGCCGCCGGCAACCTCAGCGATGGCTACTCGCAGAGTAA
>Ga0070698_100008089_pt1 | contig 11372 bp, 9 predicted proteins | sample KBSK1502metaG_FD_65477 | JGI IMG/M metagenome (GOLD analysis project Ga0070698, IMG submission 65477) | Corn, switchgrass and miscanthus rhizosphere microbial communities from Kellogg Biological Station, Michigan, USA - KBS K1-50-2 metaG | ecosystem: Host-associated > Plants > Roots >...
TGATTCCAGACTTCGCGCTCGTGCGCGACAAATCGACTGGCTGGCGCAAGCGGGTGTACGGCACGCTCGCACTCGGCTGGCAGGGCACGACGAAGCAGTGGCACCGCCTCGAGTCGGCGATGCAGATCATGGCAATCGCCATCATCCCGGTGGCGGTGTCCGTTCACACGATCGTGTCGTTCGATTTTTCGATGGCGCCGGTGCCGATGTGGCACTCCACGATATTCGGCCCCTACTTCGTGGCCGGGGCGATTTTCAGCGGCATCGCCGGCCTCATCATCGCGATGGCGGCGCTGCGCAAGTTCCTTCACCTCGAGCAGTATCTCCACCCCGTGCACTTCCAGAATCTCGGGAAGCTGCTCTTGATGATGTGCCTGCTGTGGGGGTATTTCGTCTTCGCAGAGCGGCTGACCACCTGGTTCGGGAACGAGCCGAGCGAAATGGAAGTGTTCTGGGTGACGCAGACCGGGTCGTTTGCGCCGCTCTACTGGACGATGATCGTGTGCAACTTCGTGATCCCTTTCGCGATCCTCTCGCTCAAGAAGCTGCGGACGATTGCCGGCTGCGTGACCGCGTCGTTCGCCGTCCTCATCGGCATGTGGCTCGAGCGGTTCCTCATCGTCGTGCCGTCGCTCAGCCACAAATACCTGCCGTACACTTGGGGACACTATCGCCCGCGGCCGGTCGAGATCATGATCACCATCTCGACTTTCGCCGCCATGACGCTCCTCTACGTGCTGTTCTCGAAGTTCGTGCCGGTCATCTCCGTCTGGGAGCTCAAGGTCGGGGAGCATCCGTTCCCGCAGGAGACGACGGCCGAGAGGCGCGCGCATCCGCTTTGGAAGGCCCAGCCGTGAAGGCACTCTACGCGCTCTATTCGGAGCCCGAGGATGTGCAGCGCGCCGTCGACAACTTGCGCGCCGCCGGCGTTGCCGAACCCGCGATCGTCGTCATCTCGTCGGAGCCCATCGAGGAGTACGAGTTCAGCCATCGCTTCTCAGCCACATGGCTCTACTGGATTGCCGGAGGTGGCGGAGTGCTCGGCCTCCTCGTCGGGACATGGCTGACGCGGATGACCGAGCTTGCCTGGCCGCTGCAAACCGGCAACATGCCCATCGTCGCGTGGTGGCCGAACATGATTGTGATGTTCGAGCTGACGATGCTCGGCGCCATTCTCGCGACGGTGATCACGCTGTTCATCACCGCCAAGATTCCGACGCGGGAACCGAAGCTGTACGATCCACGGGTCTCGGACGGAAAGATTCTCGTCGGCGTCGAAAATCCGTCCGACAGCAGTGCCGGCGCCATTGAAAACGCGCTGCTCTCCGCAGGTGTTGCGGAGCTCAAACGCGTGTGATGAAATCGCAGCTTCGCCAGTGTTCCCATGCATGCCTCAACGATTCGCTGGCTGGTCGTCTTATCGCTCGTCGCCGCTGGGGCGGCGGCCGCCGTGTTCAGCGTACGGCAGCCGCCGAGACCGGACGAGACGCGGCTCTCGTGGATCGCAACCGCGCGCCAATTCGGGCCGGTCGGCTACCGCGACCCCGCCGGCGCGATCTCTCCTGACGGCAAGTGGATCGCGTACTCCGAAGGACGGTTTCTGCGCGTACAGGCGATCGGCGGCGGGCCGATTGTCGAGCTGCCGCCGGGGGACGCGCAAATTCGAAGCCTCTCGTGGCATCCCGACAGTCACACCATTCTTACCGACGGGTTTGACACGCCGAACGGATGGGGACTGTACGATCGTATCTCCCTAACCCGTCGTCTGATTTGGCCCGATCGAGATGACGTGCGTCAAGCTGTGTGGTCGCCGGACGGCCGCACGATCGCGGGAATCGTCAACAGCCGCGACGGTCAGGAAGTGTGGACCTTCGACTCGGACGGCAAAGGCACGCGCGTGGCGAAGCCGATGGGGCGCGTCGGCTTTCCAGCATGGACGCCGCGCGGCGAGATCGCGTGCATCACCGCGAGTGATGGCCGACCCCGTGTCACGATTCCGTGCGGTGGCGCGATCGTTCGGACCGATCCGGACGTCGACGCCTACGGTCCGATCGCGTTCGCGCCCGACGGGCGCAGGTTCTACGTCGCCCTTGCCAACGCGGTGGGTACCGTCGATGTCTGGGCCGCACCGATTGCGGGCGGACGCGCCCAGCGCCTGACGTCGTTCGCGCGCGACTCGTACGCGCCGAGCGTGGCATCCGACGGCGCAGTGGTGTTCAAGGTGCAGAGTTATCGCACGGTTGTCGCCGTGGCCCCCGCCGAGGGCGGTCCGACGGCGCCGCTCGCGACCTTTCAGAGCGAAACGCCCTCGTGGGATCCGACCGGCCGATGGCTTGGCATCACGTACGGCACATGGCGTCGCGTGCCGGACGATGCGAAGTATCCGGATATTGCTCAGGATGCCGGAATCATTGCGGTCGATCCGTCCCAGCCGGCCAGCTCGCCGTCGCGGACCGTTCACGCTTCGGCATCCGAAGATCAGTCGCTGTGCTGGTCACCGAACGGCAGGTGGATCGCGTTTCATTCGCACAAGGATCAGTCCGACGACATCTGGCTGCGGCCCGTCGACGGCAACGCCGAGCCACGCCGCATCAGTTTTCTCGGACGCGGCGCCGAGACCGGATGGCCGCGCTGGTCCCCGGACGGCCGCTGGCTGCTGTTCGATGGCGCGAATCGCACGACGCACCGGTCCGTCATCTACGTTGTTGGCATCGACCAGGAGAGCGGAGCGACCGAAGGAGAGGCGCGGGAAGTCGACGTGCGCGGTATCGACGCGGAAATCAGTCATGCGGAGTGGATGCCCGACAGCATGCATGTCGCCGCCCTCGTGAAGGAGGCGGCGGGCCGTCACGCGATCGTAACCGTCTCGCGCGAGGGAGGCGAGGTGCACGTCGTGCATCGTTTTGCCTCGGAGCACGATGCGCCCGGGCTGGCGGTGTCACCGGATGGCCGCGATGTCGCATTCGTCGCGCCGGCGGCCGATGGATTCTTTCAAGTGTTCCGGCTGCCGCTCACCGGCGGCTTGCCGGTTCAAGTCACCGCCGATCGATCGAACAAGACGCAGCCGTCGTGGTCGCCCGATGGGCGCCGGATCGCGTTTACCGTGTGGAGTTACGACGCTCAATTCTGGCGACTTCGATGAACGATTCTCCAACTGGGACGGTCTGAAGTTCGCCTTCAGATCTGTCCGTCGTTGAGCGCCGAGGCCAGCTGACGAAGAAACAATCCCACGTCGGTGACGATGCCGATGGTTTGCGACGACCCGCGATCGGCGAGCTTGGTGACGACGGCGGGATTGATGTCCACGCAGACGAGGCGGACCCACGCGGGCAGCATGTTGCCGACGCCAATGCCGTGCAGCATCGTCGACAACACCAGCACCAGCTTGACGCCCTGAAGCGCCGTCGCGTAGCGATCCTGCGCCTCCACGAGATTCATCACGGTATCCGGGAGCGGACCGTCGTCGCGAATGCTGCCGGCGAGGACGTAGTCGACATTTCGCGTGATGCACTCGTGCATCACGCCGGACGACAGCACGCCGCTCTCGACCGCCTGATGCAGGCCACCGGCGCGGAAAATGGCGTTGATCGCGCGCATATGATGCCGATGGCCGCCCTCGATGGGGCGCCCGCTCTCGAGATCGACGCCGAGCGACGTGCCGTAGAGCGCCTGCTCGACGTCGTGCACCGCGAGCGCGTTGCCCGCCAGCAGAACGTCGACGTACCCCTGTCGAATCAGATCGCAGAAATACGATCCACCGCCGGTATGGACGACCACGGGTCCCGCCACGAACGCGATGCGCTCGCCGGCCTGCTTGGCTTCCCGCATCATCGCGGCGATCCGCGCGACGCCCGTTTCGACGCGGCGCTCCGACGAGATCTCGTTCGTCATGAACGCGAACCCGAGCCGATCGCGGGCCTGGAACTCCGGTACGATTTTGATGCCGTGAATGCCGCACACGATGGCGTCGCCCTTGCGAATGTCGCGCAGCTTACGGCACACGGCGCGGCCGTTCTCGACCGCGATGGCCGCGTCCATCCGCTGCCGATCGACGGCAATCCATTCGCCGTTGCGTCGAATGAAGGTCTGATGGTTCGTCGTCGAATAGAAATCTTCCGGCGCGCAACCGTCGCGGTCCGCGGGCACCGTGTGCGCATCCTCGGCGCGCGCGACGTGGCAGCCGAGGCCGACGAGCTCCGCGAGCAGCTCCGACAGCGCGTTGTCGGCCGGCGCCGTGACGCGCATCGCCACGAACGACGGCTCGTCGTTCGTGCGGCCGATTCGAAACTCGAGCACCTCGAACGCCGCATCGTGGCGGACGACCGTGTCGAACATGCCGTTGAGCAGCTGGGAGTCGATGAGGTGGCCTTCGGCTTCGACGACCTCCGAGACGGATGTGGGTGTCATGTTGTGGTAAGGGACCGCGAGACCCAGGCGGCGTTGTTGATGATTAATGTGTCATTCCGTAGAGGACGATGTTCACGCCGATCGCATAGCCGTCGGGCGAGTAGCGCTCGAAGTACTCGCGGTTCTCGCCTTCGCGCTCCCAGGTGTCGGAGATGTCGGTGTTGTGCAGCATCACGACCATGAGCCGGCCGCGGTCGTCGGCGATGCCGCGGAAATCGGAGTGCGGACTGTCGCCGTCGCGCTCGCGCTCGGAGGTGCTGCCACCGTTGCGATACCAGAATTGAATCGACGACACCTGCTCGATTGCCTTCACATCGTACAGCGTGTGCATGATTCCGTGGTCGAGCGGGATATCGAAAATCGGGTACTGTCCCGGCGGCAGAACGCGGCCGATTTCGTCTGCCCACTGCTCCCAGGCCAGCGTGCCCCAGAAGTCGTCCACATAGAGGAAGCCGCCCTTGACGAGATAGTTGCGCAGCCCCCTGATCTCTTCGTCGCTCAGGTGCATCGTGCCGACGTCTTCCATGAACACCATCGGGCAGCGATACAGCAGCGGATCGTCCAGGCGCACGACGACGTTGGTCGGCTGCGTGTCGGCGCCGAGTTTGACCTTGACGAACGTCAGCTCGGCGAGCCGCACGGAGAAGTTGTTGTCGGCGCCGGGGTAGTCGGTGCGCCAGCCCTGGCCGCCGTCCTCATATCGATTGCTGTCGTAGAAGCCGCGGCAGAAGTTGAACTGGCCGTCGAAGTCCGACGCCTTCGCCCACTTCGGCGGGTCGCGGAAAAAGCGGCCGCCGCCCACCCAGATATTCTGGCCGTACGCAGCCGTGGCGAGTGCCGCCGCCGACGCGGCCAGCAATGCGACGACGAAGCGCAACCGGGGCGATCTCACTCCAGTCTCTTGGCTCTCATGATAGACGCTCGGCGGTGATTTACAAACACAGCCGAGCGCATCGTCCAGCGGTCGGAGCGGGGTCTGACCGGAGTCCGACCCCAGTCCGACCCCAGTCCGACCCCAGTCTGACCCCGGTCCGACACGCGGCAGACGCGGGCGTCCGTCGTTTGCACGCCGGGCCGCCGCAGGGCAAGCTATGACGGTGACGAGGGACGATGTCGGCGCGACGGGCACGACCGGCGATCCGCAGATCGTGTCGCGCGTCGCCGCGTTCGTCGCGAACGCCGCGCAATTGCACGCACGCTACCGGGCCGGCGAGGTGCATGTCTCCGTTCCCGAAGCGCTCCGGACCGGAGAACGTCCGCTCGAGGAACTGGCGGCGCGTCATTTTCCGGCGTCCCATGCCGCCCTGCAGGCTGCGTCGCGCAGCCTGTTCTTTTCGCTGCCGGTCGCGTTCGATCCTGCCGAGTCCGTGGGTCCGTACCTCGCCGTCGTCGATCGCGACGCCGCGGGGGAGCCGTACCGGTTCCTCGATATGGGCGCGCTCATCGCGACACACGCGTTCGGCGAGAACGATCCCGTCGTCATTGACGCCATCGTCGAATCGCTGCCATTCGTCGTGGCGCGCTATGCGCACTCGGAATACGAAACGGTGCTGTCGCTGCGTCTCAAAGCGGCGCTGAACCGCATCGCCCCGGCGGGCACGCCGCGGCATTTCGTCGTCAACACGGGCGCCGAAGCGGTCGAGAACGCGATCAAGGCAGTACTGCTGAACCGCGTGATAACGTCCGAGGACCGCGAGGGCGGTTTCATTGTGTCGTTCGACGGCGCGTTTCACGGCCGCACGCTCGGCAGCCTGGCCGTAACGCATCGCAAGAAGGCGCGGCTGGGATTTCCGACCTTCGACTGGCCGCACATTCCGTTTCCCGTCGAGGACGTTGGCTCGCCGAAAGAAACCGGCCGGCGTGAGGAGCGGAGCCTGAAACAGCTGTGGGACCTGCTGGTCTCCGGCCGCCTGCCGCATGCGGACAAGAACAAGGACGTGTACCGCCGTGAGATGGACGCGCTCGATCAGTTTCTCGCGCAGCCAGGTGGGGACGTACACGAATTCGTTCATGCGCAACGCGCCACGCTGAGCCCCGACGTCGTCCGGCGGTCGCGGCGCGTGGCGGCCGTGCTCGTCGAGCCGATTCAGGGTGAAGGGGGCGTGCGGATCGCGAGCGCCCGCTTCATGCGCAAGCTCAGGTTGTTGACCCGCATCTACGATGTGCCGCTGATCTTCGACGAAGTACAGAGCGGATGGGGCATGACCGGCTGCGTGTGGGCGCACGAGCTGTTCGAGCTGCCGTGTCCGCCGGATCTCGTCACCTGGGCCAAGAAAGCGCAGAACGGCGTCCTGTTCGTCAGTGAGGCGCTGGCGACGTTCTTTCAGGAGGAGAAGAAGTTCAACACGACGTGGGAAGGCGATTCGGTGGGTATGGTGCGGCTGCTGGCGCTGCTGGACAAGCTCGATCTCGATCAGGTCAGACGAACCGGCGAGCTGGCGCGACGCGGCCTGGAGGCGGTTGTCCGCGACTTTCCCGAGATCGTGAAGAACGTCCGCGGCGCGGGCGTCATGCTCGGGTTCGATGTCCAGCGATCCGACCTGTCGGACGCGCTGATCGATCGCGCGTTTCGCCGCGGGCTGATTCTGCTGCCGGCCGGCGAGCGAAGCGTCCGCTTCTATCCGCGCTACGACACCGAGCCGTCCGCGATCGACGAAGCGCTATCGATTCTGCGGCACGCCATCGAGGACCTGATTGGCGGGCGCGGGGCCGCGGAAGCGGCGCAGCTGCCGAAAATCCGGCCGGGCACGCTCGCGATGCCGCTCGATACGATCGAGCTCGTGGATCTCACGCCGGCAAACTTCGAGGCGCACAAGCTGCAGGTGCTGGAGGTCGAGCAGGAGCGGTACGGCGCGGACGCTCAGTACCCGCCGGACGTGCTGCGCGCCGGCCGCCGGCCGCTGCTGCAGTTTCCGCTCGAGATTCTCGAAGCCACGGCCGGCAATCCGCAGGCGATCGGCATCGCGGCGCGCGATCGCGTGTCGGGCCGTATCGTCGGCTACGTCCTCGGCAGCGCGCTGGAGAACCACGACGAGGAAGGCGTCGCCTCGGATCCCCGCTTCGGGGAGAACAACACGTTCTATCTGCAGGCGATGGCCACGCTGCCCATGGTGCAGAATTCGGTGGAGCTCGAGCGCTACCTGTTGGATTCGCTGCGCGACCGGGCAATCGCCGCAGGTTTCGAGTTTCTGTCGACGCTGATCGAAGAGCGTGTGCTGGAGACGGGACCGGACTGGCTTCGGCGTGCGACGGTGCTCAATCGGATTGAGAACTACCTGCGCAGCGGTGCAGCGTTCGTATATTTGCAGGTGGCGTTGGCGGAACCGCGTACTTGACGCGCTCTGCGTAGCGCGGGGCTTTCAGCCCCGCGAAACGCGGCCCTGAAAGGGCCGCGCTGCTCAAGCGGGACACTACCTACGCGACCGACGCGACCTATCTGACCTACCTGACCTACCCGACCTCGTTAGACCGGAAAGTGCACCAGGTAGTGAGTCCCGCCGCGATTGATCCACAGGCGCATGTAGTCGCCGCCCTTCAGCGTTTCCACCTTGGATCCGTTCGCGCGCGGCGGCGCGTCCTTCTGGACCTTGGCGATGTCGGACTGCGGGATGATCGTAACCACTTCGCGGCCCTTCACCTGCCCGCCCTGAACGAACTCGACCCAGCGTTCGAGCGAGGCCGTCTGGCCTTTCGCGTTCGGCGAGGCCGTCTGCGGCGTCACGCGAACCTGATACGTGCCGGCGGCCAGCGACTTCCCATCGGCCTTCACGGCCTTCGGCAGGCGCACCGACCCGAGCATCACCTGACCTTCCGGCGCGGCCGGCGCGGCTTCGGTCGCGGGCTGCGGTTTGGGCGCCGCGTGTCCGGCCTGGCCGGCGTCCGAACCCACCCGGGCTTTCGGCGCCCCGGCCGTTTGCGCGTACGCCGCGCCGACGCCGAGTGTTCCTACGAGGACTCCTACGAGAACCCGTCGCTTCATCATGGCCTCCGCATTCAACGGCTGAGCTATTTTCCGCTATTAAGTATACAGACGTTGAGCAATGTGGGTGCCATTCATGAGATTGCAGAATTGCAGGATTCCAAGAGGGGAAGGATTTAATGATGTATTGAAGTCCTGCGATCCGGCAATTCTGCCACCGTGATTCGCGGCCCTGAAAGGGCGGCGCTACGTACTGAAGCGCTTTAGCGTTTCGTGATGATGATGTTGCCGCTGAAAGTGCGGACGGTCAAGGCCGCGCTGCCGTCGCCGAACACGCCTTGCGTCGCATGGCCCGGCCCCGGCCGACGGCGATCGTTGCGCTGGCTCGTCCCGCCTATGGTCAACGGCAGATCGGATCGAATCGACCCGCTGAAACTGTTGGCGTTGAGCTCGAAGCCGACGTCGCTCGACAGCGTCAGGCGGACGTCGCCGGAATGGGAATTGATGTCGTAGCGGCCGCCCTTCGAGAGAATGCCGGAATACTCGACGTTGCCGCTCACCGAGCGGATGTTCAACCGCTCGCACGAAACGTTCGACAGCGCCACGTCTCCGCTGACGGTGCCGAGATCCAGCGCACGCGCCTTGATCCCGCGCGCGCGAACGGAGCCGCTCACGCTGCTCGCACTGAGCTCGGCGTCCGCCGATGTGTCGGTGAGATCGACGTCGCCCGACACAGTCTTGGCCGCCTCCAGCCGCGGCGTCGATGCGGTGGTCAGCGTCCCGCTGATCGATTCGGCGCGGACCGGACCCTGTACGCCGGTGATCTTCACGTCGCCGGACACCGACTTCAGGTCCACGCCCGCCGACACCGGAACGCTCACGGTGTAGTCCACTGAGACACGGTCGTTGCGGGCGGTGTGTTCGGTTCTCACTTCGACGCGTCCCGGCCGATCGTCGACGATGATGCGCACGCTGGGCAGCTGGCCGGCGTTGCCGCGCGTCCGTTTGATCGCCTCGATCGACACATCGTCTCCGGATCCCCCCGTCACGATGATGTTGCCGGCGATGTTCTGAATCGTGACGCGGCCATCGCGCCCGAGCCTGATCCTGCGCGAAAAGCGCTCGGTCTGTTCCGGTCCGCGATCGCGCCCCTGATACGCGCGGACGAATTCCTTGACACTCGTTTTGCGTCGAACGATGTCCTGCACGCGCTCGCGGACGACCACGCGCGGATCGCGGTCGTACGGATCCTGCGCGGCGGCCGGCACCGCGGCCAGCACGAGCGTCACGATCAATGGCAGCCTGGTATGCATGATGTCGAGTCCTGTCAGTCGCCTCGTTGCTTCAGCCCCGACACAACGCGCGCGGCGCCGGCATCGTTGCCCTTGCGCATTTCGTTGATCAACGCCACGGTGTCCTGCAGCAGTCCCATCTTCGCCTTGAAGTTTTCCATCAGACTCTGCTGCGCCGGCTCGCTCGACGGCTCCGAACGCAGCGCCGCGCGGCTCTCGCCGATCGCCTGATCGATGACGGCGAGGTTCTTCTGCAGCGTCGCCGCGGTCCGTGGATCGAACACGCCCTGCTCGGCGGCAGCGATCTGTTCAAGGCCTTTGATCGCCTTTTCGTAGTGATCCTCTGCCTGGCGCAGCTCGGTCTCCACCGAGTGCGCGGGGTCGTCCGGCGGCGCGGCTGTCGGCGTCGCCGGTGCATTCACCGCCGTCTGCGGCGCGGCCGGCTGCGGCGCCTTGGGCGTGAGGCGAAGGCCGACGATCGTGGCGAGGATGATCGCGGCGGCCGCGGCCAGCCAGATAAGCGGGGCGGTAACCCTTTGTCGCGGCGCGCCGCTGCCCGACGCCGCGTGCGGCGCGTTTTCCAGCTTGATCGCGCGCTCCAAACGGGTCCACGCCCGCACCGGCGGATCGCGGGGCTCGAGGCTCGCCGCGACGCGGCGGATCTCGCGCAGATCGTCGATCAGCTGCCGGCACGCAGCGCACGCCTCGAGATGCCGCTCGATCTCGCTGCGCTCGCGCACGTCGAGTGCAGCGTCGACGTAGTCGTGGATGGCGGTTTCGTTCGGGTGCATATCAACCGTCGTCTATCGGCCTCGGAGCAGGGCGCGCAGCCGGGCGCGCGCCTTGAATACCTGCGATTTCGACGTCCCCTCGGCGATCCCCAGCACGGCGCCGACTTCCTTGTGATCCAGCCCTTCGACGTCGTGCAGCACAAACGCCTCGCGGCAGCCGTCGGGCAGCCGCTCGAGCGCACGCTCCAAATCGATCCGAGCGATTGGCGTGTCGTGCCGCGCCAGCGGTTCGAAGGAGCTTGTCGCGTCGAGCGTTTCGGTCAGCTTGTTCATTTTCGCCTGCCGGCTCCGCACGTAGTCCAGACAGTGGTTGAGCGCCAGACGATACAACCAGGTCCCCAGCGCCGATTCGCCCTTGAAGCTCCCAATCTTCCGGTACGCCTGCAGGAAGATCTCCTGGAGGAGGTCCTCCCCGTCTTCGGCCGATCCGCCCATCCGGCACGCCAGGGCGTAAATACGGGCCGCATGCTGCCGGTAAAGGGTTTCGAACGCCTCGGTTTCGCCCGTCTGACACCGCGCGGCGAGCTCGGCGTCGGCGCCACCCATCTTTGCCGTCATCTCCTTAGACGGGAAGGGGATCGGCGCGCGTTGCTTCGGAGGCGTCACGTAACGAGATACGAGAAAACGGCGTTACCGGGTCCCGCGCGAGGGGGTTTCCCAGCGGACGCGGTCGAGCTCCCGAACGCGCGCGCCCGACACCGGGACCCCCTCGGCGACGAGCAGCGCCCGTTTCAGGCTCTCGCTGCCGCCATAACCGCCGAGGCGTCCCCCGGCGGCGATGACCCGGTGACACGGAACGTCCCGCCGTCGGCAGTCCCGCATGATGTTGCCCACCGCGCGCGCAGCCCGCGGCTTGCCGGCCATCGCTGCAACATCGCCGTATGTCGCGACGCGTCCAGGTGGGATGCGCCGGACCACCGTCAGTACACGCTCGACGAACACTCGGGGCCGCGCCTTCATCTG
>Ga0070698_100008091_pt1 | contig 11371 bp, 13 predicted proteins | sample KBSK1502metaG_FD_65477 | JGI IMG/M metagenome (GOLD analysis project Ga0070698, IMG submission 65477) | Corn, switchgrass and miscanthus rhizosphere microbial communities from Kellogg Biological Station, Michigan, USA - KBS K1-50-2 metaG | ecosystem: Host-associated > Plants > Roots >...
GACCCGGCGCTTCTTACCGACCTCGAGGATGATCCGGAGCGTGTCGGTCATGCCGTCAGATTCCGACGGCCTCGAGGACAAAACGCACGACGAGGCTCGTGGCCACACCGGTCACGACGACGGTCATCCAGGCCACCATCCGATCGTCGATCGGCCACTCGAGGAGCTTCTCCGCCCGCTCGGCCAACGCCTGCGCGGCATCGAGGCCGGTCTTGTTCGCCTGGAGCGTCGCGAGGTCGGTCGAGGCCCGAACGGGCTGATAGGCGTCGGCCACGAGGTCGCGGGTCATCGCAACGTAGCGCGCCTTCGCTGCCCGCATCTGTCCGTGGAGCCGCAGCATCGACACGACGAATAGCGCGACGACAACGGCAAATGTCGTGACACTCGCCCCGAAGGTCGTGAGATCGCTACCGGCGAAGATCAGGACGGGAGCGGCCGCAAGGACGAGCGTCCAGAAGCCCGTCATCGCGACCGACCCGAGTGACCCGAGTCCGAGCGCTCGATCCTGCGGAAAGTCGTCGAGCCGCAGATCGGCCCCGCCGAGACGGTCGAGGCCGACCAGGAGCGTGCCGTAGGCCCAGACGAACGTCATGATCGGCAGCAGGACGACACCGAGCATGACCACGTCCATCACGGCGACCACGAACCCGAACTCGGCGAGCGTGCTCGGCAATGACGCCGCGACCGCGATGGCGACGAGCAGGATCGGCCCCGACGCGCTCGTCATCCGCCCGAACCAGCTGGCGGCCGGTCGCGACGGTGCGATCGACTCGAGGACCGGATCGAGGGTCTGGATCCGGCGAACGAGAATCGGCGTGCCCACCAGCGCCACGACTACCACGTACCCGAAGATCGCCTGCCCAAGCGCCACGTTGACCGATACCTGGCTCTCGACCGCGATGCCGGTGAGGTTCACAACCACGAGCAGGGCCCCGAGACGCAGGAGCGCGATCAGCGCCCAGACGATGGCCCACGGCAGGCGCGGACCCGGCAGCGCGGCAAGGATCCGTTCCGTTAGCGGCAAGCGAGAGGACCGGGCAGCGGCGGCAACCGACCCGTCGCCGTGAGCTGCACTGGCCTCGGTATGCGCCATCAGGCGCCGATGCTAGCCCAGCCAGGAGTCGCCGGCGAGCCAAACACGATGCCCCAAGAACCGGATCGCGATTCGCTGCGCCTTATCCTCTGAGCACGTCCACCCGGCCGTGCCAAAAGCGAGGCGAGCGTTGGACCAGAGACGGTTGGTCGAGCAGGCACGGGAGGGCGATCATGACGCCTTCGCGGAGCTCGCCCGGGCAGCTGTCGTGCGGCTGGACACTGCAGCACGTCTCATCCTCCGGGACCCCGACCTCGCACGCGACGCGGTCCAGGAGGCGCTGATCCGAACCTGGCGGGATCTGCCGAAGCTTCGAGACCCCGATCGGTTCGACGTCTGGCTTCATCGACTCACCGTGCACGCCTGCCTCGATCAGGCTCGTCGACATCATCGCCACCGGATCGAGGTGACCCTGCAGCCCATGCACGACCGGGGAGTCTCGGACGTGGTTTCGGTCCACGCCGACCGCGAACTGGTCGACCAGGTCATGCGCGGGCTCGGCGAGCGCGAACGGGCGATCGTCGTCCTCCACTACTTCCTTGGTTATCCCTTGGCCGACGTGGCGACCACGCTCGGGATCCCCCTCGGTACCGTCAAGTCCCGGCTCCATCGCGCACTGACGGAGATGCGCCTGGCGATCGATCCCGAGCTGTCCGCGACCCCAGCCCGAAGGGTGGGAGGGGAGGTCGTATGACTACCCAGCGACATGCTTCGGCCGAGCTCCCCGAGATCCTCAGCGATCTCGGTCGTGGGCCGTACCCCGAATACATCGACAACATCCTGGCCTCGACTGCCCGGCAGCGCCAGCGGCGGGTCTGGATGCTCCTCGAAAGGTGGCTTCCCATGGATCTCGTACGCGAACCGGTGCTGAGCCCGCGGTTGCCGTGGCGCCAGCTCTCGATCGTGGCGATCATCGTGATCGCGCTCATCGGCGCTACGTTCGCCGTCCTGAGCAGCACCCCCAGGCCGCTGCCGGCACCGTTCGGTCCTGCAGCGAATGGTGTGATCGCCTATGAGGTCGGCGGCGACATCTACGTCGGCAACCCGGCCTCCGGCGACGCTAGGGCCATCGTGACCGGCCCCGAGATGGACACGCGACCGCGCTTCTCGCTCGACGGGCGCACGGTCGTGTTCGGTCGCGAAGGCGGCGACGGGCTCGTCCAGCTCTACCTCGTCGGCGCCGACGGATCGAATCTCCGTGCGCTCACTGACACGCCCATCAACCTCCTGGTGGCGAACGTAGGTCGTGGCTGGGAGGCGTACGAGTTCGCCCCCGACGGGCAGTCGATCCTGACTTCTATCGACGTCCACGGCGTACCTGGGATCGGCGTCATCGACGTCCGGACGGGCGCCCTGCGCACACTCGACACGACTGGACCCGTGTTCGAGCCGTCGTATCGGCCGCCGGATGGCCGCGAGATCCTGTTCCTCGAACGCGGTGCCCACACGACGGTGTCCGCGATCGACCCGACGACCGGGACGGTCCGCCAGATCGTCGAGCTGCCACCGATGCACGACGTCGCCGGCGCCAGCTGGTCGCCCGACGGATCGAGGATCGCCTATTGGTCTTGGAGCACCGAGTTCTCCGGCCTGTCGGCTCGTACCCACATCGTCAATGCCGACGGGACCGGCGACCGCGAGCTGCCGATGCCGCCCGAGGCCACGTGGAACGCTCACGCCGCGTGGTCGAACGACGGAACGCGCATCTTCACGGTACGCGGCTACACCGCCGACTACCGGGACGTCCGCGGCTTCGTCCAGTCTGCCGACCGCAGCGATACCGGCATCGAGGTGGCACCGACCGGCTCGGTCGAGAACGAGTGCTGCGCGGCCTGGTCGTGGTCACCCGACGACCGGTTCCTGCTCGGTCGACCCGTCGCGTTCACCGGCGCCCGAGCGCCGCAGGTCCTCGTCGACGTGGAGAAGCGCAAGCTCGTCCCGACGCCCTGGTCTGCCACGAGCGATCCCACCTGGCAGCGACTAGCCCCTGAGAACTAGAGCGTAGGTCGGCCGACACCGGCCAAACGTGCCATCCCGGATGCCGCGCGCACGGACGCGGGCCGCGCGCGGCATCCCCTTGCCTTAGCGCGGCTGGTTGCGCTCGTCCGTAGCCGGCTCGAGTACCACGACGTCCGTCTGCCCTGGCCGCCGATACGCGTAGTCGTCCGGGTCGTCGCCGAACTCGCGGAACCGCGCCCAGAGGCGCTCGCGCTCCTCGCCCACCGCCGCTCGCGCACGAACCGTTCGGGTGCCGTCCTTGAGCTCGACCTCGGCGTTCGGCTGGGCCTGCAGGTTGAGCCACCAGGCCGGCTCCGGCGCCCCCCAGCCGTTCATCGCCATGGTGATCAGGTTGGGACCATCCTCGTAGTAGCCGAGGATCGCGCTCCGCTGCTTTCCACTCCGGCGGCCCACGGTCGTGAGGCGCATCGTCCCCCAGCGCCCGGGCCTCGCCAGCCACAGCCCGCGTCGCCCACCAGTGAGCCGGTGCATCGCCCGATGGACCGCCCAGGCGATACGGATGAACCAGCGCGGCGGGAGCCGCTTCTGGTTGTTCGCCCCCTCCATCGATCGCCTCCTCGACATCGCGCCATCCCTCGGGTGCCCGAACGATACGGGCGCCCCTTCTTGGGTCGTCGATCCTGTCACGCCAGACTACCGGACTATTCCAACGCGTATCTTGGTAGGCATCGTGAGGCGTCTGATGCGGCCATTGGTGATCATCGTCGGCATCGTCGCGGGCGCGTTTCTCTTGGTTCCGTTGCTTACTGTCGGTGCCATGGCATTCGTGCTGTCAGGCGGATCCGGCTGTTTGTTCAGCCCGCATCCTGACCGCTTCGTTCAGCAGGTCTGGGTGGAAGCAGATCCCGACGGCGAATGCGGCACTCGACGCGGGATGGTGGACGACCTGCTCGCCAACTACGTGCGCCCGGGAATGACGAAGGCAGAGGTCATAACGCTTCTCGGTGCCCCCGAGGATCAGGACTATGGCTACATACTGGGCTGCTGGATCGACTGCGACTGGGTGACGGTCGAATTCAGCGCCGATGATCGCGTTCGGGATGTCTACCAATTCCAGGACTGAGCTATTTGTTAGCCGGCTAAGCCGACTCACACACCGCCGAGCGGTCGAGGAGGACCTTCATGATGACCGAACGCGTACCCACCAACGAAGCGCCGATGATCGACGGCCAGCCGGCCACGACCCCGTGGGCACTCGCGCACGAGCGCCTGGCCAACCCCGAGCCGGGGCGGACGAGTTGGCTCGCCACCGTGGGGCCCGACGGCCGCCCCCACCTGATGCCGATCATCGCCTTCTGGATCGATGGCGCGTTCCACTTCATCGTGGGGGAAGGGACCCGCAAGGGTCGCAACCTCGCCGCCGATGGGCGATGCGTGATCGCGACCGGAAGCCTGTCGCTCCCGTCGCTGGACGTGGTCGTGGAGGGTTACGCCGAGCCGCTCGACGACGAGGCCGCGGTCGGTCGGATCGCCGAGATGTTCCGGGACAAGAACTGGCCGCTCGAGGCGCGCGGCGACAAGGTCTACGGTCCCAACGCCCCTACTGCCGGTCCGCCGCCGTACTCGATCTACCGGATGGTCCCTTCGAAAGCGTTCGGCCTCCCCGGGATGTTCGGGATGGAACAATCAGATCCGGGCGACCTTCCGAAGCCGACGCGCTACGAGTTCGAAGGCGCGTGAACGGCGCCTGAACCGCCCCCGGCTCAGCCCAACCCGTGGCGGGCGCGCTGGCCGGCTAGCCGGTCATGGGCGACGGCGATGAGCGGGATGACCGTCTCGTTCCAGGTCGCCCAGGACGGGTTCAGGATCGAGATCCAGTGTTGGGCGGCATACACGGGGTGCGGGAGGACGGTGTCCAGGGCCGCGTAGTCCGGCTCCCCCTCGACGCCGGCGTGGCGCTGGAACGTCGACCTGTCGACGCCCAGGTTGAGCCGGTACACGTCCGGCCGGGCGCTCAGGTTCGATGGCGAGCCCATGTCGTGCTCGTCGGTCGTGACGATGGTCGCGAAGTTCGGCCAGTGCTTCTCGGCGTCGAGCGAGAAGAACGTCGCGCCCATGGCGGTGACGACGTCGACGCCCGGAAACGTAGTGGTGATGTAGCGCGCGACGGCGTCATGATCGGGTCCTGGCCGCTCGAGATCTGTCATGCCTAGAAACTACGTGATGCGTGTCAAGGCCCGCGGGCTCGGACCGCCCAGGCACTGGCTTCGAGGGGGATGGAGCCATCGGGCTCCGCGGCGATGGATCGGCGTAGCTGTTCTCGGATAGCGTCGCGGCGTGCATCGTCCAGCGTCGTGAGATATCCGGGGGCACCCCCGGTACCGCCTAGGAAGGGGAGCCACAGGTCGTCGAAGTCGGCGAACACCGTCGGGATCGCGATCGAGCGCTCCTCGACGGCCACGAACCCGGCGGCTCGAAATGCGGCCTCCAGTTGCCCCGAGGCCGTGACGCCGGGCCGCGCACCCTGGTCCAGCGTGGCCGCATCGGGATCCACGGCTACGGCGGCGTCCCAGAACCGGCGGATGAATCCCATGCCGCGGGCGTAATCCCAAACGTAGGCGCCCACCACACCGCCCGGTACGAGGACTCGCCGCCATTCGGCGAGCGCGGCACCGACGTCGGGGACAAAGTTCAGGACGAGGCCGGCGACCACCACGTCGACCGCGCCCTCCGCGAGCCCTGTATCGGCGGCCGAACCCAGCCTGAACGAAGCTCGGGGATCCGGCAGCGCCGCAGTGGCGCGTGCGATGAACGGCGCCAATGGATCGACACCGACGAGCTGGCCTGGTACGGACCGGTTCAGGATCGCCTGGCTCAGAGCGCCGGTCCCGCATCCGACATCGAGCCAGCGCAGGCCGGGTGGCACGTCGATCCACATCACGAACTCGTCGGCGACCAGCCGGCTCCAGCGTCCGATGTATCGCTCGTAGGCATCGCTGGCAGCCCATCGATCGTAACCCGACGCCAATCGCGAGTCTGCGGTCACAGTCGGGGGAACTCAGTCACTGTGTCACGCGGCGGAGTCTAGGCGACCGAATCGATCACTGCGGCGACGTGTTGGCGGCATTCGATCGAGCTTGACGATCATACTGGTCGCCACCACCGGACCGAGCGCGAGAAGGGGAGGCAGCCATGGCTAATCTCGTCGTCCACTTCGAGATCCACGCGTCGGAGCCGCAGAAGCTCATCGACTTCTACTCGGGCCTCCTCGGCTGGAAGTTCCAGGACTACGGCGGCGGGGAGACGCCGTACTGGGTCATCGATACCGGCGAGGGCGCGGTCAACAACGTCGCCGGCCAGCCGGGCCTCGGTATCAACGGCGGCCTGATCCAGCGCCAGGGCCCGCGTCCCGAAGTCGGCGCGCCGGTCGTCGGCTGCAACATCGTCGTCGGCGTCGATGACGTCGATGGGCTGATGGCTCGCGGCATCGAGCTCGGCGGGACCGAGGCGTTGCCGGCCACCGACTGGCCGGGCATCGGCCGCGGCGGCTACCTGCTCGATCCTGACGGCAACGTCTTCGGCCTCATCTCGCCGGTCATGTCCGACGGCAGGGTGGCGATGGGCGCTGGCGCGGAGGCCTAGGACCGGCCACCTAGCGAACAACGCGATAGTCGACGAGCAGATAGCCAGTCGGCGAGATCTCGCTACGGATCGTTTCGAGCCGGATCGATGGCCCGCCGTCGAGCAGTCGTCGTCCGCGGCCGACGATCATCGGGGCGATCACGAGCCTGAGTTGGTCGACCAGGTCGGCGGCGAGGAGCGCCTGCGCGACCGAGATACTGGCGTGGACGCCGATGTCGCCGCCGCGCTGCTGCTTGAGATCGCGGACGAACTCGACCAGCGGGCCGTCGATCACGGTCGCATCGGCCCAATCTCGGTCAAGGGTCGTCGACGTCGCGACGTGCTTGGCGACCCCGTTGATGAATGTCGCGAATGGCTCGATCTGGCTGCTCGGCCAGAAGGCTGCCCACTCGTCGTAGCTGCGGCGGCCGAGGATGACCGCGTCCTGGGTCGCGATCACAGCGGCAAGGTTGGCGTCCATCGCCTCGTCCCAGTCGGCGAAGAAGCCATCCGGGGCCTCGGCGACCCCGTCGAGGGACAACAACTCGTACACGACGATCTTTCGCACGCCCTACGCCTCCGATCGGTCTCGATGCCTGGTTGACTGATCGAGCCGCCAAAACTCATCGCGACGACGTGATCTCGGGCACGTTTCTCGGCCGAGTTGGCCGATTTGCCCCGATTCGATGTATTTCGTCTCTAGCGCGCCCGTTTCCGTCACCGGACACTCCCTCACGTCCAACACGGATGGAGAGCGAAGGAGACGAAGGGTGTCGAAACAAGGGTTCCGCCACATCGGCCTGGCCATGAGCCTCGCGACCATGATCGCAGGGGCGTTGGCCGCCACGCCGGTGGCCGCCGGATCACAGACGCAGGTGAGGGGCCTGCTCACACCAGACACGGCGGGCGTCTGTAGCGAGGACGCCGCGTCGGTCGCGACGTACACGGTGACCGGCGACCTGACCGGCTGCTGGTACATCGACGAGTGGACCATCCGCAATGAGACCCCGTCGGGCGCCATCCAGGCCAGCGGCAGGGAGCTCTTCTCAGGCTGCCTCGATGGCAGCCGCTGCGGGCACTTCTGGACGAAGTACACGTTCACCTACAAGGTGGTCGATGGCGTCGAGACGCACGGGCGGTGCCACCACCCGATCGTCCGCGGCGACGGCGGGTTCGCCGGCGTCAGGGGCGTCCTCCAGATGCACGACCTGCCCAACGGCTGCGCCGTCTATAGCGGCCACCTGTCCTTCTAGCGACAACCGACCGATCGACCCCGGCCAGCGCCTCGGCTCGCGCCAGGCGCTGGCCGGCTAGCGCGCCACGCGGTAGCGGAGGTAGACGACCTTCGAGTTGAAGGTGCGGGTCTCGACGAGTTCGAGATCCACCCGGCGCTCGCCGTGCGGAAAGTACGAGATACCGCCGCCGACCAGCACCGGGTGGACCATGACCCGGTACTCATCGATCAGGCCTAACGCGGCCGCCTGGGCGGCGAGCGTCGCGCCGCCGATCGCGATCTCGCCCTCCCCGGGCTCGGCACGCAACCGCTCGATCTCCGCCGCCACGCCGCCGGAGGCCAGGCGGGCGTTGCCCACCACCTCGGACAGCGTCGTGGAGAACACCACCTTCGGGAGCGGGTTCCAAAGGGCGGCCCACTCGAGCTCTGCCTCGCCGAGGGACTGCTCCTGTTCGGCGGTCTCCCAGTAGAGCATCGTCTCGTACAGCCGTCGTCCCATCAGATGGACGCCGACCCCCCGGATCTCGTCGATCCAGAAGCGAAAGACGTCCGGGTCGGGCTCCGTCCACTGGAAGCCGCCGTCCGGCCCGACGATGTAGCCGTCGAGCGAGGCGCCCATCGAATAGGTCACTTTGCGCACAAAGAGCCCTCCTGGCTAACGGGGTTCGACGATACGACTGCCGGACGCTGTAAAACTCATCGCGCGGCGCGCTGCGCGTGCTCGGCTGTCGCCGAGCACGTCAACGCGTCGCGCTGCCGCCTGAGTAGAGTCCCAGGAGTCGTCCGCGAAGCGGTGCCGCTGCACCGACGAGGGCGAGGAAGTCGTCGCCGGTGAGCGCCAGCAGCAGGCCGGGGCCATCGGCTGTGACGGTCGCCGTCCGCGGCGTCCGGTTGAGCAGGCCGATCTCCCCGAAGACCTGATCGGGCTCCAGTTGGCGCAGGACGACGGGCTCGGCAGACGGTTCGTCGCGCTGGGTGACCGTGAAGGTTCCGGACTCGATGATGTAGAACCGGTCGGCGGGATCGCCTTGACGGACGACGGCTTCGCCGGCCACGACCGGCACCTCGACGATCCGCTTCATCGCCGTCTCCAGCCGAGACGCGGGAACGCCCGCAAACAGCGGGAGCTTGATGACCCGTTCGATCGTGGCCTCATACGGTGTGGGCGCCCGATCCGCTGCGGTCCCGATGAGGACGAGGCCGACGATCGTCAACGCGATGGTGACGAGGCCGGACCAGCCGAGGGCCGCGAACGGGCCGAATGACGTGAGCAAGACTGGGAGCAGGAATGCCCCGGAAGCTCCGGTCAGCGTCGTTACCGTCATCAGGATCCCGACACCCCGACCTCGCAGTTCATCGGGCACGAGCCGTTGGAAGATCGTGGTTGTCACGACGTCGATGATCAGTGCACCGGCGGCGGCGACGCCGATCGCGAGGAGGGCGAGTGGCAGGCTGGTCGCAGCGCCGAGCGCAACGGTCCCCAGACCCGTGACAGCGGCGCCCACGAGCAACGGCATGCCGAGGCCTCGGCGCAGCACGAGGGCGCCGGCGGCGATCGCGCCGATCAGTCCGCCGACGCCGATCGCGGCGTTGAGAAAGCCGTTCGCCTCCTCGCCAGCCTTCAGGACGTCGATGGCGAGGATCACCGTGATGACCTGAAAGCCGCCGCCAAGGAAGCCGGCCATAAGCTGCACGAGCGTGAGGCCGGCCAACGGACGGAGCCGCAAGGGTGAGCTCGTCGGAGGAAGGGAACTCGGCGCGGGCGTATCCCCCGGGACACCGTCCGGCTCCACGGATGGAGCCATCCGATCGTGGGCTCGCGACGGAGGCAAGGTCCACAGGATCACGGCGATGAACACGAATGTCAGTGCATTGACGACGAACGCGATCGTCACGCTACTGATCGCCAGGACGATGCCGCCGATCGCGGGCCCGACGATGTAGCTGACGTTCTGGATGCTCGCCCACGCGCTGTTCGCAGGGCCCAATTGTCGCTCGTCCCTCGCCAGGGCCGGGAGATACGCTCCCATCGCCGGGTAGAAGAAGGACGAGCCTGATGCGGCAAGGATCGCGAGGGCCGCGAGGAGCAGGGTCGAGCCGTTCGTCGACACGACGACCGCCATCAATACCATGAGCGATCCGCGGTACAGGTCGGAGACCAGCAAGACCAATCGCCGGTCGAACCTGTCCGCGACGATCCCGGCGGGCACGGAGAGAATCACGTACGGCAGGAGGCGAATCCCGCCGAAAGCACCGACGAGCGCCGGGTCCCCGGATTCGCGATAGATCACGACGAAGATCGCGACGATGTACAGCCAGTCGCCGATCCCGCTGACGAACTCACCGATCATGAGCCGGACGAGCGGCCCGTTCCCGAGCAACTCGCGGTAGACGCGCAGGCCCGCCACTGGCAGTCGCTCCTTCCGCCTGATCGACGCCGGCCCTTGCCTCAGGCGTCAAGATGATAGCCGCCAGGAACCAGCCAGGAAGGGCGGCGGCGGAGGGATCGACTGACGTCACCAGGCCGCGCCATCGGGCAACTGACTGGGCTGCCGGGCGACGCCCGGGACTGCCGCGGACGGTGTCACACCCCGGTTCCCGCCGCGGCACGGCATACTCGTGCCGAGCCACCTCGAACCTGCCCAGGGGGAACGATGGTCGACACGACTTCCGCGCTTGCTCCACACCACCTCGATCAGCTCCGCCGAGCCTGCGGCGAGGTCGTCACGCCCAACGATGCGACATACGACGACGCGCGCCGGCTCTGGAACGCGATCCACGACCGGCGGCCGGCGGTCATCGTCCGACCGATGACCGCCGAGCAGGTCACCATGGCCATCCGCTTCGCTCGTGAGCACGACCTCGAGATCGTCGTCAAGTCCGGCGGTCACAGCGCCGCGGGGCTCAAGGGTTCCGACGGCTGCCTCGTGGTCGACCTGTCCGAGATGCGCGGGGTCGAGGTCGACCCGGGGACGCGCATCGCCCGATCGAACGGCGGGGCGCTCCTCGGCGAGCTCGACGTCGCCGCCCAGGCCCACGGTCTCGTCTGCCCGACCGGCGTCGTCGGCCACACCGGCGTCGCCGGGCTGACGCTCGGTGGGGGAGTGGGCCGCCTCCAGCGCCACTTCGGCCTCACGATCGACAACCTGGCAGCCGTCGAGCTCGTCACCGCCGACGGCCGTCTCGTCCGCGCGACCGCTACCGACGAGCCGGAGCTCTTCTGGGGCCTGCGCGGCGCAGGCTGGAATTTCGGCATCGCGACCGCCTTCGAGTTCCGGCTCCAGCCGTTCGGGCCCGATCTCCATCGGGGCGTCCTGGCCTTCCCTGCAACCCAGATCCAGGACGTGTGGACCGTCTTCCGCGACTACGCGACCGACGCGCCGGATTCGGTGTCGGTGATCTTCGGAATCGACCGGGCAGGACCGGACGCTGGCTACCCGGACGACCTCGTGGGCAAGCCGATC
>Ga0070698_100008093_pt1 | contig 11369 bp, 9 predicted proteins | sample KBSK1502metaG_FD_65477 | JGI IMG/M metagenome (GOLD analysis project Ga0070698, IMG submission 65477) | Corn, switchgrass and miscanthus rhizosphere microbial communities from Kellogg Biological Station, Michigan, USA - KBS K1-50-2 metaG | ecosystem: Host-associated > Plants > Roots >...
TCGCGACGTCGATCGCAGAGAGCGCTTCGCTCGTGCGCAAGTACACCCACTCCGCCGGCGCATTGCCCGCGAGGTAATCCTTCGACAGGTTCGGCCGGTCGACCGGATCGGACCCTTCACCGTTAACGATCGTGATCGAGCCACGATGACCTTCGGCGCGCAGTGCCTCGGCGCACGCGACGCCCGCCGCACCGCCGCCGACGATCACGACCGACTCGGGTTTGGCGGGCTGTTCGCTGGGCTGCACCTCGCGCTTCGCGCCGACGCGAATCGTGCCTCCCTCGAGCGCGACGTCGTAGCAAGCGATCGCCGCGAGGGCAGGACCTTTCGCGCGGCCTGTCGCGAGATCGAAACACGCGTGATGCCACGGGCAATGGATCGCGCCGCCGAACACGCGCCCTTCGGCGAGTGGACCGCCGTAATGGGTGCACGTCGCACCGAGCGCGAACACGCGGTCGCCGCTACGCACGAGCACGACGGATTCGCCGTGAGCTCGGCCGAGCAGCGGCACCGCTTCCTTCACATCGCTTGCAGGAACACCTTGCTCGAAGTCAGGTCCGCTGGGTGCCGCTTGGTCAGCCATGGGCTGACATTACTCTGATCACTCGCGCAGCGCGCAGAACGCGATACCAACGAGTGTGCCGGCATCGGTCTCGACGCGCGCCGTGATCACGGTGCCGCGCTGATCGAGCTGCACGGCCTTCGCGAGCGCGTCGACTTGATCATGGCAGCTCTCGGGCGCGTCCTTCGCCGCCTTCGACAGCGCGGTCTGCGCCTCGGCGACGAGCTTCTTTGCGGCCGCCTCGTCGCTCGCTTCGACACGCCCCTCGACGATGAGCTTGTCGTTGCGATGGATCAGCCATGCGGCGCCCGCGCGAATGTCGTGCGTCGTCTTCGGCGCGTATGCGGCGTACACGAGCGCATCCTTCGGCGAGCGGCCGAGCTCGCGCACGAGCTCGACGCCAGGCCCGGTGCCGGGCGGCTCGACGCGATAGCGCCAGCCTTGGCTCGCGGCAATGTATTCGGCATCGCTGCGCTTGACCTCGACGACTTCGTCGACCGGGAACCACGAGAACTTGTTGCGCTGCTTGTTGAGCTCGGCGAGCTTTGCCGTCGGATCCTCGGCGAGGATCTTCTTGCCTTCGGCGACGACGAGCAGCTGGCGATTGCCCCACGCCATCACCGCGCGACCATCGGTATGCTCATCGGCCGGCGGCTCGACCATGACGACGAGCTCGGCATCGGCGGGCACACGCGCGAGTGGTGTGCCGAGCACCTGAATCCCGCGCTGCGTGCCGCTTCCGATCGCCGTGAGCGAGCCGGGGCCGGGCTTGGAGCTCTCGGGCCAAAACCAAAGCCCGTGCTTGACCACGGCGCGCACGACACCGAACTTGCCGATCGCGATCATCGGGCCGAGCACGACGATCGCGACCGCGAGCGTGCGCAGCCAGTAACGATCTGCGCCGGTGAGCGTGGCTTTGGGTGCCGACTTCGCGACCGACACCTTCTTGCGGCGCCGGCGTTCGCTCCAGATGTGCCAGCCGACGGGCGCGACCGGAAACGCGAACGCGCCGACGATGGCGGCGAGCCAGTGCGGCAGCCCGCGCGCGACGATATAGGAGGATGCGACCATGAACATCGCCAGCCCGGCGAGCACGGCCAACACCCCAAACACGATTCGTTGCTTGCGGTTCGACACGTCCAAAAGCGTAGCACCCTGGTCCGGCCAGTTCCGGAAGAAACTTTGGACCGACCGAGCGCGTCATCCGTAAAACTCCAGGTGCGCATCCTCCTCGTGATTTTGGTGTCGAGCCATGTTGCTTTCGCGCACCCGCCACCGGCGGAGCTTGCCGAAGACCCGCCGATCGAGTGGCGCCAGGATCGCGCGCTCTTCGAATGGTCGACGTGGATCCGCCTCGGGGTCGGCATCGCACAAGAGCCGGTCGATGCTGTGGCGCGCGGCACAGTGACCGAACCGCAGCGGCACACGATCGGTGAGGGCGCACTCGGCGCCGACGTCACGCTTCCGCTGCCGACCGGTCGCGTGCGCATGGGTCCATGGGTCGAGTTGCGAACCGATGGCGTGTTTGCGGGCGGCGAGCTGCTCGTCGCCGGCGGCCCACTGCACATGTTCTGGTACGAAGGCGAGCACGTGTTCGTCGCGCGCGGCGGTGGCAACGGCACGCACGTCACGGGCGCACTCGCGTATGGCTATCGCTGCCCCTGGAAGTTGTGGGGGCCGTATAACAAAACGTCGCGCTACGAGATCGGTGTTCGCGTCGTCGCATCGGCAACGCGCGCAATGGCCGATGCGAAGGACTGGTCGATGTCGTTTGGCCTCGAGTTCGAGCCCGTCGGCTCGCTGCGCTACATCGCCGGGATCAAATCCTGGTACTAGCGGCTGTTGACGAGGATCGAGCCGACGTAGTCGAGCGAGTACGCGCCGGTCGCGTGCCGCGCGTGCGTCGCGAAGAGCTGCACTTCGTACTCGCCATTGCCGAGATGGCACGTGATCGTCGTGCGCTTGCCCTTCGCGACCGCGCATTCTTTGCCGTGCGAGTCGCGCGTTCCATCGTGGCGGGCCGTTGCCATTACCTCCGCGCCGTCGGGGTTATCGAGCACGATCGTCGCTTCGCCTGACACGGTGATCTGCGAGCGCGTCGGCGACACGAGCGACAGGCCGTACGTGCCGATCGACGGCGATAGCAGCGGCTGGCGCACGAAATCGCCGAGCGTGATCGGATCGCTGCGCAACTGCCACTTCGCGTCTTCGGGGAAGTGGTCGTACGCCATCAGCTTCGGCGGCGTGAACAGATACGTCGTCGTCGTGTCGTGGCCCGTCGGATCGTCCCACGTCGCGTCGATGAGGTACCACTTGCCGTCGAGCTCGACCGCGTTCCACGCGTGCATCACGCCTTCGAGCGCATCACGCGAGCTCGTGTCCCACGGGTCGTCGCTGATCGCGAGCCGGCGCGTCGAGTCGCGGATGAAGCCTGTGACGTACGCGATCTCGATCCCCGCGGCCTTGCCAAGCGCGATCATCAGGCGCGCGTAGCCCTCGCAGACGGCAGCGCGCCGCGCGAACACCGCCTCGGCAGTTTGCTCCGGGATGTTATTCGCGTTGCTCTGGATCGCCTTGAGCGCGTCGTAGTCGTAGTGCATGCGCGTGATGACGTAGTCGTGGATCGCTTTGACGAGCTGTCGCTTGTCGGTGATGTGCGCCGCGAGATACCCGCCGACCGATTCGATGCTCGCTTGCTCCGACTCCGGCATCGCGCTGACGATCGGATCGATCGTCGCCGGCAGCGGCCACTCGCCTGGCTTTGTTGGCTCACTCGGTTTCGGCGTCTCGTCGTTCGGTTTGACGTCGGCGGGTGCGTCGTCGCTCTTGCCATAACGCTCTTTGACCTTCGTGCGGCGATCGAAGCGATCGGCAAACCCGAGCAACATGCCGCGCACGCGCTCGACAGTCGGGCCTTCGAAGCTGTCGAGCATCCAATCGCCGCGCACCGCGAGCGCGCGGAACGACTCGTGCCTCGCCTGCCACATCATGCCGCCGAGAAACAAGCCGTTGATCACGAGCGTGCGGAGCACGAGGCGATCGAGCCGCGTCAGGATCGCGCGCGCCGGCGATCGCTTGCTCCGTCGCCATACGAAGAACAGATCCCACGCAAACGGCAAGATTGGAAACAGCAGCAGCCCGACGAGCAGCGACAGCCACTGCGACGCGTTGTGGTACGCGGCGAGCGACGATGCGAGCCAGAAGCCAAACAGCGGCGTCAGCACCATCAAGCTCACCCAGATCGCGCGGCCGATGGATTTGCCGATGAGCAGCGCAGCGCCGCTCGCACGTGATGCCATACCTACGCTGTAGCTACGAAGTGGGGCGCGCGCAAAGAGTTTCGATCATGCGAAGATGCAAGCAATGGAACCGACGCGACTTCGCTGCATGCTCGTTGCAGATGGAGCATCGCGTCGCGTCGGCCCAAGCGGCGTCTTGATCGGCCGGCAACGCGATTGTGACATCGTCGCGAGCGATCCGAGCGTTAGCCGGCGCCACGCGCTCGTGCGGCTGACGCTCGAAGGCGTCGAGGTGGTGCCACTTGGCAAATCACCCGTCGACGTCAACGGCACGCCGACGACATCGCCGCGCATGCTCGCCGATGGCGACGAGCTGCGCGTGCCCGGGCTTTCGCTCGCGGTGAAGATCGAGCTGCCGCGCGCGGATCGCGGCGCACTCGCCGGCTTCGTGCTCGAACGCGGCGGCACGACATTCGGCATCGCGTACAGCCCGTTCGTGATCGGCGGCGGCGATAGCGATGATCTGATCGTTACGAAGTGGCCGCCGAGCTCGCTCGTGCTGCACGTCGCGCAGGGCGAGCTCTATGTCGAAGTGAAAGAAGGCGCGGCGCAACGCAACGACGAGGACCTCGCGACAGGCACGCTCGAGCCGCTCGCCGCCGGTGACAAGCTGTCGTATCTCGGCGAGACGTTCAAAATCGCGCACGCTGTCGGCAGCGTCCCGACGACGGCCGTGGGTGCCAAGAGCGAGCTCGCATCACGCGTATCGATCGAGATCCTTCCGCGCGGCGGTCGCATCGTGTTCACGATCGCGGGTTGCGACTATGCCGTGTACTTGCCGGATCGCCGCTTCGATCTAATGGTCGCGCTGCTGCGCCCGCCGACGGAGTACCGCGCCGGCGATTTCATCCCCGACGACACCGTTCGCAGCATTGTGTGGCCGCGTCGTCCCGAGGTGTCGCGCCCCGAGATCAACATGTTGATCAGTCGCTGTCGGCGCGACCTCGTCGAGGCGGGCCTCGCAGGTCCGCGAATGCTCGAGCGCGCGCCCGGTGGTGGCGGCACGCGCGTGTTACTTGCCGTCGACGCAGTCGTCGAGGTCCTGAGCTAACATCGCCCGTACGTGAGCGCACTGCGCGACGAAGGCATCGGCCGCTACGAGCTGCTCATCGAGCTCGGGCGTGGTGGCATGGCCGAGCTGTTCCTCGGCCGCTTGCACGGTGTCGGCGGGTTCACGAAGCTCGTCGCGATCAAACGGATCCTGCCGCACCTCGCACAGGATCCGCAGTTCAAGGAGCTATTCCTCAACGAGGGCCGCATCGCCGCGCAGCTCTCGCACCCGAACGTGTGCCAGGTGTTCGAGCTCGACGAGCACAACGGCGAGCTCTACCTCGCGATGGAATACCTCGACGGCGTGTCGTGGGATCATCTGATCGCTGTCACGCCGCGCGGCGCGCCGGCGCTTCGGCTCACCGCCGGCGTGCTCGCGCAAGCGGCGGAAGGATTGCACTACGCGCACGGGCTGCACGTCGTGCATCGCGACGTCTCTCCGCAGAACTTGTTCGTCACCGTCGACGGCATCTGCAAGGTGCTCGATTTCGGCGTGTCTAAGGTGATGACGGAAGGGCCGCGCACGCGCACGGGCGTCATCAAAGGCAAGTTGCCGTACATGTCGCCCGAGCAGATTCGCGGCGAGCCGCTCGATCCGCGCGCCGATGTGTTCTCACTCGGCGTGTGTGCGTGGGAAGCGCTCGCCGGCACTCGTTTGTTCGATCGCGGGACGGATTTTCAGATCTGGAAAGCGGTCACCGAAGAGAACGTGCCGTCGATCGCCGCGCATTGGCGAGAGTGCCCGCCCGCTATCGACGCGGTAATCCGGCGCGCGCTCGAACGCGATCGCGATCGCCGCCAACCGAGCGCGCGGCAATTCGCCGATGAGCTCCGTGCGGCTGCGGGCGCGGCTGCCGCGCCGCCGGAGATCGCGCATATGGTGCGCACGAGCTGTGCGGACCGGTTGGCCGCGCGCGCGCACCAGGTCGCGACGGTGGTCGCCGATCGCAATGCCGGCAGCACGATCGAAGATCGAGCGAGCATCCAGCTACGCAAGCAATCGCTGATCGTCGATCGCGATGCAGCCTCGACCGTCGATGCCGTACCTCGCGCGAAGCCGCGTTCACAGCTGTGGGTGGTGATCGTCGTCGCCGTGCTCGCAGCCGGGCTTGCTGCGACGATCGTCGCGATCGTGATGTCCCGCGGGTCGGCGGAGCGCGTCGCTGCGCCTGCGACACCCGACGCTGCGCGAGAAGAGGGCTCTGACTGGGGGGTTGGCAGCAGCCTCGATTACGCAAACGACCAGATCCGCAAGGCGCAAGAGGAGCTGCGCCGGGCCGGCATCCAGGTCAAGTGAGCTGAAGCCTTCGCAGCGCTCTTGCGCTAGTCTGCGCTCGCCGTGGCAAAGCAACCCGAACCCGCAACCCAAGCCGCTCCTCCCGAAGCACCGCAGGTCGGCTTTCCGCGAAAAGTGCTGTACTGGGTCGGCGGCATCACGGCCGCTGCGTGGGCCTTCGCGATCTACACCGGCAGCATGGTCGTGATGATCGTCGTCGGTGTGTTGACGGCGCTGCTCGCGTTCGTGCTGCTGCGCGCGTTTTTGTTCATCCGCAAGCAGAAGAACGTTGTTGGCCTTCTGCAGGGTGCGGCGACATCGCCGGAAAAGCGCAAAGAAGCGCTCGAGAAGCTCGAAGCCGGCAAAGACGCGAACGACCCGACAAACGTGTTCGCGCGTTCGCAGCTGATGGCCGCCGACAATCCGCAGGCCGCGCTCGATCTCATCAATTCGATCCAGCTCAACAAGTTTCCGCCTGCGATGCAGGACGACGTATCGCTGCTGAAGACGCAGCTCTATCTCGGCCTCGGCAAGACCGCCGATGCGCGCAAGAACGCCGATACGATCAATCTCGAAAATCCCGAGCGCAAAGCGGCGTTCCCGCTCGCGGCATCGATCGTCGCCGAGGCGTGGGCGCGGACCGGCAAGCCCAAAGATGCGCTCGCGCTCCTCGATCGCATCGAGATCCCGAAGAAGGATGGCGAACAGATCGCGTTGCAGATGCAGGTCGCGCGCGTGTTCGCGAAGTTCGCGGCGAACCAGCGCAAGCAAGCGGAGACCGAGCTCATCGCGCTCTCCGATAAAGACGTCAACTTGCTCGGGCGCTTCCTCGACCCGCGCTTTCGCGTGCACCCCGAGTTGCAGAAGCTCGCGCGCCGCGTCCTCGAGCGTCATCCGCAAGCGCGCAAGATGGCCAAAGCGCAAGCCCAGAGGCGATAGTGGGGACGCTCGATCAAGGCGCGTTCGAACAGCTCGTGCAAGGCGGCTGCACCGCGTGCAGCGGTAAGCTGCTCGAGATTCGCAGCTACATCGATTGCAGCGTCGAGCTGATGGCGGGAGACCCGACGAACGACGGCCGCTTCGTTCACGATGGCGAGAAGTTCGTCGACGGCACGTACAACATCGCGTGCGTTGGCTGCAAACGCGTGCTGTTCGCGAGCGATGTTTGCCCGCGATGCAACACGCCCGCGGGTCTCGAGCACGCACTGCTCGAAGAAACGCGGCTGCGCGTGCCAAAGCGCTGCCCGCACTGCGACGAGCTCGAGCTGATGATGCTCGCGTTCGTGCCCGCGAGTGCGCGGTTCGGCGGCGAATCCTCGAAGCCCAAGCCGCTCGTCGATTACGGTGACCCGGGCTATCACGTCGTCGCGTACGCGTGCCACCACTGCGACAACGCGATCGTCGCCGAGCGTTGCCCACTGTGCGATGCGCCGGGTCCACTGCGGCAGCGTCCGTAATATGCGGTGGCTGCTGGTTTGTCTCGTCGCATGCAGCAGCCCACCGCCTGTCGACGTCGGCAACGGCCGGCTCACCGCGCAGATCTATCCGGATCCCGCACGCATCGTGATTTCGCTCGACGGCCGCGAAGTCTGGAGCACCCGCGCCGGCAAAGGCGAAGGCAAGCCGCCCGATGGCTTCGCCGCGATCGGTAACCGCGCCGTCGCGATCGAGCATCAGTTCGGCTCGTTTCGCTTCACCGAAGACGCGAACAACGAATCATGGCAGTCGATCGAGAAGCTCGATGCGATCACGCCGACGCCCGATGGCGCGACGTTCACACTGCGCGGCAGCGACCGCGACCTCGGCACCGGCACGTTGACGTTCGTCGACGACGGCCACGTGCGCATCGAGCTCGTCACCGAGAACGCACAACGCATCGCACTCGCGACGCCATGCCCGAGCGACGAGCATCTGATAGGCCTCGGTGGCCAATCGTTTGATACCGATCATCGCGGCGAGAAGGTGCCGCTGTGGGTTCAGGAGGACGGCATCGGCAAGTTCCCCGATCCCGACGATGTCTACCTCGGCGTTTGGTTTCTCACCGGCCGCAAGCATTCGACGCATACGCCAATGCCGATGCTGCTGTCATCGCGCGGCTACGCGCTCGCGGTCGATACGACAGCGCGCGCCGTGTTCGATCTCGCAAAGACGCACGACGACACCGCCGTGTTCGAAGCCTGGGACAACCACCTCGATCTGCAGATCTTTGTGGGCGATTCGCCGCGCGCCGCATTCGGCAACATGATCGCGTGGGCCGGCAAGCCCGAGCGCCCGCCGCAGACGATCTTCGCGCCATGGGTCGATGCGCTATTTGGCTCGGCGAACGTGCGCCGCGTGGCGAACGCGCTGCGCAGTAATGGCGTCGCGTCGTCGGTGATCTGGACCGAAGACTGGCGCGGCGGCAACGAAGGCTCGCTCGGCTACGCGCTCGAAGAAGATTGGCGCGTCGATCGCACGCTGTATCCGGACTTCGAGCAACTCGCGATCGATCTTCGCGCGCTCGGCTTTGCGTTTCACACGTACAACAACACGTTCATCGACTCGTCCTCCGACGTCTACAACGAAGGGACGACGAGCGGCTACACGATCCACGATGCGAACGGCGCGCCGTTTCTGTTCACCGGCGTGAAGTTCAACCCGTCGACGCTGCTCGACCTCACGAACCCGACCGCCGTGCGGTGGGCGAAGCAGGTGATGACCGATGGGATTACGCTCGGCTCCGACGGCTGGATGGCCGACTTCGCCGAGTGGCTGCCGCACGATGCCGTGCTCGCCTCCGGTGAAGATGCGCTCGCGGTGCACAACCGATACACGGTCGAGTGGGCGGGCATGAATCGCCAGATGTTTGTCGCGCCGCTCGCCGATCGCCCGATCCCGATCTACTTCATGCGCTCGGCGTGGCTGCACTCACAGCCAAACGTGATGGTGATGTGGGCAGGCGATCAGCAGACCGACTGGAGCGATGGCGATGGCTTGCCGTCGGTCATTCCGATCGGCCTCGGTCTTGGCCTCGCCGGCTTCCCGTACTTCGGCCACGACATCGGCGGCTACATGAGTCAGGGCACCGTGCCGACGAGCGAAGAGCTGTTCTATCGCTGGACGACGTTTGGCGCGCTATCCCCCGTGATGCGCACGCACCACGGCCGGCTCGTGCATCAAAACGTACAGTGGGAAACGAACGCCGGCACGATCGCGCACTTTCGACGATGGACGCGCTTTCACATGCAGCTCGCCGCGTATCTGTGGGGCTCGATCGGCGGTTACGAGCGCGATGGCGCGCCGCTGTTTCGTTCGCTCGCGCTCGACTATCCGGATCAAGACTGGGCGTGGACGACGATCGATGAATATCTGCTCGGCGACCGAATCCTCGTCGCGCCGGTGCAAGTCGAAGGCGCGACCACGCGCGATCTCCAGCTGCCACCCGGAGATTGGTATCCACTGTTCGGCGGTGCACCGGTCAACGGCGCCATCACGGCAATCGCGCCGATGACCGAGATCCCGGCGTACGCGCCGGCCGGCTCGATCCTCGTGCTTTATCCCGACGGTGTCGACACGATGCTCGCGGCGCCGGCGCTCGCCTCGGCGACGACGCTCGCCGAAATCGCGGACGCGCGCGAGGTGTGGCTGTTCTCAGGCACCGCCGCGAATCCCGAGCACGCACAGTGGAGCGATAATAGCGGCCCTGCTGGCGCGCCGAACTGGATGTGGAGCGGCCGCACCGGCCCGCTGCCGACGGCGGCAACGTTCAATGGCGCGCCGGTCACCGTCGACATCGTCGGCGACACCGCGACTGTCACCGTCACCGGCAACGGCACGCTCGAATTCGCTGGTGGCGGCACGCTGACCATCTCGCGCGTGATCGGCGCGATGACGACAGTGCGCCTCCGTTAATTCGCGACTCAGTCGCGCCGATACATCGTCATCACGCACGCGCCGCCGAGACCGAGGTTATGTTGCAGCGCGATCTTCGCGCCCTCGACCTGACGTTGCTCGGCCTGACCGCGCAAGTGCCACACGAGCTCGGTGCATTGCGCGAGGCCCGTCGCGCCGAGCGGATGGCCCTTCGAGAGCAGACCGCCCGACGGGTTCGTCACGAACTTACCCCCGTACGTGTTGTCGCCGTCCCAGATGAACTTCTCGGCTTCGCCTTCTTTGCACAGGCCGAGCGCTTCGTACGTGAGCAGCTCGTTCGCCGTGAAGCAGTCGTGCAGCTCGACGACATCGATATCCGTCGGGCTGATGCCGGTTTGCTCGTACAGCTTCTTCGCGGCGGCCTTCGCCATGTCGTAGCCGACCATCTTGATCATCGAGTGCTCTTCGAACGTCGATGGGTAGTCGGTCGTCATCACCTGGCCGGCGATGTAGACCGGCTTATCGATCTTGTGCTTCTTCGCGAAGTCGTCGCTCGCGAGCACCGCCGCCGCAGCGCCGCACGTCGGCGGGCAGCATTGGTAGCGCGTCAGCGGATCGAACACCTCGGGCGACGCGAGGATCTCCTCGACCGAGAGCACCTCTTTGAACAGCGCGTACGGATTCTTCGACGCGTGCTTGCGTGCCTTCTCGGAGATCTTCGCGAACGTCTCCTTCTTCGTGCCGTACTTCCAGCGGTACTCGCGGCCGGCACCGCCGAACATCTGCGCGGCCGGCGGCGCTTGGTTGAAGCCCTGCTCTTCGTTCATCACGTTGACGAACTTGTCGAGCGGGTTCGCGCGATCGGTCCACTTCGCCTGTAGCGCACCGGCTTCCATTTGCTCGAAGCCGACGACGAGCACGCACTCGGCCATGCCGCCCGCAACGGCCTGCGCGCCGAGCATCAGCGCGGAGCTACCGGTCGAGCAGTTGTTGTTGACGTTGAAGACCGGGATGCCGGTCAACCCGAGCTGGTACATCGAGCGCTGACCGCAGGTCGAATCGCCGTAGACATAGCCGGCAAACGCTTGCTGCACTTGATCGTAAGGAATGTTCGCGTCGGCGAGTGCGGCCTTGCCGGCCTTCGTCGCCATCACGTGATACTCCTCGCTCTTGCCGGGCTTCTGGAACGGAACCATTCCGACGCCGATGACGTTTACTTTGCGTGGCATGACGATTCTCCTTAGATCAGCCCTTTGAGGAAGCCGAGGCGATGCGCGACGGTGACATCACCGTCGACGCGCAGTTTGCCGTGTTGATAGAGCGAGCGCAC
>Ga0070698_100008094_pt1 | contig 11368 bp, 9 predicted proteins | sample KBSK1502metaG_FD_65477 | JGI IMG/M metagenome (GOLD analysis project Ga0070698, IMG submission 65477) | Corn, switchgrass and miscanthus rhizosphere microbial communities from Kellogg Biological Station, Michigan, USA - KBS K1-50-2 metaG | ecosystem: Host-associated > Plants > Roots >...
GTCGGAGTCGCTGCCCATCACCACCCCTACCAGCGGCCCGCCGCTCATCGCCATGCTCCCTTCCGCCGTCTGCACGATCCACTGTCCGGCCCTGCCCGCCGACCCTGCCCGCTGACCCTGCCCCGCCGACCCTGCCTGCCGGGTCTTGCCGCCCGGCCTCGCGTGCCCGCACCGCTCACCGCGGCCTCACCGCGGCCTCGCCGAGGGCCTAGGGTTCCTCGGTGCCAAGGCTCAGGTAGCTGGCCGCCCGCCTGGCCCGGTCAAGAAGCTGCGCGGTGTCGTCGCCGACCACGGTGACGTGGCCGACCTTGCGGCCCGGCCGTACCACCTTGCCGTAAAGGTGGACCCTGACGCCGGGATCGGCGGCCATCACGTGGGTCAGCCGGTCGTACAGGTCCGGGTCGTCACCGCCAAGGACGTTGACCATGACGGCATGCCGCGCGGTGAGTTCGGGCACGCCGAGCGGCAGGTTGAGCACGGCCCGCAGGTGCTGCTCGAACTGTGATGTCCTTGCGCCGTCGATGGTCCAGTGACCGGAATTGTGCGGCCGCATCGCCAGCTCGTTCACCAGCAGGCCGTCCGCGGTATCGAAGAGTTCCACCGCGAGCAGGCCGGTCACGCCGAGCTCGGCGGCGATGGCCAGCGCGAGCCGCTGTGCCTCGGCCTGGCGGCCCGGCGGCAGGCCAGGGGCTGGCGCAAGGACCTCGTGACAGATGCCGTCCCGCTGCACGGTCCGCACGACCGGGTAGGCGGCGCCCTGGCCGGCCGGCGAGCGTGCGACCAGCGCGGCGAGTTCCTGCCTGAACGCGACGTACTGCTCGGCCAGCAGGTCGAGCCCGCGCTCGGCGGCATGCGCCGCCGCATCGGCTGCCTCGTCCGCGGTACCGCATATCCACACGCCGCGGCCGTCGTATCCGCCGCGGACCGCCTTCAGCACCACCGGCCAGCCATGCACCGCCGCGAAACTGGCGATCTCGCCGCCGCTGGCCACCTCGGTGAAGGGCGGGCAGCCGATCCCGAGCCCGGTCAGCCATTCCCGCATCGCCCGCTTGTCCTGTGCCAGCTGGAGCGCGCGCGATCCGGGCCGGAGCACTATCCCGGCCTGCTCCAGGGCGCTGAGCTGGGCACCCGGCACGTGCTCATGATCGAACGTGACGACATCGCAGCCGCCGGCGAAGGCCATCAAGTCCTCGCTGCTGCGGTAGTCGCCGATCTGGGTGCCAGCGCACACCTGGGCAGCGCTGTCCGCGGCGTCCGCCGCGAGCACGCGGAATCCGATGCCCAGGCCGATGGCCGCCTGGCAGGTCATCCGGGCGAGCTGGCCAGCCCCGACCATGCCGACGACAGGCACCGCATGGCGCCCGGGAGCGGCGGCGACAGCGGTGGTCCGGGCGTCACCTGCCTGATTCGTCACGCGCCGTAGCCTACGAGGTGCCCGGCCAGGCCGTGCAACCCCGGCAGGCCCGGGACGGCCGCGCGGCGGCCGGCACGGCAGGGCAACCGCGCCGCCCGCCCGGACGGAATTATGCTGACACCCGCTCCCATTGGATAGACATCTCGTTACTGTTCGATGGGCTGCTCCTGACCTGGGTAGTACATTCGGGTTAATAGGTCGACATTGCCCTGACGGCGCGGCGCGCGCCTGACCGACGCCAGAAGGGACGCCGAGCCCCCCGTGAGACTCGTTGCTGACCTGCACCGTCGCTTCGCCACGCTGATAGCCGAGCTGACCAGGTTCGGCCTTATCGGCACGCTCGGGCTGATCATCGACCTCGGCGGCGCCGCCCTGCTGCACGGAAAGGCCGGCTTCGGGCCGCTGATGGCAAAGGCCATCTCCGCCTCGGTCGCCACGGGCGTCTCCTACACCGGTCACCGGCTGTGGACCTTCCGGCACCGGGCCAGTCAGGGCCTCGCGCGCGGCGGGCTGATCTTCTTCGGGCTCAACCTGATCGGCCTGCTGAGTTCCCTGCTTGTGATCGGGCTGGTCACCGGGCCGCTCGGGTTGCGCAGCCTCGCCGCCTATAACGCCGCCCAGGTGGTCGGCGTGCTGCTGGGCATGCTGTTCCGCTACTGGTCCTACCGCAGATGGGTGTTCCTCGCGTTCGAGCCGGGCGAGGCGGCGCTTCAGCCCGCACCGGCGGCGCTTGAATTAACAGCCCGGCGCTGACCAGGTCTAGCCGCGGCGCCTGATCAGGCCGGCCCGCTGACCACTGGATCGTCGCTCGGGACGACGTTGCCGTGCGGCAGGAACACGGCGAAGACCGCCGGCCTCGGCCTGACCAGGACAACCTGGCCGCCGTCCGCCGCGGCCACCGAGCGGGCCAGCGACAGCCCGAGCCCGGTGCCGCCGGGGCGGCCGCTGACGCTGCGCTCGAAGATCCGCGGCACCAGTTCCTGCGGGACGCCCTTGCCCTCGTCCCGCACCTCCACGACGACCGACCTCGGGGTGTGCGATGTCCTGATGGTCACCACCCCGGCGCCGTGCACCAGCGCGTTGTCGAGCAGGGTGGCGATCACCTGGGCGGCGCTGCCGGGCGTCACGTACGCGAACAGGCCCTTCTCCCCGGTCACCTCGAGTTTCCTGCTCAGCCGCCGGAACGCCGGATCCCACTCGACGACCTGCTGGGCGACGACGTCGTCGATCGAGGAAAGCGCCGGTGCGCCTGCCACCGACCGGCGTGCCACCCGGCCGAGCAACTGCCCGACGACTTCGGCGAGCCGCTCCGTCTGGGCCAGCGCCGCCGCGCCTTCCTCGCGCACCACGTCAGGATGCTCAGCGGCCGCGATCATCTCCTCCAGCCGCATCGACAGCGCGGTCAGCGGCGTGCGCAACTGGTGGGAGGCATCGGCGGCGAAATCGCGGCCCGCCGACAGCAGGTCCGAGATGCGCTGCGCGGAGCCGTCGAGGCCCTCGGCGACCTGGTCGAGTTCCGGTACCCCGTAGCGGCGCCCGAGCGGCCGGGCATCGCCCGAGCCCAGCCGGTCGGCTGCCCGGGCGAGTTCCTCAAGCGGCCGGGTCAGCCGCCGCGCCTGCAAGATGGCGAGCGCCACCGCAACGCCGACGGCGAGCAGCGCGAGCGCGCTGATCAGCAACAGCGCCCTGGCCACCCGGGCGGCGACGGTTGTGTCATCGGCCTCCACCGTGACCGAGAAATCCTTGGTGACGGCCTCGGCTGTAGTCGTGTCCCCGGCGGGCGGCGGCTTGCCGATCGACGTCCGGCCGACCGTGTACTGCCGGATGATCACATACCGGTCAGGCAGCGACCTGCCTACCTGCGCGGCGTTCGGCGGCAGGCCGTCGTTGACCCGCGCTTGCAGGCCCCTGGCGAGCGTCGCCGCGTCCCTGCGTACCTGCTGGGTGGCCTCGCTGACCTGCAGGCGGCTGATGACGAAGGCGAGCGGCAGGCCAAGCAGCAGGACCGCAGCCACCGCGACGGCGAGAGTTGAGACGAGCAGGCGGCGCCGCACGGCTCAGCGTCCGGATCCGCCATCAGCGGCCGCTGTAGCCACCTGGCACCTGACGTTCAATCCGGGCACTTGTCATCAGTCACCGCGCTCGAACCTGAACCCCACACCCCGGACGGTGGTGATGAAACGCGGGTTATGCGCGTCATCACTGAGCTTGCGCCGGAGCCAGGAGACGTGCATGTCCAGCGTTTTCGTGGAGCCCCACCATTTGCTGTCCCAGACCTGCCGCATTATCTGCTCGCGGGTGACCACCTTGCCGGCCTCGGCGACGAGCAGCGAAAGCAGGTCGAATTCCTTCGAGGTGAGCTCGATCTCGGCGTCGTCGAGCCAGGCGCGGCGGGCGTCCGCGTCAATCCGCACACCCTGCGCCGTGTGCGTTTCCGACGCGCCGCGGCGCAGCAGCGCGCGGACCCTGGCCAGTAGCTCAGCCAGCCGGAACGGCTTCGTGACATAGTCGTCCGCTCCGGCGTCCAGGCCGATCACCGTGTCTACCTCGTCCGCCCGGGCGGTAAGGATCAGCACCGGCACAGCCTGGCCCTCGGACCTGATCAGACGGCAGACTTCCAGCCCGTCAAGCTGGGGCAAGCCGATGTCGAGCACGATCAGGTCAATCCCGCCTGCCCGCGCTGCCTCCAGCGCGCCGGGCCCGTCGGCGGACACGCCGACTTCGTAGCCCTCACGCCGCAGAGCACGGGCCAGCGGCTCGGAGATGGACGGGTCGTCCTCGGCGAGCAGCACGCTGGTCATGCACAGATCGTAAGGCGAGCAGGCAACTTTTCCCGAACGCTACGCGCAGAACTTCGCCAGATAGCGTTCCTGAGCGGTGCGTCAGCCAGCGTTTTCACCGGCTATTGGCGGACATCAGACCGGGCTGACGCCGTGCCGCCGCCGCGAGAAGAACCGCTCCTTGCCGCGCGCGGCGGCGAACCGGCGGATGAGTTCCGCCCGCAGGTCCTCCGGCTCGACGACATCGTCTACGACGAGTTCTCCGGCCAGCCTGAGCACATCGATGTCGTGGTCATACGCCGCCCGGAGCCGGCTGGTTTCCCGGTCCCGCTCGGCCGGATCGGTGATCCCGGCGAGCTTGTTGTAATACACCGCGTTGACGGCGGCCTCTGCCCCCATGACCGCGATCTTGGCGGTGGGCAACGCCAGGGTTGCGTCCGGCTCAAAACCAGGTCCGGCCATCGCGTACAGCCCCGCACCATATGCCTTACGGATTATTACGGAGACTTTCGGGACGGTCGCCTCGGCAACGGCACTGATCATCTTCGCGCCATGCCGGATGATGCCCTGCCGCTCGACCGCCGTCCCGACCATGAATCCTGGCACGTCGGCGAGGAACAGCAGCGGCACGCTGAACGCATCGCAGAGCTGGATGAAGCGGGTGGCCTTGTCCGCGGAGTCGACGAACAGCACCCCGCCCTTGAACATCGGGTTGTTGGCGACGACGCCGATAGCCTGCCCGTCAAGCCGGGCGAAGCCGACCACGAGTTCCCTGGCCCACAGCGCGTGGATCTCGAACAGCGATTCGGCGTCGACCAGCCCCCGGACGTACCTGCGCATGTCGAAGGCCTGCCGCTCGCTGGCCGGAACCAGCGCGCGCAAGTCCGCGGGCGCGGCTTCGCGGGCTGCCTGGGCGGGCGGTGGCTGCCGCCAGTTGCCTGGCAGGTAGGACAGGTAAGAGCGGACGGCTGTCAGCGCATCATGCTCGGTCGCGGCAAGATAGTGGCCGCAACCGGAGACGGTGCAGTGCATCCGGGCACCGCCCATCTCCTCCAGCGTGGTCTTCTCCCTGACCACCATCTCCACCATTCGCGGGCTGCCCAGGTACATCGAGGCGTTCCCGTCCACCATCGCGACATAGTCGCAGAACGCAGGGATGTACGCGCCGCCCGCCGCCGACGGCCCGAACAGCGCGCATACCTGCGGAATCGAGCCGGACGCGCGCACCTGGGTGTGGAAGATCTTGCCCGCGCCGCGGCGGCCGGGGAACATCTCCACCTGATCGGTGATCCGGGCCCCGGCCGAATCCACCAGGTAAACCATCGGGATGCCGGACGCGTATGCCTTCTCGATGATCCGGATGATCTTCTCGACCGTCCGCGCGCCCCACGAGCCCGCCTTGACCGTGGAGTCGTTCGCCATCAGCGCCGCCGGCCGGCCGCCGATAGTGCCAGTGCCGGTGATCACGCCATCTGCTGGCAGGCCTGCTGCCAGCACGTTCGCGTACCGGCCGTCCTCGGTGAAGCTGCCCTTGTCGACCAGGAACGCGATCCGGTCCCTGGCGAACAGCTTGCCCCTGGCGGCAGCGGCCTCGTGATACCTGGTCGCACCCCCCTGCTCGATCCTGGCGCGGATCTCCGGGAGGTCCGGGTGGCCTGGATCCTCGTCTGCGCCGGGCTGGTCCTCGGTCGGTTTTCCGCTCACGACCGTGAGCGTACCGAGCAGGCAGTGACCACGGTCAACTGCGTTAATCCTGATCTTCAGGCTAGTGAATGTGCAGGCTGACGCCGAGCAGCACCAACCACCACAGGAAGACTGCGAGCAGCGCGGACAAAACGAGCTTGAGCAGGTGGACGGTGATGTAGTGATGCTGCCATGCCACCACCAGGCCCACGATGATGTAGATCAGACCAACCAGGCCGAGTCGCCTCAACATGATCTCCGCTCCCATCGCCGCCATCCCCACGCCGATCGGGTGAGGACCGCTCAGCAGGTCTCCCGGAAATCGGTCCGCAAACACGCCGCAGGGCGGCAGCGCCGCGGCCAGCAGGTGACGCCGGCTGGCCGCGGCGCCGGAGCAGAGCCGCGGCGTTGCCAGCCGCCGGACGACCGGATAGCCGCCCGGCGGCAGGCGCGGGCCGGTTATCCTTGGTCCCGCCGCAGGCCCGGCAATCGCGGACACGCGGGCCCGGTGCGAGGAGAACAGGTGTCGATGCTCAGGGAAGTTCTCGGCCGCCGGGCGGGTGACGCCGGGGCCGGGCCGCAGGCCGGATCGCGGGCCGGTGATGCGGTCGGCCGCCTGCGGGCAGCAGTGGCCGGGCTGCCCGGCCTGGTCAGGCGGCACCGGCTGTTCTCCGTCGTGCTTGGGCTTTCCGTCGTGCCCCGGATCGTCGCGATGCTCGGCTTCCAGCCGGCGATCCTGTTCAAGCTCGATTCCTATGACTACCTGTGGGACGCGGCGCACCTGCGGCCGAACCCGGTCAATCCCAGCGGGTACACGGTGTTCCTCTGGCTGCTCAAGCCGCTGCACTCACTCGCCCTGATCGCCGGCCTGCAGCATCTGCTTGGCCTCGCGGTCGCCGTCATGATGTACGCGGTGCTGCGCCGGCTCGGGGTCCGTGCCTGGATCGCCACGCTCGCGTCCGCCACTGTGCTGTTCGATCCGGCCCAGTTCCTGATCGAGCAGCTGATCATGGCCGACCTGCTGGCGCTCTTCCTGATGCTGGCGGGCTTCGCGGTGCTGCTGCTCAGGGACCGGCCGTCGGTGCCGAGGTCGGCCGCGGCGGGACTGCTGATCGGCGCCTCCGCGGTCGTCCGCCCCACCACGCTGCCGCTTATCGTCTTCCTTGCGGTGTACCTGCTGGTCAGGCGAGCGGGCTGGCGCCGCGCGGTGGCCGCGCTTGTGGCAGGCGCGGTGCCGGTGATCGCGTACATGTCGTGGTTCGCCGCCGTGTACGGCTCATTCAACCTGACCAACAGCAACGGCCTGTTCCTGTGGTCGCGGACCATGTCCTTCGCGAACTGCGCCATCATCAAGCCGCCGCCCGACCTGGTCGCGCTCTGCCCGGACCGGCAGCCCGGCGCGCTTGCGCAGCCGGTGGCGTCCAGGCGGCTGCTGCCCAAGCAGTACCTATGGGACCACCAGACCTGGATGTGGAAATCCCCTCAGGTCGGTATCGTCCCCGACACGGCCGCCTTCACGGCGGCCAATAATCAGCGCGCGCTGCGGTTCGCGGTCCGCGCGATCGAGGCCCAGCCACTCGGCTACGCGAAGTCGGTCGGGCACGATGTCAGCAAGCCCTTCAAGTCGGTCGACATCTTCCCGTTCCCCGGCCCGGCGCAGCCCAGCCTGTCCACCCTCGGCCCAGCGAACCGCGTCTACGCGCTCGCGGCCGTGCAGGCGTACGTGGGGAGCACCGCGGGGATCGGGCCCTACCTTGGTCACCACCTCGGGACCCGTCTGGTCGAGCCGTACGCGCATCTGATCCGGGGCTATCAGAGCGTGATCTTCCTGCCTGGCCCGCTGTTTGCCCTGATCTTGGTGGTAGGCCTGGCCGGGATGCTGATTCCGCGCCGGCGGGTGGCGGCGGCCGTCCTGCTCTGGACCTCCGCGCTGGTGACAGTTGTGCTGCCGATCGCGGAGCACGAGTACACCTACCGCTACGTGATTCCGGCCGTTCCGCTGGCCTGCATGGCGGCTGCGCTCGCCTTTGCCGACCGCCGGAAGGAATCTGCGCCGGGGTCGGAGCCAGAGCCGGAGCCGGGGCCGGGGCCGGAACCGGAACCGGGAGCAGCGGCGGAAGCGACGGCGTAGCCGGAAGCGACCGCGCGGGCTGAAGTGACGGCTGGCGGCGGGCTGGAGCGGCGGCGGGCGGCTCGACCGCGCGGGCTGAAGTGACGGCTGGCGGCGGGCTGGAGCGGCGGCGGGCTGGAGTGGCGGCGGGCGGCTCGACGGCGCGGGCTGGAGTGACGGCGGGCTGGAGTGGCGGCGCTCCGCTGGTTCGGGAGCGGGACGTCAGGCCGGGATTGTCCTGGTCCGCGGTCCGGCCCTGAGCACCTGGGACGGCAGCTTGCGACCGATGATCCGTTCCGCGGCGGCGGCGGCATCGATCATCGCCGCTAGGTCGATCCCGGTCGCCACGCCCATGTCCTCGACCATGTGCACGAGTTCCTCGGTGGCGATGTTGCCGGTGGCACCCGGCGCGTAGGGGCAGCCGCCTAGCCCGCCCACCGATGCGTCGAAGTCGGCCACGCCGAGCTCGAGGGCGGCAAGCACGTTGGCCAGGCCGGTCCCGCGGGTGTTGTGGAAATGCAGGTTGAGCGGGACGTCCGGGTACTTCAGGCGGAACCCGCCGACAAGCTCGCGTACCCGGCGCGGCGTGGCCATGCCCGTCGTGTCGCCGAACGAGATGCTGTCGGCGCCGTCGGCAACCGCGCGCCCGGCGACCCCGATCACCCGGTCTACCGGGACGTCGCCCTCGTACGGGCAGCCCCAGGCCGTTGAGACGATCACCTGGCAGGTAGCTTCCCGCTGATGCGCCTGATCGATGATCGCCGCGATGTCGTCGAGTGACTCCGCGGTGCCCCGGTTGACGTTCTTCCGGTTGTGCGTGTCGGAGGCCGATACGACGGCCTCGATCTCGGCGAGCCCGCTGTCCAGCGCGCGGGCGGCGCCGCGCAGGTTCGGCACGAGCGCGGAGTACCGGACGGCGGGCGCTCTGGTGATCCGCTTCCATACCTCGTCGGCATCGGCCATCTGCGGTATCGCCGCCGGGCGGACGAACGAGACCGCCTCGATCCGGCTCACCCCGGTGGCCGACAGCCGGTCGATCAGCTCGATCTTGGCCTCGGTCGGCACCGGATCCTCGTTCTGCAGCCCGTCGCGTGGCCCGACCTCGCGCACCGAGATCCGCCAGGGAAGATCACTCACCGTCTGCCTCCGTCCAGCTCAGCATGCACATCACGGCCCCGCCGGCGGCGCCCGCAGCCGACCTGCACATCGCGACCCGCCGGCGGCGCCCGTCCGGCTCAGCATGCACATCACGGCCCCGCCGGCGGCGCCCGCAGCCGGCCTGCACATCACGGCCCCGCCGGCGGCGCCCGTCGGCTCAGCCTGCACATCACGGCCCGCCGGCGGCGCCCGTCCGGCTCAGCCTGCACATCACGGCCCGCCGGCGGCGCCCGTCCAGCCTGCGCGACTACCGTCCCGGCCACTCGGGGGCCCGCTTTTCCTTGAACGCCGCGATGCCCTCCCTTCTATCCCCGGAGAACGCGGCGGCCCGCCAGGCGGCGTCCTCGACCTCGAGGCCGACCGCGAGGCTCACGCCCGAGCCCTGCCTGATGGCCCGCTTGGCGGCCAGCACGGCCACCGGGGAGTTGCCAGCGATCTGCCGGGCGAGCGCGAGCGCGTGCTCGCCTGCCGTGCCAGGCGGCACCCGCCGGTCGGCCAGGCCGAGCCGCTCCGCCTCGGCCGCGCCGACCCGGCGGCCTGTCAGGATCAGGTCAGCGGCCCGGCCGGGCCCGAGCCGGCGCAGCGCGAGCTGGGTGCCGCCGCCGCCGGGCACCAGGCCAACGGTAGTCTCCGGCAGCCCGAATATGGCGGTCTCGTCGGCCACGATGAGGTCGCAGGACAGCGCAAGCTCGCAGCCGCCGCCGAGAGCGTAGCCGTGGACGGCGGCGATTACCGGCTGCGGGAGGCCGAGCACGGCACCGAACGCGGCCCGGAACACCGGCCGCTGCGCCAGCAGTTCGGCGTCGGTCATCGCCGCCCGCTCCTTCAGGTCCGCGCCGACGCAGAACGCGCGGTCGCCCGCCGCCGTGAGCACAACGGCCCGCACCCGGCGGTCGGCGCCGACCTCGGCGCACACCTGCGCGAGCCTGGTGGCCATGGCCGTGCTCAGCGCGTTCATGGCCGCCGGCCGGTCGAGTACGACCTCGCAGATCGCGCCCGAACCCTCCACGGCCTCATGCCGATGCACCCGCACGCCGCCTACTGGCTCCACATCCGCAGGCTAACGGGAACCGGCCGCCGCCGGGCACGCTGGTCCCGGGGCGGCGGGCCAGGAGCCCGGCGATGGCCGGGCTCGAACGTCCGCCGCCAGGACGAGCCGCCGACCGCATTGTCAGCCTTGGAAGCCGCTGGCCCTGCCCCGCGTGACCTGGCGATTCGCTGACCTGCGGCTCCGCGGCCGCCGTTCCGTGAGTGACCGTGAGCGCTGGTGTTTCGCCGTCGGACCGGGCACGCAGCGGGCACGGGCGAACGAGACATTATTTCGGCGGCAGTCCCCCGTCAGCGTGCCCGGCACGCGGCGGGGATGGCCTCCTGGCGCAAATACTGGCTGGCCTTGCGGCCGGGCGCGGTTAGACCAGGCCAGCCCTTGACTCACCGGAATTCTCCGAAGTCATCCGGCGCCAAGAAACGCGCGCTCGTGCCGCTGCACGCATGCAGTCCTGCCGATGGCGCAAGGGCTCCGTGAGCTGTTCTCGCCGTAGCTGTGCAGAGGCTGCATAATCCGATTGTGCCCGCAGTTGGCTGTTGCCGGCTCGGCAGTTGGGTGCGGATCGAGGAACACGTGCAGGAAGGGGACACGACGTGGCCGTTGAGGAGAACCCGGGAATCTTGTTGTACACGCGGATCCGCAAGTCGCCGTACTTCCACGCATCGCGCCAGCACGGGGTGCGCCGTTACAGCGTCTACAACCACACCTACCACCCGCGTCACTACGGCGACCCGGTCAAGGAGTACTGGACGCTTCTGGAGGGCGTGACGATGTGGGATGTGGGCGTCGAGCGCCAGATCGAGATATCTGGCCCTGACGCGTTCACCTTCACCAACATGATGACCCCCCGCGACCTCAACAAGTGCGCGGTGCGCCAGGCGAAGTACGTGTTCATCACGCTGCCGGACGGTGGCATCGTCAACGACCCGGTGCTGCTGCGGCTGGAGGAGAACCGCTTCTGGCTCTCGCTCGCGGATTCCGACGTCGGGCTGTGGGCCCAGGGGCTGGCCTACCACTCCGGCCTGGATGTCACGATCGGTGAGGTGGACGTGGCGCCGGTCCAGATCCAGGGGCCGAAGTCCAGGGAAGTCATGGCCGGCCTGTTCGGCGAGAAGATCCTCGAGATCCCCTACTACCACATGTCCGAGGACCTCCAGCTCGACGGCATGCGGGTG
>Ga0070698_100008095_pt1 | contig 11367 bp, 5 predicted proteins | sample KBSK1502metaG_FD_65477 | JGI IMG/M metagenome (GOLD analysis project Ga0070698, IMG submission 65477) | Corn, switchgrass and miscanthus rhizosphere microbial communities from Kellogg Biological Station, Michigan, USA - KBS K1-50-2 metaG | ecosystem: Host-associated > Plants > Roots >...
GGCGCTGGGTATCGAGTCGAGCAAGACAGCGACAGCCGAAGGAAGCAAAGTGTTCGAACTCTACCAGGCAGGGAAGTTGGCAGAGATTCGCGAATACAATCTGAACGACGTGCGCGTGACTCGCAAAGTTTATGAACGCATGGTCGAGTGCTTTGGGCGTTAGCCTCAGCCAGAGAACTTTCCTCACCAGGCGGCGTATTGTTAAGTAGTTCCTGAATTTGGAGACCTGGATGCACTGTCCCAGTTGTGGCGCCGAAACTAGTCTCGATCAGCGATTCTGTCGCAGCTGCGGCATGGATTTGGAGACTGTTAGTAAGCTCGTTGCTGCGCATTCTTCGCCGGAAAGCCTGAGGCTGGAAAAGTCGCTCACCGAAAAAGCCAACCGGCAGCGGATGTATCAGTCGCTCAAGTGGGGCATGATCTGCTTCATCCTCGGCATGGCGGCGCTCGCCACCACGAAGACACTCGCACTTGATAAGATATTCAACCTCGGCCCCTTATTCCTGTTGTTTATGGGCATGGGACTGATGTTATACAGCGTTCTCTTGCCGATGCGAGACCGTGTGTCAAATTCGAGAAGCCTTCCCGGGCCTGGAACTACCAGCGAGCTTCCGGAAACGGAAACCACCAAAGAGTTACCTGCCGCACGCGTTCCTGTTCCCGTAGCCAGCGTTACTGAGCGAACCACGCAATTGATTGCGTCTGAGAAAGTGGGCACGCCCCGCGAATAACCACGGCTACTGAGGCAGTGAAGCTAGCAGTTTAGAGTTCAGCCTTTAGGCTGTGACTTTCAATTGCAATCGAAGGCACAAACTAAAGTTTGAACTCTAAACTGCACCTTTGCCCGTTGACGGGCCGCTGTTTCGCGTTTGCAACAGTATTTGTTAGACTCTATAACAAGCGAATGGACACTCAGATTTTTTCAATAGTGATTTTTTTGATCGGCGCGGCGCTGGGCGTGGCGGCGGGTTGGTTTTTGCTCAAAACAAGGGCGAGTTCGGCTAGTGCGGCTGATCTGGCAACCTTGAAAGAGCGCCTCGGCGGTAAGGATTCCGAGCTACAAAAACTCCAGCTGGCGTTGAGCAGCGAGGTCGCGGAACATAAACACTCGCGGGAAGAGAGCGTTCAATTAAAGGCCGCGCTTGAAGGCGAACGTCGCGCGGCCCAGGAACGAAAAGACTCGTTCAAACAAGCGGCGGAAGAGTTATCGGAAAAGTTCAAAGCGCTTTCCCGCGACGCGCTCAAGGACAACAATCAATCCTTTCTCGATCTCGCACACTCGACCTTGCAGAAGTTTCAGGAGAGCGCGAAAGGCGATCTTGAACTCAAGCAAAAGGCAATCGATGAATTGGTAAGGCCGCTGCGGGAATCGCTGGAAAAAGTTGACGGCAAGATTGGCGAAATGGAGAAGGCACGCGCCGGGGCTTATTCCGAGCTGCGCGAACAGGTGAAGACACTCGCGACTTCTCAAGCCCAGCTGCAGGCCGAGACCGGCAACCTGGTGAACGCGCTGCGTGCTCCCCACGTTCGCGGGCGTTGGGGCGAAATTCAATTACGGCGGGTCGTTGAACTCGCGGGGATGCTTCAGTATTGCGATTTCGTCGAACAGGAAACAGTGGTTACGTCAGACGGTCGCATTCGTCCCGACGTCATCATTCGTTTGCCAGGCAACCGCACGATTGTCATCGACGCGAAAGTTCCCTTCGACGCTTTTTACGAGTCGATAGCAACAAAGGACGACGTTGTTCGCAGCGCGAGATTGAAAGACCACGCGCGGCTCGTACGTACACACATCGGCAACTTGAGCAAGAAGTCGTATTGGGAGGCGGTGCAGCCAACTCCGGAATTTGTCCTGCTCTTCTTGCCGGGTGAAACCTTCTACAGCGCGGCGCTGGAGATCGACCCGAAACTCATCGAGGACGGCGTCGATCAGGGAGTCATTATTGCCACGCCCACCACTTTGATTGCCCTGCTCAAGGCGGTCTCATACGGTTGGCGTCAGGAGCAGATGGCCACAAACGCGCACGAGGTAAGCAAGCTGGGTAAAGATCTCTACGATCGTCTGCGGACCTTCACCGGCTATTTTGCTGAGATCGGCCGCGGGTTGGATCGCGCGCTTGATTCTTACAACAAAGGCGTCGGCTCGCTCGAGGCGCGCGTGCTGGTGACGGCTCGTAAATTTAAAGAACGCGGCGCGATCGCCGGTGAAGAGATCGAGGTATTGGAACCAATCGACAAGTTGGCGCGCCCGCTGAGTCTGGATGAAGGTGGTTTGTTTCCGGATCTGGTGGCGGCAGAAACGGAAGACACTGAAGACACGGCAGACGATTCTTTCCCGCTGCTCAACGTGAAGAGTGTGGCTGGTGGTGACTCTTAGTCCAGGGAAACGATTTCAACGAGCCTTCGAAGAAGGCGGAAGCGAGTAGCCCCCGGGTGTAAGCCCGCGGTTCCTGTCGCTCCCGATGAACGAGCTCCGAGCGGCGACAGAAACTGCCGTCAAGATTGGGCCGAGATCCCCGAACCCTCTGCCGCCCGCTTCGCGGGCTAAGAGATCTTTTCTAACCGTGTCCCCGGGCTTACGCCCGGGGCTATTTTCTTCCGCCCTCTTCGAGGGCTCGTTGAGTTGATTCTCCTGCGAACGTGTTTGGAGTTGATGTGGCAAGAGAAATTTGGTTAGGTCCTCTGCTCGGTAATAATCGCTCGCGGTTAATTCAGCGCTGCTCAAGGCTTGTCGCTGAAGGCAAGTCTGATAGTTTCCTCTACCTCGCTGCTTCCCATCCACTGTTGGAGATCGTTACTCAAGGCGTCCTCGATGGCGTGGACAATCGCGGTGTCTGGGGCGAACTACCCGTCTATCTCTTTCGTGGTTTTGTAAGACGCGTGTTATCGACCGCGGTGGACGACTCGGGTCATACGCTCTCGCCGCGCGTTCCCATTGACCAGGAAGAGCTGCCTCTGAAGCGCAGTCTGGTGTCGCAGATTCTCACGCGCTTGATGACCACCGGCCAGTTGAAAGCGATCGGGCCGCTCGCGAGTCGCGAAGGATGCGTCAATACAATTGCGACGCTGATTGGCGAAATTGAGCGGGCCGCAAAGTCGCCGGCGGAAGTTGCCGAGATAATCGCCGCTCGCACCAGCGATCTCCCGCCGGAACCAATTCAAACCTCGCGCAGCAAGACAGAACGGCTGCACACGCAGAATGATTTTGATCAGGAAGTGGCGCTGATTTATGCGACCTACTCTGAACTACTGAACCGGCACCAGCTCACTGAAGCAGACGCGGATCAATTGCGCGCGCTCGCAGTTCTCAAGGGCGAGGTTGATGGTCGCGCCGTGAGATTGCCCTGGCTGGCTTCGGTCCAACTGCTCGTGCTTGACGGCTTTTTTGATTTCACTCCCGTCCAGGGCGAAATTTTGCAGCGGCTGATTCCGCAGGTTCCGGATGTGCTCGTTAATCTCAACCACGATGAGCGCAATCAGGAAATCTTTCTTCCATTTCAGGAAACTATCGACCATCTTTCAGCAATCGCGCCCTTTGCGGAAATGCGAAGCAACGGCGAATTAGTTCCTACAACCGGTGCGCTTTCGGAGTTGCGCCAGAATCTGTTCAACCCTTCCTTGTCCGATGAGCTTCAACACGAAGAAACCGCTGACCAACCCGAGAACACTCAATCGGAGATTCGGTTTTTCGAATGCGGCGATCGCGACACTGAAATTCGCGAGATCGCGAAAGAGATCAAGAGGCTGGTTCTGCAAGAAGGGTACAGTTTGGCTGACATGGCGTTGGTGGTGCGTCAGCGCGCCGCTTACGCCGAGACGATCGCGCGCGTCATGCGCGAAGAGTCGCTGCCGTGCAACATTGAATCGCGTGTCGATGCTAACGACATTCCCGGCCTGCGGGCGGCGCTCAAGTTATTCGCAATTCTGGAACAGATGTCTCGTGATGAAGCTGCTGCTCCCAAGACTTCAGACCTGGCTGATCTGATCAAGTCGGAATACTTCCGGTTAAGTGACAAAGACCTGACCGCGCTCCTGTCGCGGTTCGATTTGGAATATGCCGCCCTGTTACATGACAAAGACAAGACGCCTGAGGCGGGCCTGGACGAACGACTCAAGAAGCGCTACCGCATCGGTGTCTGGGATGCAGACGCGCTCGAGAACGCTTTCGCTTACGTCGGCAGCGATCTCCGTGTGAAGGGCTGGCTGGAGCGAGCGGCCCGGCTGATCAAAGAACTTCCCGGCGCCGCCGCGACCAGGGAACTTCTGAATATCGACTCCGTCGAACAAGCGCGCGATCCCGACGAGGCTGACCAGATTGAGAATGCCGAGACTGCAAAAGTTGATTCCGCTGACGCCGAGCGGAAACGACGCCCATCGCGCGACATTCATCCTGCGGCCCTGGCCTGGACAGCGCTCGTGCTGCAGTCGTTTGCCGAAAAGGTCCAGGCGATTGAACGGGAAGGATCTCCCGCTGGTTTGCGTCTGGGGTTAATGAAGCTGCTTGAGGAGTTTAGTTTTCGTCAACAAATTACCCGGCCCGTCAGAAGTGTTACGGACGATGAAGAACTGCCACAGGCGATGCTCAATTACAACAGCCTCGAAGCGCTGCGCCGAGCTTTCGTTGCCGCCATCAAAAGCATCGAGATTGCTGCAACTATCGCTTCCGAGCTACCCGCTGACGCAGGTGGCTCTGAGAGGACCAGGCTGGCGACCTTTATCGAGGAGGTGCGACGAGCGCTCGGTTCACAATCACAGAGCTTCGGTTCCCCTGATCGCGACGGCTTGCGCGTGCTGGAAGCAACCGATGTTCGTGGCCTGCGTTTTCGCGTCGTCTTCATAGCGGGTCTGGTGGAAGGGGGATTTCCTTTGCGGGCGTCGCGCGACTGGATCTATCCGCACGAAGAGCGCGAACGCCTGAAGCGATACGGCTTGACGCTGGAAGACATTTCGCCAGCGACGCTCTTGAAAGAAGAGCACTATTTTTACCAGGCCGCCTGTCGCGCAACCGAACGACTCTACTTAAGCCGGCCACTGGCACTGGAAGATGATTCGGAGACCGTCGCTTCTTACTACATCGATGAACTCCGGCGCGCGGTCGCTCCCTTGACGATTAAAGCGGATACGATTCGGCGAGACTACGAAGGTCATCATCTGGAAAAGGTGTCAACCGGTAGTGGGCTCAGTCTGACATTGGTCCGCCAGCAGGAGCGGCACACGCATCGCGGTGAGAAACGCGCGTTGTTAGCGCAGCCTCAGATCAAGCGACTGCTGACTTTGGCGCGTAACGACGGGTTCCTGAGCAGCTCGGCATTGCGTCGCATTGAGATCGAGCGCGAGCGGGCGGGGCCGCGCTTTGGACCCTACGACGGCGAGATTACCGACCCGCATTTGTTGGCGTTGCTGCGGCAGAGGTTTGGTGCTGAGTTTGTCCATAGTGCGAGTGGATTGAGTGTCTATGGCAACTGTGGTTACCGCTTTTTTGGGCAACGAGTGCTCAAACTTGAACCGCGCGGTGAAGCGGCGCTTGATCTGCAAGCGATCGACGCCGGCAAGTTGTTGCACGACATCCTGCGTCGTTTTTTTGAGCGGCATCGTCGCCAGCGCTTAGCCGATCTCGATCGCGAAACTCTCCAGGAAGAGTTAAGGAAACTCGCAGACAGAGTTTTCGATGAACACGAGCGTGTGGTGCCGCCGCTCAATAAACAGATTTGGAAAATCGATCGAGAGATTCGCAAGATATTGTTGGATCAGGTGCTGCTGTATGAGTTGGAGATTCAGGAACAAGCGGCGGCAACCGGGGTCCTGCCCGCTTACTTTGAAGTTGCTTTTGGCGGCATGAGGTCTGCGGCACGTGACCCAGAGTCGACTGATCAGGCACTGGAGTTGACCCGTTCAACCTTCGTTGGCGAAGAAACAATGAAGATTAGCGGGCAGATCGACCGCGTTGATGTAGCGCGGGATAACACGCTGATCGCCTATGACTACAAGCTTTCAACGGGGTCATCGAAAGAGGATATTAAGTCCGGCCGCAGTCTGCAGTTGCCAATCTATCTTGAGGCGCTCGAACGTTTGATTCTTCCTGATCGCCAGATTGCCGGCGGTGGTTACTACGTGATCCGCGGTGGCAATGAACGCCGGAATAAGGGCCTGCATCGCGCCAACCTGCTGGACTATTCCGGAATCGGGAAGAAGGCAGGTGGAGTTATCGGCGACGATGAATGGCAGCAGATCCGCAACGATGTAATCTTGAAGATTTGGGACTTCCTCGATCATATGCGTGCAGGCCAGTTTGACGTGAATCCTTCCGAGAAGCAGAAGACTTGCCGGTTTTGTGACTTCGCCGCGGTGTGCCGCTACGACCGCTATCGCATCGACGGGAAGAGACGCAGCGGCAATGAAAGTTAGCGTTTGGGCCTGAGGCTCCGCAGCGGCTTTGCCGCCTACCGTGCGGTAAGGCTGAGCCTTACCGAAACGCTCCCCAAGTGTTTCGAGGCTGAGCCTCGGCGGACGGAGGCGCAGCCTCATCCTCAAAATAGCAAGTAGACGGTAAGGCACAGCCTTACCGCACGGAAGGCGGCGAAGCCGCTGTTCCCGACAATCTCTGGTGGGCGAATGAAACAAAAACGCGAATTAGAACCGGAACAAGCAGCGGCCGCCTACGAGATCAACAAGCACATTTCGGTGACTGCTGGTCCTGGTTCGGGCAAGACGATGGTACTCGTCGAGCGTTACCTGCACATCCTTCGGCAAAAGCCGCACCTCAACATCGATCAGGTTGTCGCTATCACCTTTACGAATCGCGCCGCCAACGAGATGCGCGAACGGCTGCGTGAACAACTCAATCTCATTCTAGAAACCGCAACAGCAGATGAGCGCAAGCGTTGGCTGAACTACAAACGAACGCTCGACGGTGCGGTGATCACCACCATTCACGGTTTTTGCGCGCGGCTGTTGCGGGAGTTTCCGGTTGAAGCGCGAGTCGATCCGCAGTTTCTGTTGCTTGATGAGCACCGCGCGGCGATGCTGTTGGAGTCTGTGGTCGAGGAAACGCTGACTGAATTTATCAGCGCCGGACACGTAGAGATTTCGCGACTCACGCTTGGCATCGGACGCGGCAAGTTGGCCGCGGCGCTCGCCCAACTTTACCGCGACGTTCGTGGGCAGGGTCTTTCGTTGGACGAACTGGCAATGAAGACAGCCGAGAGCCACGCCACGGAAGGGGATCACGGACGCGCGCTCGTAGAGCTAGCGCGCGCGATGGACGACTTCCGGGCGGTTCCCAGAACGACGCCGGCCGCGCGTGCCAATCACGCGAAGGTCGCAGAAAGTTGGTTGAGCTTCCGGCCTTTTATCAGCGCGATTCCGGAGATTGACGATCTGGCTGATTATTGCCGCGCCATCGAAGGTTTTCGCAAAGTGCGGCCGTCGGCAGCTGGCAATCTCAAGGAGCATGTGCAAGCACTGGATGCCCTGGTTTGGGAGAAAGAACTGCTGGGACGCGTACCGCAGGTGTCTTTGGATCTTTTTGCAAAACAGTACGCGCTCGAGATTTCTCTCCTGCTGACACGGATCGATGAACGGCTCAACGAAGAGAAGCAAAAAATCTCGGCACTTGATTTTGACGATCTGGAACTGCGCGCGCTCGACCTGCTCCAACGTCCCGAAGTGCTGACGCGCACCGGCGAACGTTACAAGTATTTTCTCGTCGATGAGTTTCAGGATACCAACGGCCTGCAGCGTCAGCTTTTGGAAAGGCTCGCACTACGGAAGGGCGGGCGCGATAGCGCTAATCTCTTCATCGTGGGCGATCAAAAACAGTCCATCTATGGTTTTCGCGGGGCCGATGTCGCGGTCTTCAGTGAAATGACTGCGACGTTGCTCGCCGCCGGCGGTGAATCGAAGCCGCTATTGTTGAACTTTCGCAGCCAGCCGCCGCTGATCAACTTTTTCAACTTCCTTTTTGAGCGCTTGTTCAAACCAGGGGACGGCGTGTCGCCTAGCGAACGAGCGGAGTTGGGTTATGTTGGCGCCGAACCCAGCGAGGCCAAACGGGAGCTGCGCGATAGTGGTCCGCTCGTTGAGTTGATGATTACCACCGAGGCTTCAGGTAACGAAGATGATCCGAAAGCGGAGCAAACTTCGCGTGAACTTGATGCCGAACAACTTGCCCGGCGAATCGTTTCGCTCGTTGATACCGGGCCCGGTGTTTCTAAAGTTAAATACAGTGATATTGCGCTTCTGTTTCGCGCCATGACTAACGTCGGCTTATACGAGTCAGTTTTTCGTCGTGCAAACATTCCTTATCAAACCGTTCTGGGTCGTGGGTTTTATGAACGTTCGGAGATCAAGGATCTGATTCAGCTGCTGCGGTTCCTTGATAACAAAACGGACGAGCTGGCGCTGGCGGCAGTTTTGCGATCGCCGCTCGGCGGTATCTCCGACAACGCATTATTGGCCCTGCGTTGCGCGCCGTCGCTCGATGAAGTTGATACGGGCGATCCGCTGCGACACTTCACGCAGACACGGAGGCTCTACCTCGCCCTCCGCCGCCATCGGGACATTGCCTACATTAGCGATGATGAGCACCTGTTGCTTGATCGGGCAGCTGAATTAATAAAAGGTTTGATTGCGCGACAGCATCACTATTCCCTTTCAACGCTTTTGCGGTTCGCGGTCGAGCGTTCAGAGTTTGCCACCGTCATCGCGGCTACCTTCGACGGCGCTCAGCGTCTGGCGAATGTGCAGCGGCTCTTCACACTGGCTGAGCGCTTTGAACGTTCCGGGGCCCACCTGATTCGCGATTTCGTGCGTTATGTGGAGGAATTCGAAGCCATCGGCAGCCGCGAAAGCGAGGGTCAGATAGATGAGGCCACCAACGCCGTGAAGCTAATGACTATTCACCAGGCAAAGGGTCTGGAGTTTCCGATCGTGATTATTCCCGACCTGCAACGCTCGTCGCGGCCGCCGGAGAATTGGGTCTTGTTGGATCGTCAATATGGCCTGACTTTGAAGGTTCCTGACGGACGTGGCGGCAGTCCGGTGGCTGGTTTGACTTTCAATCGTTTCGAGCAGCGACATGCCTGGCGGGAACAGTTTGAAAGCATGCGCTTGCTCTACGTTGCGGCCACGCGCGCGCAGGATCGCTTAATACTTTCAGGCACCACCAGAGACCTCGATAAGGTAGGCACCCGGAGCGGTACCTGGCTGAATTGGATCTGGCAGTCGTTGGAGTTGCCGGCGCAAACCAGAACAGGCGTGGTTAATCTAACGAATGACGTGCAGTTGCAAGTGACTTTGAATATTGCCGACGAGCAACCAGCCGCTGTGCGGGAGCAGACAGCCGCCGAAGAGGACGCGTCGGCGGAAACGGTCGCAGCGACGGCCCAGTCCATTGCGGAAGCATTTCCGCTCCTGGGCACAATCGAGGCGGAGCGCAGTCGCGCGGTTCACCGGTTCAACGTCACGCAGCTAATCAACTACCAGCGCTGTCCTCGTCAGTATTATTTCGACCGCGTGTTGCACGCGCCGGCGCCGGACGCGCTCGCGGTATGGAACAACGCTGAAGCGCCCGAGCCGCCGGCAAATCTCACGGCGACACTCAAGGGCGCAGTGATTCATCGCTTCTGCGAAACCTACACGGCCGGCGACGATGCGGAAGAGCGTCTGCGAAAGAGCTTTGCCGATGTGATGCGAAGCCGGCAGGCGGAACTGGCCGATCGTTTGATCGAAATCAACCTCGAGGAGGCAATCGCGGAACTGCTACCGCTCGGTAAGAACTATTTATCCAGCGCCGTCTTTGAGCGAGTCGAACGAGCGCGCTCGGCTTTGTCCGCAGCGGCTCAAGCGTTGCGAAGTGGTCCTCGAGGGCAGCCAGGTCTTTGGAGTGAGTTGAGTTTCCGTTTGCGCCGGCCGCTCGGGGTTTTGAGTGGAGCTATTGATAAGTTACTCATCACCCCTGCTGTGGGCGGCATGGGTTTCGACGTTGAGATCATCGACTTCAAAACCAATCGACTGAGCCGACGAGAGTCAACCTCTTCACTGGGACCGCGGGCGCCCGCGCCCGCCTCAAGCAACGCGTTCTCTCGAGGTACGGTTAAATCTGAGCGCCCGCGGAATGTGGCATTCCACGAAAGCGGGCGGGGCGCCCGCGGTCCCAGTAAGAGAGTTGAACAATTCGCCTTCGACTTTGATGCGCCGGCTCAAAAGCCTGGCGTCGCAATCCCCGATTCATCGGTTGATGAGCGGGTAGCGATGGCTGCTACTGACTATCAACTACAGATGCAGGCTTACGCGCTGGCGGTGTGTGAGCTCGTGCCGGCTTTGCCGGAAGGGTCTAAAATCATTTCGACCTTGCATTTTCTTGAGCCCAACGTTGAGTTTCACCTTACGGCTGACCTGCTCTCGCCCGACGCCTGCCGCCGAGCGATAGACGAGGCCATGTTGAAGATCGTTTCTTCAGGTGAACCGGGTGAGTTTCCGGTGCACACCGCCACGCATTGCCGCATGTGCAACTTTCTTGGTATCTGCAATGCCGGGCGCGTATACGTTCGCTCGATGAGACAAACGAGCGCAGGCATGGTTAACTTAAAGGCGACCGAAGCTGGACGATAGCGGCGCTGTCGGTAACGCAAACTGTTAGTTTGCGATGATCATCTTGCGCGCCGCCGCAAACTAACAGTTTGCGTTACATAAATCGACAGGAAAACTATGAGCAAACACGATGATCCAAAAGTTGGCGCACCAGCGCCTGACTTCACTCTCAAGGATGGCAATGGCGACGAGTGGCGCTTGTCAGCCAATCGTGGCAAGGTTGTGGTTTTGCTTTTCTACCCGGGTGACGAAACTCCGATTTGCACTCGGCAGATGTGCTCAGTCAGAGATCGTTGGGAAGATTACTCGTCAACCGGCGCTGAAGTGGTGGGGATTTCATCTGACTCAGTAGAATCGCACCAGAAGTTTGCCGAACATCACGAACTGCCATTACGCTTGTTGTCCGACCCGTCGGCTGAAGTGGCAAACCTTTATGGCGCGCGTTCGTTAATTCCCGGCAAAGTGGCGCGGTCAGTTTTCGTGATCGATGCAAACGGAGTTATGCGTTACCGCGATGTAAGACCGTTGGGATTGTTTCGTCCGAAGGACGACGAAGTTATTAGAGCTATTCACGACGCGGGAAAATGAGTTTCAAGTTCCAGGTTTCAAGTACGAAAACGCAGGACTATTCGAGCACTGCTGCCAAGGCTACAGTCTCGACATCTCGAAAGGCCTGAAGATGAAAGGAATTTTGCTCAGGCCCGAAAGGGCCGTAAGTCAATAGCCATGCCCGTAAGGGCGTGGACCAGGTGTTAGTCTCACTTTTGAAGGCCCGAA
>Ga0070698_100008096_pt1 | contig 11367 bp, 11 predicted proteins | sample KBSK1502metaG_FD_65477 | JGI IMG/M metagenome (GOLD analysis project Ga0070698, IMG submission 65477) | Corn, switchgrass and miscanthus rhizosphere microbial communities from Kellogg Biological Station, Michigan, USA - KBS K1-50-2 metaG | ecosystem: Host-associated > Plants > Roots >...
TACATAAACCGGGTATAAAAAGAAAATTCGGCAGCATTCCGGCCTTCCAATTTTTTTTTGCTGCATTCCAGCAAGCTATCCGTAATGGCAATAAAATTTTCAGACGATCTCTTCTGAACATTTATGGATAATGTATCATTTTGCAGATCCTGCACCAATGATTTTGCAAATTCTTTTGCACGGAGATGCTCTACATTATGTTCCCGGAAATTCTCTGCCAAAAAACCGCAAAACACAGCAAGGAACAACATGAGAAACTCCCAGAGATAATGGGTCCATTTTTTTCTTGGTGTGTGGGTGTGTGCATGTACTTCCATAGATTTTATTTAAGGGAATATTGTTTTTTTATATCAACAATTAGTTTCCTTGCTTGTTCCACCAGTTCCTGTCCACGGCTTTCTTGTTTCTGGTTTACTTTTTCCAGGTATTGCACTTCCATTATAAACTCGTTGATCAGCGTTTTATCTGCAGTAAAAAGAGATGGATTGCCAACCGGCCGTACAATTTCTTTTGACATCATCATCTGGTGAAAAATTTCGCCATCAAAAATATTATTGGCTTTTGTCCTGTATTCACCTCTTACTTGTTGTTCGTCGCCCAACTCAAATACTGATTGACGCATTTTGCGATCATAAGCCATAATGCTATTGGATATTTCCATATTGCGAATGAGCCGCAGGCCGCCGGAGTTTTTCAATTGTTGGATAGTGCGGTCATTGGGGAAAAAACTTATTGGCGGCGAAATGACACGACCCAGATAATAAATCGAATTCCCGTTTATTGAGATGTCCCGCTGACCTAATAAGTAGATAAGAGAATCGATCATTATATCACGTTCCCGTCTCAGCCTGATATTCTCGGTTAATTCCGTTGTATCTGATTTTAGATCTTCTATCATCGAGCTCATATACTGAGTTTCCCGCTGACGCTCCACCATATGCTCACGTTGGTTTTCTACAAAAAAACCAAGACTTACAGCCAGGAATAACATTAAGAACTCCCAGAAATAATGGGTCCATTTTTTTCTTTCGGTATGTGAATGTGCATGTACTTCCATATCTGTTCAATTCAGTTTGTACTCTTTCGAGATAAGTGTTATTAATTCTTCCTGGTATTTCAATAGATGGGTATAACCCCAATTCATATTTGAAAAATTGTTTCTTAAAGACAACAATGCATTTCTGAATTCAAATATCATGGTCGCTTGTTCCTGGACCGAATAAGGCAAATTGCTCGCATGGATCATACTATCGATCCACGCATTCTCTGAATAAGGAGGCAAGTTATTATTATACTTTTCATGAATTTTATTGATGATCTGCTGGGCAAAACATTTGTTCATTAGCCCTATAACATTCATATAGAATTGATGATATTCGGCAGCAATATTCACTACAGCATCATTGACAAACTGATCGTAGTTAATGATCGAATTGGCTACATTTTTTTTTCTGATCAACCTAAACCCACCAGCATTTTTAAGTTGCGCAATGGTTCTGTCATTATATTTAAAACTATAATAGTCTAATGCCCTGTTAAAATTCCTGTATACCTTGGTAAAATTAGCAGCCAATACAGGGAGTCGAAGAGCTTCTGCAACAGCGTCAACACTTTTATTTCTTTCATTCCAATAATCAAGTGCTACGTGGAGTAAGACTGTATCAGCTTTCAGATCTTCCAGCATCGTGATCATATATTGCCTTTCTCGCTGATGCTCTACTTGGTGCTCTCTGAAATTTTCAGCTAAAAACCCACAGAACACAGCAAGGAACAACATTAAAAACTCCCAGAGATAATGGGTCCATTTTTTTCTTGCGGTATGAGTGTGTGCATGTACTTCCATAGGTTAGCCTTTTATGTGATAGTTGGTTTTGATTAATTGCAAAAGCGAATCAGATGAAAACTTCTGACTGGCCACGATGTTTGTTAAATTGCTCAATGTAGTTTGGTAATACAATATATCATCATGGTATTTCGAAAAAAGTGCTGGATCATTTTTGTCGAGATAATTTCCTTCAGGTATCAGTTTTTCAAATTCAGTATAAGGCAGAAACACCGTTTTAAAATCATTTTCAATCGCTTTAAAAGCTTTTCTGGCAAGGCTCATATTGAAAAGCTCTTTGTTGGTAGTTTCGAACGTATGGTAATAATGAAGTAAAAGATCGTAATTGTATTTGCAGGCATCCAGGCCCTGGTCGTATTGAAGAATACCGTTTGCCACCTCGTGTTTTTTTATTAACCGGAAGCCGCCATTGTATTTTAACTGCGAAAGGGTGAGTTCTGAAAATTGTATTGGCATGTACCAGTAAGTGTACATCAGGGAGTAAGTAAATAGTTTACGCTGATAGTTTTTGCCTGGTTGCGGGTTTGACAACATATCCAGCAAAGAATCAAGACCGCTGATTAAAATGCGGTTACCTGCTACCATGGTATTTATATTTACTGTATCTTTTTTCAGGTCTTCTATCATCAATTGCATATATTCTTTCTCCCGGTGTCGTTCAATAGTTTGTTCCAGTTTATATTCTGCTAAAAAACCACAGAACACAGCGAGAAATAACATCAGAAACTCCCAGAGATAATGCTTCCAGTTTTTTCGTTCGGTATGAGCATGTGCATGAACTTCCATTAAATAATATTTATTTGCATGAATGAAAGAAGGAATTCCCCGAATGGATAATGGTGGTTTTGAAAAGGGTGGTGATAATAACATCAAAAGATAATTATTTTTCCGGCTATAGTTGTAACTTTTATTTCCATTAAATGAGCAGAAACACTTCTTTTGATGTAATTGTAATTGGCGTTGGTTCTATGGGATCAGCTGCCTGCTATTATTTGTCAAAACGAGGTTATAAAGTTTTAGGGCTTGAGCAATTTGACATCTCTCACGAATTTGGTTCACATGCTGGTCAAAGCCGCATTATTCGAAAAGCCTACTTTGAACATCCGGATTATGTTCCGCTGCTTGAAAGAGCTTATGAAAATTGGAAAAAGTTTGAAGATGAGGTTGGCGAACAGCTTTATTTTAAAACAGGTCTTTTGTATGCTGGCACTGCAAATAATGAAATAATAAAAGGGGTAAAACGATCGGCAGCTTTATACAGTATTGAATTGGAAAAACTGAGCCTTGCTGAAGCTGGTAACCGCTTTCCCCAATTAAAGTTTCCCGGAAACTTTGAAGTTTTGTTTGAACCCGAAGCAGGATTTATAACTCCTGAAAAAGCGATCAGGCTGTATGCAGCGCAAGCCAAAAAAAATAACGCAACGATCTATACCAACGAAAAAGTAATTGAATGGTCCGCCGATAGGCGGACTCCTTTGAAGGAGAAGAATGGAAGTGGCATAACGGTAAAAACAAATAAGAACACTTATCAATGCAACAAGCTTGTAATAACGGCCGGGGTTTGGGCGGGCAAAATGATCCCTGGTTTTGCTGATAAAATAAAAGTGACAAGGCAATTTGTTGCCTGGATAAAAACAAAAGATCAAAAGCCATTTGCATTAAATAATTTTCCATGCTGGTTGGTCGGTGATGACGAAATGCATGGTTGCTATTATGGATTTCCTTTATTAGATACAAAAAAGTTTGGCGAGCCGGCAGGATTAAAATTAGCGCATCACTACCCTCATGATATTACAGATCCGGATAAAGTGAACCGGCAAACAACCAAAGCTGACATTGAAAATTTGAACTATTGTTTGAATAAATACTTACCGGGAGTTTTCGATTCTGTTCTTCACAGCAAAATATGTTTGTATGCTAACTCTCCCGATGAAAATTTTATTATTGATACACTTCCTGGTTATGAAGAAAACGTTTCAATTGCCTGTGGCTTTAGTGGTCATGGTTTTAAATTTGCTTCCGTAGTTGGTGAAATTCTCGCTGATCTTGCGATAGAAGGAAAAACAGAACTTCCAGTTGATTTTTTAAATGCAAAACGGTTTGCATGATCTGTTTTAAAGGAGGTATGGAATGATCGCTTTTCGGTTTACCGGGTAATCAATAAATTTTTCTTTATACCATTTATGATGTGCTAATGCGCGGGGAACAAGGTTTGCAGCTGTCCAGATAAAAAAAGTAAGCGCCGGAAGATTCCAGCAAAGAATAGCAAAGCCAAGCCACTCAATTAATTCACCAAATAAATTTGCACAGCTAATTTTATTAAATAACCAGGTGTTGGGTATTTCATAATTGGTTTCTCCCGGTTTGCGCAAGTTGATCAAAATATTATCTGCACTCCAGTTTATGTATAGTCCTGCAAAAAATAAAATGACCCCTGTTATAAATCGTGGGTCACTAAGCCACTCATTTGTATACGAAGCGAAATGGGTAAAATAATATCCAAAAGAAAAACCATTCATCATATTGAAGAAGATCGCAGAAAACATAATAATTATCGGCATCTTCTTTCCTTTTGTATGTAAACGAAATGGAAAAATAAAAATGCGGTTGATATAATGAAGACTGAATAATCCTATCATTATTAAATAAGGAAAAGAAAATAGTATTATATCCGGGAAGATCAATATATATAAAACGATCAGTACCGGCAACTCCATTATCATCCACCCCCATTTATTAGAAATAAGCGGTCCCCATTTTGAAGTTGTATAACGGCCATAAGGCGCCGTGATCTTTAATAGAACAAAGAATACAAGTACTGCCAAAATGATCCAGCCGTATAAAATTGTTTGATATGTGGACCAGGAGATTGAAAACATCTTTCGGTTCTGAAAGAGACAAGGTAATATTTAAAATTATATGCTAACTTCATTTTATACATTTCAAAAATAATTTTATGACCGATCGTCGTCGTTTTCTACAAACATCTGCAACCCTTTTTGCCGGGAGCACACTACTGTCTTCATTCGACAAGCAGGCTTTTAGCATTTTTAAAAACAAAATAATGCCCGGTGATCAGTTGAACATTGGGGCCATCGGCATCAATGGTATGGGATGGAGTAATCTTAGTACTGCGATAAAAATTCCGGGAGTAAACGTTGTTGCACTTTGTGATGTTGATAAAAATGTATTGGATAAAAGGATGACGGATCTTTCAAAAATGAATATCGATACATCAAAAGTGAAAACGTATGGTGATTACAGGAAGTTGTTGGAACAAAAAGATATCGATGCTGTTATCATTGGTACACCGGACCATTGGCATGCATTGATAATGATGCATGCAGTTGAAGCGGGTAAACATGTATATGTAGAAAAACCGGTGGGGAATTCAATAGAAGAATGCAGGGCAATGGTGGCTGCTCAAAAAAGATATAATAAAATTGTACAAGCAGGGCAATGGCAAAGAAGCGGTCAACATTTCAGGGATGCAGTTGATTTTATAAGAACAGGCCAATTAGGAAATATAAGAACGGTAAAAGTTTGGTGCTACCAGGGATGGTGTAAGCCCGGAGAAAAGATCCCGGATTCAGATCCACCGGCAGGTGTTGATTATGATATGTGGTTGGGGCCCGCGCCGAAAAGAAAATTCAATGCAAACAGGTTTCACTTTCAATTTCGCTGGTTCTGGGATTATGCAGGCGGTTTGATGACTGACTGGGGGGTTCATTTAATGGATTATGCAATATTTGGAATGAATGCCGATGTTCCAAAAACAGTGTCTGCATTAGGCGGATATTTTGCCTATCCTGATCTTTACCAGGAAACACCAGATACCATGGGTGCATTGTATGAATTTGACAAATTCAATCTCATATGGGATCATGCAATGGGAATTGATAATGGTCTGTTTGGAAAAGATCATGGCATTGCATTCATCGGGAACAACGGAACATTGGAATTAGATCGCGGCGGATGGGAAGTGATTGAAGAAAGTAAAAGCAAGGATAAGGTTAAGGTGGAGAGAAAGAAACCAACCGACAATGCATTACTGAAACATTGGGAAAATTTTGTTGCTGCAATTAAATCAGGCAAGCAAGAGGATCTGAATTGTCCGATAAGCACGGGGGCACATATAGCCACTGTTTGTCAATTAGGGAATATTGCATACAGAAGCAAAGAAAAAATAACCTGGGACAAAACAAAACAGCAATTGACAAATGAAAAATTAAACCAGCAATATTTGCTTGCACAATATCACAATGGATACAAACTTCAAAAGGTTTAATCCTGTTGAAAAAAAATCATACGAAAAAGAGCTGCTTACAGATTTATAAAAATAAAAAATAGATTTGTCCCCATCTATTAAACCCTCCTGATTATATCCTGTCTGTATACCAGCACACCAACCAGTAAGCACTCCACTCTAAGAACAACTTGATTTTCAGGTCAAAGAAAACGTAATATCACGATGCTCTGTTTATTGGCACAATTTTTTGTAATCATTGGCCAGTAGCAGAGTCCTTAGTTGAAATTTTTTATTAATCAAAAAAACGATCATCTATGAAGACGATGCAAAAAACAATCGCCCTAACGCTTTCAGTTCTTGTTTCAGGTTTTGCTTTTTCACAAGTGAACCTGGGAACTAAAGCAACAACACAAGCGGCAACACAGGCTGCCGTTAGTACGAATGCTATTAAAGTGAGACCAGTGGTTAGTACCGCTACTCAATCTACTAAAGCCGCTGTATCAGCAACAACAAACGCCGGTACTGCAGTAAAAACAAAAGCAGTTACTACAGCAGATGCTACAACAAAGAAAACAGTAGCGACAACCAATGAAGTAAAAAATGATGTGAAGAGCAGCGCAGATATAAATGCAACTGCGGCTGCGAATGCCCAAGCTTCAGCAAATGCATCTTCACAAGCGCAGGAAAATGCAGCTCCGAATTCAGTTGTTCATGCTGATGTAAATTCAACTACATCCGCTAACACGAAGACGGAAGTAAATGTAAATGGTAAGAACACGATTGAAACCACGGAAAGAGCCGCAGAGAATATCAACGCTGCAGCAGAAAAGAAAGCGGATGCTGCTGTAGAAACAACCAACAAGGTAAAGGCTAAAACTGAAAATGAAGCAAAGACAGATGTCAAAGCGACAAAAGAAACTGCAACATCAGTAAAGCCCAAAGCAACTACTAATGTTTCGGGTGAGGTAAAAACTGAAACTAAAGTAAAAGCGACAAAAGATTAAGTCCATATCTGAAGATTCTCTAGTTATCCTTCATCCGATATATTCTGTCCCGGCTAAGTCGGGACAGAATATTCTTAAAAATTTGTCACATGAAACTTATGAGACATACAGGCCTTATATTGTTCTTAACGCTGGTTGGTTTTTTATCAAATGGTCAATCCCCAGCCACCGCTGAAAAAGAAAAAACAGAATTTAAGATCAGCGTCAATTACAATTCAGGTCTAAATTATTACGGAAGAATCGACAGCCTTCACAGCAGTGGGTTTTTTCCGGTAGCAGAATTATGGTTCAATGAAAGTTTTTATATGAATGCTGCTCCCGTATTTGTAAATAATTCCGCTGCGTCATTTCAATATGCCGGAACGATCACTTCGGCGGGTTATCAATTTAAATCAAAAAACAAATGGCTGGGAAATATTTATGTCCTAAAACCTTTTTACCGGGAGAGCAGCGAGCTGGTACAATCAGCATTGAAAGCACAAACCGGGATGACGCTAACCCGGCTGAATAAAATTTTAAATGTAACCGGTGGCGCCGATGTTAAATTCAGCGACAAAACCGACTACGGTGTTACCGGTGGCCTGGATCATATTTTAAGGTACCAGTTAAATGATAAAACAGTTTTGGTAATTGACCCTTCGGCCTACATCAACGCAGGAACACAGCAGTTCACTAAAAGCTATTTGAAAAGAACAACGGGGTTTTTATTTTTTCCTGGTTCCGAACAGGTAGTAACTGAATCGGCACAAAAGTTTACTATTCTTTCTTATGAATTTTCTGCCCCGGTGATCCTGGCAATAAACAAATTTCAATTGTTATTTACACCCGCATATGTGATACCACAAAATCTTTTAACCGTTGAAGGAAGACCCGATCTTTCTGAAAAGGGTGAGAAAATATTTTATGCAACGTTCGGTGCAAAAATGAGTTTCTAGTCACGCAATAGCCGGACAGCTCTATGAGAGCACGGAGCTGCATTATTGCAGCTCCTCTTTTAATGCAGCTACTGTTTTCTTTTCACTGCCTGCAAAGATTTTATCATTTACAACAACAACGGGGCGTTTTAAAAAAGTGTATTCGTCCAAAATATATTGACGGTAATCTTTTTCCGTTAACTTTTTATCTTTTAGTTTCCATTCTTTATACTTAATGGCTCTTCGGCTAAATAACGCCTCATAGCTTCCAGCCATTTTCTTCATTTCATCCAATTGGGCAGGAGTTATTTTTTCAAACTTTATATTCTGAAGAGTAAATTTTGATCCAATCAATTTGTCGAGTCCGGTTTCTTCAAATAAAGCCAGGCTTGTAGTACAGTGAGCAATAGTGTAGATCTTTTTCATATAGTTTGATTTTCCCGCTGCGAACGCGGCGTAGTAGGAATCACAGCAAATATATTACATACCATTGCGTTGCGACCGCCGCGTGAAACGGCTGAACAGAATTGCCGAAAGATGAATGAATTGCAGCCCTTCTCTCTGGGTAAACTGCGATGCTATTTATTGTTGAACGAAGAACAGAGTAATGAGCGGAGCGTCGCAACAGCAGCCAATAAGGCTTAAAAACCGGTGCCAAATCTCTTTTCTTCATTCGTAAACGAGCCCGGTCTTTGCTTGTTATATTTGCATAATAATTTGTGAGCTATGATCAAAACAGGTAACCCGATTATCAGCATTTATACGGAAATGACCCCTAACCCCGAAACGATGAAGTTTGTGGCGAATAAACTTTTATATCCTGGTAAAAGCATTGATTTTCCTGATGTGGAAACAGCAAAGCCATCACCACTGGCAATCGAGTTGTTTGGCTATCCTTTTATCAAGGCAGTATTTATCGCCAGCAATTTTGTGACACTAACGAAGACCCCCGACACCGATTGGAGTGATGTGATCCCAAGCATTCGCCAGTTTTTAAAAGAATATTTGGAAGAAGGTAAGCCCGTGGTGAACGAAGAAGAAATAGTAACAATAAAAAAAGAAAGCAGCAACGAGATCAGCGCTGATGATGATGATGTGGTAAAGCGTATTAAAGAATTACTCGAAAACTATGTAAAGCCTGCCGTGGAAATGGATGGTGGCGCTATACAATTCAAGAGTTATGATGATGGTGTGGTAAACCTGATGTTGCAGGGAAGCTGCAGCGGTTGCCCTTCGTCAATGATCACACTGAAAGCGGGGATAGAGGGAATGATGAAGAGAATGATTCCGGAAGTAAAAGAAGTGGTGGCAGAAGCAGAGTAACGAGAACCCTGCCTACCGGCAGGCAGGCACGATTTCCCGATTAAAAGGGATTATTAGGAAATATTCAGGCGGACATAGTGTTCGCCTTTTTTATTTTAAGTTTACCAGATAATAAACAGCCATGAATGCATATGCAATTGAGACTTCAGAACTGAATTATATGTTTCGCTACGGAAGAAAAGTAGTGAATAATGTAAGTTTAAAAGTTCCTGAGGGAAGTATATTCGGATTTTTAGGTCCAAATGGCGCCGGTAAAACAACTACCATACGACTGCTTACCGGTATGCTTGAAAATGATCGTGACAATATTTTTATTCACGGCAAATCATTAAAGAAAAATCTTCCCGGCGTTTTTGAAGGAATCGGGTCGTTGATAGAAACTCCTTCACTTTATCTTCATTTAAATGCCCGTGACAATTTAAGAGTGATCACCCGTTTGAGAAAAATGAATGAAAAAAGAGTTGACGAAGTGTTACAGGTTGTCGGTCTTTATAATGACCGCAAAAGAAAGGCGAAAGAGTATTCACTTGGTATGAAGCAAAGATTGGGTGTAGCAATGGCATTGCTGCCTGATCCATCATTATTGATCCTTGATGAACCAGCCAATGGTCTTGACCCTGCGGGTATCATTGAGATAAGAGAGATGTTGAAACGACTCAACAGGGATCTTGGTAAAACAATTTTTGTATCAAGTCATTTACTTAATGAAGTGGAAAGAACATGTACACATGTGGGCATTATACATAAAGGCGTAATGCAATTCCAGGGAACAATGGCTGACTTGCAGGTGAGTGCCGGTCATGGTAAACTGGTAACGATAAAAGTGGATGATACTGCAAGATGGAAAAGTTTTATAGCGGAAAAATATCCGCAGGCAACAGCATTGGTGAGCAATGAATTTGTTTTGCCTGTTGAGAATAGTGATGACGTTACAAACATCACCCGTGAATTAGTAATGCAGGGAATTCCCGTAAGAGGAGTTCGTACTAATGAAGGATTGGAAGAATGGTTTATTAAAATGACATCAAACTAATTGTTATGAATTTCTTTTCTGATTATATAAAAGCATTTAAGGCTGAATGGCTGAAGCTAAGAAACTCTGGAATGTTTTGGCTGGTATTAATAATGTCTGCTTTTATCCCCGCGATCTTTACAATAGCTGGTTTACTGGTGGAAGAAAGCGGTATTACTTCAGTCAATACTGAAAATTCCTGGAAGTCACTTGTTGTTAGTTGTTTCCAGGGTTTTGGAATTTTTTTCTATCCTATTTTTCTTGCCCTGGTGGTGATACGCCTTACGCAAATGGAGCATCGCGGAGGTGGATGGAAGCTGATCGAAGTGCAACCGATCTCTAAGATCTCACTCTATCTTGGCAAATTCAGCATATCAGTAGTGGTGGCATTTATGTGTATAGCGACATTAATTCTGTGGAGTTTATTAAGTGGTACTATTATCATGCTGGTAAAGCCGGCTTCAGGCTTCTCAAAATTTTCTATTCCAATCGAATTTATCAGTGGCCTTGGATTGCGTCTGCTCATAGCCGGGCTTGGCATATTGGGTATTCAATATTTGTTTTCCGTTATTATCAGTGGCTTTATCTGGCCATTTGCGATCGGCCTTGTTGGCACCATAACCGGCACTATATTATTTGGATTTCGAAAAGCATTGTGGTGGCCATATATTGCTCCCGGGCTTACGGTAACAAATCCGGAAGGCAGCAGCGCCGGAAATTTCCTGATGTATTATGAATGGCTGGGTATTGCATGGATGTTGATCGCATTGTGGCTCGGTTTCCAATGGTATCAAAGAAAAACCTTTAAACGGGCCTTCTTTAAACCCATAGTCCGGCTCTTATACATGTTTGTGCCCGCCATCCTGTTTGCTATTTTTTTTATGTATATAAACAAGCCCGTTCAGCTTCCTTCCCATGAACGTACAGTAATAGCAGGAACCCTTGAATCAAAGGATAAATTTCAAACGGCTTACCTGTTTGCCGAACCACTAATGGATACCATTCTTGAAATTCCCATTATT
>Ga0070698_100008097_pt1 | contig 11367 bp, 9 predicted proteins | sample KBSK1502metaG_FD_65477 | JGI IMG/M metagenome (GOLD analysis project Ga0070698, IMG submission 65477) | Corn, switchgrass and miscanthus rhizosphere microbial communities from Kellogg Biological Station, Michigan, USA - KBS K1-50-2 metaG | ecosystem: Host-associated > Plants > Roots >...
TAGACTCCGCGAAATGGAGATGTTTGTACGGGTTGTGGAGGGCGGTTCTTTTTCCGCTGCCGCACGCGATCTGAACATGGGCCAACCGGCGGTCTCCAAAGCGATCGCCGGTCTGGAGGACAGACTTGGCGTCCGTCTCTTGGTTCGATCAACGCGAAGACTGTCTCCCACGGAAGCCGGTATAGCATTCTATGAACGTGCCCTGCGCGCGATCGCCGAGGCGAACGAAGCAGCAGCCGCAGCTCAGGGCTTGGGTGCAGGGCTTGAAGGCCGGCTACGGATTAGCGCACCTGTGACGTTTTCGCGGCTACATGTTGTTCCGAAGGTCGGTGCATTTCTCGATGCTCATCCGAAGCTTCGGTTAGAACTCGTATTGGACGACCGCGACGTTGACCTGCTGGCGGAAAACATAGATGTAGGTCTCCGCATGGGTGTTCTGACCGATTCCGCCTTGACGGCACGGAAACTAGCGCAAGCGGATCGCCTGGTGGTTGCCAGCCCTTCATATTTCGCGCGAGCAGGCGTGCCAAACAGTCCTGTGGATCTGCAGAAACATGACGCGATAATCCACCGGCAGGCCGCTGGCGGACACGAATGGGTTTTCCGGCGCGGGAGTTCGGAAGTATCCGTTCGTCTTCAGGCGCGATTAACTCTCAGCGCTGCGGAAGGTGTACGCGAAGCGGTTCTGACTGGGCAAGGGATTGCGGTCGCATCACGATGGATGTTTGCGCCGGAGCTAGCATCAGGCGAGGTAGTGACTGTCCTTGAAGACTGGAGTCTCCCTCCAATGGACTTGTGGGTGATTTATCCTTCAGGCCGGTTGACGAGCACCAAGGCCCGGGCCTTCGTTAACTGGTTTGAGACTATTATTGGTGGGGCTGCTGCAAAGGTTTGAGAGCGGGGAAAAAATCAGCGTTACGACGTGATGCAGATCGCCTGTTCACTCCTGTAGCTGTTCACCATTTTTCCACGTGGGAATTCGTATTAGCGACGTTTGCGGATGTGTGGATAGATCTCATCAGCGTCGCGCTCCTCGATGTCGTTGAAGGCTATCTGGGACGAGAACTTCACGCCGACCTTTTGCGAACTAATCTCCTTCGACATTCCGTCCAACACTTCGAACAAAAAACTCGCGCGGTTTCGATTGGACCCCTGTACTCGTCCGGTGCGCAGGTTGACGTTCGTCGCGAGGCACAGGAATTTGGAATAAACGTATCGGCGAATATCGCCGGCCCAGTGATGATGTTTAGAGTACCGGAGCCCCGCTCAGTCGCTTCGTGTTGCAGCGGCGCGAACGACCTTTCGAAGAACGTGTAACCCGTAAGGAGGCACAGGTGGCGGTTTTGAAAGAAGGTTCGCTCAATCATCAATCTGCAACTCAAGCAGCACGTCGTGATAAGTCGGACGGGCTGGTGTTTGGCTTCTCTATTGCCGCTCACGGGCAGAGCTTCAAGCTTGCCCTCAACAACTACAAAGACTTTCGTCGGTTGCTGGTTAAGCTCAACCAGTATTTTGCCTGATGCAACCTTTCGGATTCGACCGTGAGTCAACACTCGTGCTTGTTGTTCCGCCGTAAGGACGGGAAACACTTCGTCCGGTGACGAGCCGGGTAAACGTGTTTCTGGGATTGAGTCCATTATTGGTTCGGCATCAATTAACGATGACAAAATAGGCCGAATGATATCACCGGAAGCCATCCCATGCTCGGCTAGTGACTGGTTGGTAGTGGGATAGCGCTAGACTTCACATGCGAAGAAGGACTTGAAGCGCAGCGGCAAGTTGTGGGCGGGCTGTCGCGCATAATGAGAACGAAGCGGGCGACTAATAACGAAGGTAAAAAGAGGGCCGCGCGATTGCACGGCCCATCTCAAGTTCAGTGTTCGAGCTACACTTGAACATCGCGATCTTCATCAATGTCGCGAAGTTCGAAATATGCGAGTTTGACTTGGTTGTAGAGTTGTTCCCAGAAGCTGGCATCCTTTCCGGCGGCGTTCGGATTGTTGCCCCGCATTCGAACAGTTTCGAGAGCTGTTCGGATCAGCCGCTCGCCGAAGCGATCATAAAACTTCTTTGTATCATCTACCTTCCAAACCATTTCACCATTCCGCTCACGAACCAAAAAGCGAAATGCGCCAAGAAGCGGATAAACCATACCATCGGGGACCCGATATGGAACGGGTTCAAGATCCGACGCGAAGTAGAAGTGCGTAGAAGATCTTTGATCCACGGTTTCCCACTTCAGAAAGTTTCCACCTTGTTCATTGAAGACGTCCTTCATTCTAGCGCGAACATAATCATAGAGTTCAAGAATGTCACGAAGAATCGCATGCATAGCCCGATAGGTGTCCTGCTTTTCATCAAACAACTCGAGAGGTTTCGCTTTTGACGAATAGGCTTGGGTTGGATATTGTAAGCCGTTGTTCGGAAAGAGAGACACATTAAAGAGAGTCAAGAGTGCGATCACGTCTCTCACGTTAACTGGCTTCTTCTCGTTTTCTCTATAAACGATTACCGACTCCAAGTCCGGCAGTTGTGCTTTAAGCCACTCAAATTTCTTAGCTAAGTTATCAAGCGCAAACTCCTTAACTTGAGCTGACGTGTTGCGAGCTTCAGCTAGACTCACAAGCAAGTCCGGTGAGAGTCCGGCAATAATCTCGTAGCGAACATATTGCTGTTTGAGTTCTTCGCCGATTTCAATCTTGCGTTGACGCGCTTCTTCCCAATCAGGACTGCCAACGGTTTCGCGAATCACTCTCTGCGTATGTCCGCCATCGACATTACCGTGAAGATCTGGCTTTTGAAGATCGACCTTCAACCGTTCAGTCTTGTTGTCATAAGAAGCAGCACCCGCAGAAACGGTAATTCCACGATTCAACAAGTGGAAGTTACCATCCAAATTCAAAAGGCTACCTTTGATTTCCTTAGCAACCTTGCTCTTAAGGTTTTGTTCCCGAGGATTTGTTTCTTCCACGGGAATATCCGGAACCTTTTCGACCGGGCAAAGAGCATAGTAGGTTTCAAACTGATTTGTCGGATCAGTTATTTTTCGAACGTGCTCGGGTTTAATTGGTAGGTAAAGCGCGGCAGGTAGAGAGATCGGTTTCGTTTCCATTTTTCTTGAACCTCCAAAGTTTTAGATGGTTAAGAGTTCTCAAAGAACCTCAGTTCTGTTGAGCCTCATCTAGCTATCACTGATAGCAGACGAGCGCATTAGAACATGGGTGCTCGGTCCCGTCAAGTTGCTTGTCTTTGAGAGCGGCGCTTGATAGGAAAATAGGTCAGGCGTGTGATGCCTGCGCTCTTGCTTGGCGTACGATTGCGATTGGATTCTTAGTCCTTGAACTGTATCGCATCGCTCGGGTTTGCGAGGGCTGAGGCGACGTTCTCAGCGACCTTCGCAATGAGTTTGTCACCCCAAAACGGGTCGTTTACATCGTAATATATGACCCGTACGTGTCTTACATCAAAGGGCACGTCATCTTCGTTTGAGGAGATCAACACGACCGGCTTTTGGAGTGCGTGTGCGAGTCCGAGTTCATACAGAACGTTAGGATTCCTGCCAGTCAGTTCTGCAACCAGGACTTTGGCCCGTTTGAGCCCTGCCCAAATTTGCTCAATTATCTTGCCTGTGCCGAAGATGTCGGTATCGGCCCGAACTGGGGTGAGGCCGGTCTTCTTAATCGCAGGCTCGTATATCAGTTCGTAGTATCCACCGATCGGATCAGCAAAGGGCATGATCACAAAGCAGGAATCGCCTGCTGCAATCGAGACGCCCTTGCTCACCTTCTTCAGGTGGTCCTCCGTTTTTATAGACGACACTCCCGGACTTTCGGAAGGAGTGTGAGTGATGTCCAACACTCGTCTCTTCCCACCCACATCTTCGATGAGTTGAGCCGCTTCCAAATCCTCCATGAACACAGCCAAGAATTCAGCGACGCGGTCAGCCGGAATCTTGAATGTTTCGGTTGCCGTGTTGATTAGAAAGGAACTTTCCTCTGGCAGATTCTCGCCACGGTAGTGCTTGTAAACATCCGAGATTAGAGCAGCATTTAGAATACTCTCTCTTATTGCGTCAATCTTATCGTTCGGCTTCTGAGGCCTAACGATTCGACGAGTGAGTTCAGTGGGTTCAACTCTTCCGGGACTTGGACGCTGGAACAGGCCGTACTTAAGTGCTGAACTTATTTCTACTCTGACGCTGCCGGTCCAGCCGAGGCCTGCAAATGTTGCAGCTTCTCGATCCCTACAGTCCTTGCCGGCATTGTTCTCCAAAACAGCCTGTGGAATACGGAGAGCCTTGAGAACGGAATGCTTCGGAAACAGCATGGGACCGATTTTCGTGCCGACATCAGAAGCCTTTCTTTTGGCTGACTTTCTCTTTGTTGATTTCTTCTTACCGGCTTTCTTGGTCGGTTTGGTTTTCGTCGTCTCAGTTTGAGTGGTAGTAGCCGCTGCGTTGTCCTCTGCCATGGATAAAATCCTACTACATAAGATAACCGCAGGCCACTTGTTCTGAGTGAGCAAACAGGTTCACGAAAAGCCAACCACACAGTATTGTCAAAGCCTAGATCAGCATGCTAAGTTCGGCGGATGGCAGCGAACTCGGAGAGTCTGGCATTCGATCGCGGCGTGCGGCCGATGCTGGAAATTGTCTTATCGGAAAAAGCTGACGCGGTGATCGGTTTTCGCGCGGACCCGGAACTGCAGGCCCGCATCGAAGAACTCGCCAGAAAATCAACGGAAGGCAAACTTACGGAAGACGAGCGGGCTGAATACGCTGGTTACGTGCGAGCGAACAAGTTCGTCGCTGTTCTCAAACGACAAGCTCGTCAACTCACGAACTCCCAATCATAGATGATCGGCTCACAGCTAAGAGCCCAGGTTCGCGAGCGCGCTCGAAACGCTTGCCAATATTGTCATCTGCTTCATGATGATTCACCTCTCGCCGCGCTGCACGTTGAGCACATCATTCCGAAGGTTCACGGCGGTAGCGATGGCATCGACAACCTTGCCCTAGCTTGCATCGATTGCAATCTTCACAAAGGAACGAATCTAACCGGGATCGATCCTGAAACAAATGCGTTGACTGAATTATTTCATCCGCGGCGCCAAGAATGGGAAGACCATTTCGAGTGGCAAGGAATCCATTTGGCCAGCAAGACAGCCACAGGCAGGACTACGATTCGAGTGCTGAACATTAATTCGGAAGATCAGGTGGCGCTGCGTTCGTCATAGTATCCTTTAGGTTGCGAAGCGATTTCCATGCCGGCTCTTCGTCTAGCGACCGGAGTTGCTAAGGAGTATCTTAGTCGGCGGCATTTCCGTTTTAGACATGAGCGCTTCCAAATCAAAACCGAGCGTCGACTTGCAACAGATAGTTGATGTCATTCCGCAAACCATCACGGTCCTGGCGCCGGACGGGACTATCATTTACGCCAATCAGGCAGTGCTGGATTACACGGGTCTCACCATTGATGATGTGATGAAGCATGAATTTCGCGATCGAGTCTTTCATCCCGAAGATGTCGAGCGGTTGCGAGAAGAGCGACAAAAAGCGCTGGCGCGAGGCGAGCCGTTTGAAAATGAGCAAAGGGCCCGAGGAAAAGACGGGACGTACCGATGGTTTCTCATTCGTTATAAGCCCTTGCGAGATACGACCGGTCGCCCGGTCCGCTGGTACGTGAGCGGAACTGATATTGACGATCTCAAGCGCGCTGAAGCCAGGCTTCAGCATGATGAGCGAGAGCTAAGACAATTAGTTGATTCTCTCCCTCAGCACGTTCTGGTTCTCGACGCCAAAGGCTCTATCCTTCAGGTGAACCAAATGATGCTCGATTATCTCGGCCGTACCTTGAAGGAAATGCAAAGCCCACCGATTGCCGAGCGAGTCACAAGAGATCTTCATCCGGACGACGTGGAAAGAGTTCAAACCGAGCGAAAGATCGGCTTATCTTGTGGAGCTCCATTCGAGATTGAAAAGCGGTCGCTTGGGAAAGACGGGCAATTTCGCTGGTTCCTATTTCGGTATAAGCCACTGCTTGATGAAAAGGGTCATATCGCCAAGTGGTTCGTGACAGCCACGGACATTGAGGATCGCAAGCAGGCTGAAGAGCGAATCCGAAACGAGACGTTCGCTCTGCGTGAGGAGATCGATCGGACTTCGATGTCCGAGGAGATTGTTGGATCATCTCGCCCGCTGCGACGAGTGCTGGCGCAGGTTGACAAGGTAGCGCCAACAGATTCGACCGTGCTTATTTTCGGTGAAACCGGCACTGGAAAAGAACTGATTGCGCGTTCGATTCACAAGCGGTCTAAACGCGCGGAGCGCGCCTTCATCGCGGTGAATTGCGCCGCCATTCCGGCGTCGCTGATCGCTTCAGAATTGTTTGGTCACGAGAAGGGAGCCTTCACCGGCGCGGCCCACCGGCGTCTGGGTCGTTTCGAAGCCGCGGACGGCGGCACAATTTTTCTGGACGAGGTAGGAGAATTACCGCTCGAAACTCAGATTGCTCTATTGCGGGTGCTGCAGGATAAGAAGATCGAGCGCGTGGGAAGCAACCAATCCCTCTTCGTCGACATACGCGTGCTGGCGGCGACGAACCGTGATCTGAACGCTGCCACAGCTGCGGGAACCTTTCGCCAGGATCTGTTTTATCGATTGAATGTCGTTCCCATTGAGATTCCTTCGTTGCGCGAGCGGAAAGATGACATTCCCCTATTAGTTGAATACCTGATCGATCGTTATGCACAAACCGCGGGCAAAAAGATCAGGAAGATGGAACGAAAGACGTTGGAGCTGTTTGAAGCTTACGACTGGCCCGGCAACATTCGTGAACTGCAGAACGTTGTCGAGCGTGCGGTGATTCTAAGCGACGGGGAGACCTTCTCAGTGGACGAGACGTGGTTAGTAAAGGGAACCAAAGAGTCAACCGGTCCAACGATCCCGTTTGCGGATGAAGTGGCTCAACGCGAGAAGGAATTGATTGAAGCTGCGTTGAAAGAATCGAAGGGCCGAGTGTCAGGTCCATCGGGGGCAGCCGCCAGACTTGGAATCCCGCGACAGACGCTCGACTCAAGAATCAAGTTGTTAGGCATCAACAAGTATCGCTTCAAAGTGCGTTAGCTTCCGTCAGCAGGAGACTCGTTCCAGTCGGCCTCAGGCCAACCTCACGCAAGCAGGTCTTCGATCTTTACCGGCAGTTCGCGGACACGGACACCAGTCGCGTGGTGCACGGCTTCGGTTATGGCAGCGGCAACACCGGCCAGTCCTATCTCGCCGATGCCGCGAGCGCCCAGTTCGTTAATCTCTTTGTCAGGATAGTCGAGAAAGTGCACATCAATCGGAGGCGCGTCAGCATTCACTGTCATCATGTAGTCGGCCAGGTTGCTGTTGATAGGAGCGCCGTTCTGCGGATCGTAGGTGGTCTCTTCAAACAGCGCCATGCCGATGCCCATCACTACCGCGCCCTGGATCTGATTGCGGCCCGTGAGCGGATTCAAGATGTGACCGGCATCCATCACCGTCACAACGCGACTCACGCGCAAACGAGCGATCTCCGGCTGCCACGTGACTTCAACAAAGTGGCAGCCGAACGAGTGCATCGAGAACTTCGGGTTCGGAACAAAGGCCGTCTGTTCCGAACTGCCGGTGCCTGTGACCAGCCGTACATTCGCCCGGCGGAGCACATCGCCGAACGGGACTCCTTTAGCTACCCCTTCGGCTTTTACGAAGATGCGACCGCCTTCGAGCGCGAGATCCTCAGGTTTGTGTCCGAGGAAAGGGGAGCCGGGAGTTGCGACAGCTACAATCACCAGCGACGAGATCGCCTGGTCGGCGGCCTTAAAGACGGCTGGGATCACTGAACTTGTGGCCAGCGAACCGCCCGAGATCGGACCATCTGGAAGCGCGCTGTCCCCCAGCTCAACTTCTATTTTCTCGATCGGCACTCCTGTCTTGTCCGACGCGAGCTGCGCCAGGATCGTGTATGTGCCGGTTCCGATATCCTGCGTGGCGCAGGCAATGCGCACTGTGCCGTCGTCGCGCAATTGCATGTTCGCTTCGGCTGCGAATCGCCCGGCTACCCAGGCTGCACCCGCCATGCCCCAGCCCAGCGTGAGGCCGTCTCGCTTCATCGAGGCGACGGCCGGGTTGCGTTTCGACCAACCGAATTTCTCCGCGCCAAGGTTCAAGCACTCCACGTAGTGGCGTGATGAAAATGGGAGGTTGAGTGACTCGTCGATTTTGGGCTCATTGAGGAGGCGGAAGCGCACCGGATCGATCTTCAGTCGATCGGCCATCTCGTTCATTGCCGATTCGGTCGCGTACAGTCCCGGTACAGCGCCGGGACCACGCATATCGGCAGTGGCTCCGATGTTGCGCCGCGCGCGTCCGAAGGTCACGCGCAGGTTGGGAACGCTGTATTGAAACGGTGTCGCCTCACCACAATCCTCGTGGTATTGGTCGAGCATCGACATGTGATAGATGTAGTCGTGCTGAAGCGAAACGAGCTTGCCCTCGCGAGTTGCGCCCAGGCGCACACCCTGTTGTGTACGCGCGCGGTGCCCCACTGTCTGAAACATCATCTTGCGGCTGACGACCAGCTTCACCGGTTTGCCTAACTGACGTGCCGCAGCCGCGGCGAGCGGAACGTGCGTCCAGGGATAGAGCTTGCCGCCAAATCCAGAGCCGAGAAACTTAGCGATGACGCGCACGTTCTCCTTAGGCAAGCCGAACATCTGCGCCAGCACGCCGCGCAGGTTGACCACGCCCTGCGTCGAGTCGTACAGCGTCAGCATCTGGGCATCCCAGATCGCGGTGGTGGAGTGCAGCTCGAGCGGATTGTGCGTCTCGGCGGGCGTGACGTAAGTTTCGTCGAGCTTGACGGGCGCACTGGCGAACGCGGCTGCGGCATCGCCCCGGTGGCTTTGCAGTCGCTGCATTGGTCCGTAAGCGGTAAGGACAACGTCTGGATCGTTGGCCGCTTCGAGAAGGGACTCAACATTCGGTTTTTCTTTCGAGTAGGTCGCGCGGACTGCATCGGCGGCAGCCCTGGCAGCTTCGAAAGTGCCAGCGACGGCAAGCGCGATGTACTGGCCGTAGTATCGGATCACGTCATCTTCGAATGGGGGCCGGCGCTCCAGGCAGACGCGATCAAAGCCGGGCGCCGGAGTGGAACGAAAGATCCGGCCGATATTCGCGCGATGAAAGACCGCACGTACGCCAGGCATCTTCTCGGCTGCCGAAGTATCGAGCGTGAGCAATTTGCCATTCGCGATCGTGGCTTCCACGGGGACGGCGTACAACATCCCGGGAAAATTGAAATCTGAGGTGTACTGCGCCAGTCCAGTGACTTTGCGCGGGCCGTCGATGCGCAGTGTGTCGCGTCCGATAGGAGAGGTTGCGCTCGATTGCTGTGTAGTCGCCATGGTTGCTCCTGAAAAATCAGCTTGTCGCTGCCGTGCGCAGGGCGTGCGTCAGGCACCGCTTGGCCAATTCGATTTTGAATCTGTTCTCGGTCTGCGGCTTTGCGCCTTGCAACGCCGCTTCGGCAGCGTGACGGAAGGTCGCGTCGTTTGCAGGCTTGCCGGTCAGTGCCGCTTCGGCTTCCGGCGAGCGCCAGGGCTTTGTTCCCACTCCGCCCAGCGCGATACGGGCGCGTGAGATGCTGCCGCTGGCGGTCGTGAGCACGACTGCCGCCGATGCCAATGCGAATTCGTAAGACGCGCGATCGCGCAGCTTCAGATAAACCTGGTTGGTTCCGGCGATTGGCGGCGGGAGCGTGACATGAGTGATGAGGTCGCCGGGCTCCAGCACGGTTTCGCGATGCGGCGTGCTGCCGGGCAGGAGATGAAAATCGCCGAATGCGATTGCGCGTTGACCTTTCGGACCTTGGATGTGGATTGTCGCTTCGAGTGCCGCCATGGCCACGCACATGTCTGACGGATTCGTGGCGACGCAATGCTCACTGGTACCCAGGATGGCGAGGGTACGATTGTGGCCGGTGATCGCTGGGCATCCGGTACCGGGTTCACGCTTGTTGCACGCCATGGCAGTGTCGCGGAAGTAAACGCAGCGTGTGCGTTGCAACAGGTTCCCAGCAACAGTAGCCATATTGCGGATCTGCGCCGAGGCACCTTGGAGGATCGCTTCCGATAGCACCGAATAATCGCGCTGCACTTTTGCGTGATACGCGAGATCTGAGTTGCGAGCAGTTGCGCCGATCTTCAGTCCGCCATCAGGCGTGGGTTCAATCGTGTCGAGCGGCAGACGATTGATATCGAGCACGCGGGAGGGAGTCTCGACGTTCAACTTCATCAGGTCTATGAGCGTTGTTCCGCCACCCATGAATCGCACGTCCGCACCCTGCTGCGCCGTCTTCGATTGTGCGGCGGCGCTGATGGCGGCTGCGGGATCTGGTGGGCGGATGAATTCGAAGGTATGCATGGAGTCCCTCCTGCTCGGCGTCTTAAGGGCGTTTTCGAACTTGTTGGATCGCGGCAACGATATTGGCGTACGCGCCGCAGCGGCAGATGTTGCCGCTCATCAGTTCCTTCACGGCCGCGTCGTCTGGACCGCACGGCTCATTAAGTAGCGCCACTGCCGACATAATTTGCCCTGACGTGCAGTATCCGCATTGATAGCCGTCGCAGGCAACGAAAGCCGCTTGCATCGGATGAAGCGCGTTCGGCGTACCGAGGCCCTCGATGGTCGTGATCTCATCTCCATCGTGCATGATGGCGAGGTTGAGGCAAGAGAGCACGCGCCTGCCGTTGACATGCACCGTGCAGGCGCCGCATTGCCCGTGGTCGCAACCCTTCTTTGTTCCGGTGAGCGCAACCGTTTCACGAATACAGTCCAGTAGCGTCGTCCGTGGATCAAGGCGTAATTTGTGGTCCTTGCCATTGATACGCAGTGTGATCGGGACCGCCCCCTCGATGGTTGGGCGGCTGACCTCGCTTTCGGGCACCTGTTCGCCAACGGTCCTCGCCTGTGCAGGCAAATATGCCGAGATCACGCCAGCTGCCGCCGTGGTTCCGCCCGTCTTTAGAAACTTCCGTCGGGACCGATCGACTGGACCCGACTTTGGGTCGTCTGACATTTTGGGCCTCTGTTCGAATAAAGGATTAGCAGGGTCAAACCTCTGTCTTCAGCGTTAGGGATCTTACTACGTCTCAAGGAGCGTGCCGAGCACCGCGGGCCACCGTTTCTCGAAGTCACCGTCGCGTTGGAGTCCGCGCTGCAACAGAGCTTGGATTCGCTGCTGCGCTTCAGGCCACGTCAGTGCGGTTCCAAAAGAGGTGAAGGCGTTGAGGAGCTGGTCGGCGGATGGCAACGAGACTTGGTTAACAAGATTCTTCGCCGCCGCA
>Ga0070698_100008098_pt1 | contig 11367 bp, 12 predicted proteins | sample KBSK1502metaG_FD_65477 | JGI IMG/M metagenome (GOLD analysis project Ga0070698, IMG submission 65477) | Corn, switchgrass and miscanthus rhizosphere microbial communities from Kellogg Biological Station, Michigan, USA - KBS K1-50-2 metaG | ecosystem: Host-associated > Plants > Roots >...
CTGAGGTTCAAACGGTATGGCAAAGGGTAAGGTGAAGTGGTTCAACGACGCGAAGGGCTTTGGCTTTATCGCGCAGGAGTCGGGTCCCGATGTGTTCGTCCACTTCACGGCGATCCAGGCTGAGGGCTTCCGCAGCCTCGCCGAGGGCGATACGGTCGAATTCGAAGTCGCCCAGGGTCCGAAGGGCTTGCAGGCGCAGAACGTCCGCAAGGTCTGATTCGACGCGGATCGCAGCTCGAACGGGTCCGGAGCGCCGCTCCGGGCCCGTTTGCGTTTCCGCGCCTTATATTGCGCCATGATTCCGCTTCGGGGCGCCCTGCTGGTCCTGCTCCTCCCTGCGCACGTCGCCGGCCAGACCGCCGCGCCGACGCCCCCCGCCCCGCCGCCCTACCGCGGCTTCACGCCGGGCATCGGCTATCGGGCGTTCGTGCAGCAGGCACGCGCGCTCGCGGACAACGACGTGCTCCGCTGCCAGACGTCGCCGCGCACGGCGCAGATCATGGAGTGTGCTGTCCTGATCCGCGATCCCCGGGATGGGGCGCGGTTCTATCTGAGCGCCCACTTCATCGAGAGCGACGCCGACATGGTCGCACTGTACGATTCGGCGGGGTTCGGCAACGCGCATGGCGTGGCGCTGGTGGATCGGACGAAACGCGATCTCACGCGCGTCTTCGGGAGGCCTCACGTGCTCGGCGCCGGCGCCTGGCAATGGCGCTACGGCCGCCGGGTCGTGCGGCTCAGCTGGAGAGGACGCGGATCGGCCCGTTGGGTCTCCATCACCCTCACCGACGGCGACGTGATGGACCGTATCAGCCGATACGCCAAGGCTGCCGCGCGACGTAAGTCTTAAGACATCCGGACCAGACGCTCCGCCAGCTCCGACACGCCGCGGGCGCTGGCCCTCCCCAGCTGATCGAGCCAGCGCGGCGGGATGCCCGTTTCCCCGTCCCGTGCCCCCAGCAACGCTCCCGCCACCGCGGCGTTCGTGTCCGTGTCGCCGCCCGCTTCGACGAGGAACACGAGGGCCTCCTCGAGCGACGGCCGGTGTACGGCGCACCAGAACGCGACCTCGACACAGTGAACGGCGTAGCCGAACTCGTTAGGCACCGCCACGGGGAGGTCGCTCTCTTGCTCCCAGGGGACGCGGCGGATCGCCTCGATCAACACTCGCGGCGCCGCGCCCTGCAGGCGGTGCAGCACCTCCTCGACGAAATACTGGTTGCCGTGGAGCAGCTCGCGCGCGGCCAGGTTCACGGCAGCCGCTCCCCAGGTGCAGCGCTCGTCGGCGTGCGTGATGGCGGCCTGCTGTGTCGAGACACGGATCAGCTTGTCGACGTTGTCGTGGTAGCGAAGCGCGACCGGGATGCACCGCATCACCGCGCCGTTCGACGCGCTGGCCCCCGCACTGCGTGCCTGGCGGCCGGCCTCGAACGGCTCCACGCCGCGCTCTATCAGGCGCAGCGCCCGCTGCGTGGTCAGTCCCACGCCGCGCCCATCGACTTTCATCCACTTCACCCACCGCCCCGCCACGTCAGCGGCGTCCAAGTCGCCTCGCTCCGCGAGCGACTCGGCCAGCAGCAGGGTCATGGCCGCGTCGTCGTCGAAGGGCGATCCCTTGGGCGGCGGCTGGAGATCGCGCACGCCCTGGGGGAACGCGGCGCGAATCGCCTCGGCGCTGCCGAATCGCTCGGTCGGCACGCCGAGCTGATTGCCGACCACCAGCCCCAGGAGGGCGCCGCGGGCCCGGGTCACCAGCTGGGCGTCGGAGCCGGGAACTAGAATTCGAGCACCACGGCCCCGCCCGGCGGCGTCACGCGCGCCGCGAAGCCCTCCCGGTCCACGTGCGGCCCGGTGTAGGGATGGGCGCTGTTATAGGCGGCGACGGCCGAGTTGCGGTACAGCCGGTAGTAGCCGATGTGCGCACGGACGGCGCCGCGGGGGACGAGGCAGCCGCAGCGCGCCGCGGCGGCGGTCCCCGAGTTCACTTCGAGGGTGATGTCCGACGCGCTGGTGTTGGTGATGAGGGGCGCGAAATAGGCCTGGCTTCCCACCGCGGCCGCGACCCGGGCGACGCGCCGTCCCCGGATCGGCGTGAACGGCTCCAGCTGCCCCTCCATGGGCTCGCCCAGCGGCGGGTTCCCGGGCCGGAGCAGTCGCCAGCCGAGCGCCGCGTCGCGCCCGGGGGGGACCCAGAGCCGGGCGGTAGCGTCGGGCCCGACCGTGTCCAACGGGGCGCCGTCGCGCAGGATCTCGACGGGCTCGACCAGCGAATTCTGGACGAACGCGACCGCGGATCCGAGATAGCCGGCGCGGCGCGCCACGCCGCCCGCGACGAGCACGGCCAGGGCGCCCGCGGCCCACCACCCGAGCCGCGCGGTGCGGGAGCGCACCGCCCCCGAGCGCCGCACCTGGCGCTCGAGCGTGTGCGCCCCGACCAGCCCTGTCGATCCCGACGCCCGGCCGGCCTCGAGCGCCGCCAGCACCTGATCGGCGCTCTGGTAGCGGTCCTCGGGCTTTTTCGCGAGGCACTTGACGGTCACGCTCGACAGCCAGCGCGGGATCTTGGCGTTCACGTCGCTCGCTACCGGCACGGGATCGGCGAGATGTTTGCCGACGATCTCCGCGCTCGAGGCGCCGTCGTACGGGGGCGTCCCCGTCACCATCTGGTACAGCATGGCGCCGAACGCGTACAGATCGCTGCGCCCGTCGATGTTCGGTTGGCCGAGGGCCTGCTCGGGACTCATGTATTGTACCGTCCCGACCGTGAAGCCGGTGGCCGTCTTGGCGCTGCCCTCGCCCGAGCCGGGATCCAGCAGCTTCGCGATCCCGAAGTCCACGAGCAGGGCGCGGCCGGTTTTCGCTTCCAGCATCACGTTGTCCGGCTTGATGTCGCGATGCACCAGACCCTGGGCGTGAGCATGCAGCAGCGCCTGCAGCACCGGTTCGGCGACCGCGAGGGCGGCCTCGGTGCCGAACGGCCCGCGGCGCCGCAGCGCGTCGGCGAGCGACTCTCCCTCGACGAACGGCATGACGTAGTAGACCAGGCCTTCCCCGTCTCCCGTGAAGTGGATCGGCAGGATGGACGGATGCTGCAGCCGGGCCAGCGCCTTCGCTTCCTGACGAAAGCGCGCCAGCATGCCGGGCGTCCACGCGATCTCGGGATGGAGCACTTTGCAGGCGAGCCGCCGGTCGAGATCCTTGTCCCACAGCTCGTACACTTCGGCGAATCCGCCCCGACCCACCAGGCGTCGCACTTCGTACTTGGACCCGAGCGCGCGCGCCAGGCGCTGCGCCGTGGGCACACCCGCGAGCCCCGCCGCCGGCACGGCCGTCGCCGCGGCGCGCTCGTTCGTGATCACGGTGGGCGACGGCGTACCGCAGGCGGGGCAGAATGCCGAGCCCGACGGGATCTCCGCACGGCACGAGGGACAGGGGAGCTGGGTCGTCACGGACCCAAAGATTCGCCCCCCGAGCGCCCGGTGCAATGGCGGCGTCGTGATTAGCTTGACCGATGCTCTTCCTCCGTATGGTCCTCGGCCTCGCCCTGGCTTACGTCGCGCTCGTGCTGCTCGCGTGGCGCTTGCAGGAGCGGCTCGCCTTTCCCGCGCCGCGCGCGCCGGTCCCGGACCCGAAACGCGTCGGCGTCGGGAACGGTGAGAAGGTCGAGCTGATCTCGGGCGACGGGACAAAGTTGGTGGGGTGGTACCTGAGGGCGGTGCAGGCAGACGACACCTCCACAGTCCTCCACCGCCCTCCACCGCCCTCCCCCGCCCTTCTCTGGTTCTACGGCAACGGCGAAAACATCGCGGCGATCTGGCCCATCGTGCGGGAGTTTCAGCCACCCGGCACGGCCGTGCTGGTCGTCGACTATCCGGGCTACGGCGGGAGCGGGGGCCGGGCGACCGAAGCGGGGCTGTACGGCGCGGCGGACGCCGCTTACGCGGCACTGGTCGCGCGGCCCGGCGTCGACCAGCGGCGCATCTACGTCTACGGTCGCTCGCTCGGCAGCGCCGCCGCAACCTGGGTGGCCGCACACCATCCCGTCGCCGGCTTGATTCTCGAATCCCCGTTCACGAGCGCGGCCGCGATGGCGCGCCAGCTGTACGCGCTGTTGCCGCACTTCATCCTTCGCCTATCGCTCGACAACGTCGGTCGCATGCGGGAGATCCGCTGTCCGGTGCTCGTCTTTCACGGGGACGCCGACCGCCTCGTGCCGACGACGATGGGGAGGGACGTCGCGGCGGCCGCAGCGGGACCGGTCGAGCTGGTCCTGATCCACGGCGCGGGGCACAACGACACCTATGAGCGCGGTGGGCGCGAGTACCGGGACAAACTGTGGACGTTTGTAGCCGGAACGTCCCCGGTCGGGCGGATAGGCGGTCGGCCGGACAGAGGGCCGTAAGCCACTGTCCGGCGGCCCGCCCGTCCGACCGTCCGCCCTATATCACCACCACCTGATCGATCCGATCGCGCGTCGCTTCGAAGTGCCGCTCCGCGTCGTCGAGGGTGCGCACCACCGCCGGATCGTCGCCGTCAGCGAACTTGGAGCTCCGTGCGACCCGTCCCGTGAGCCGGCGCACGGCCACGAGCGCACGGGTCACCTCGCAGCAGTCGACATCGGGGTCGGTGTGGCCCGTGACGAGCAGCTCCTCGAACAGCGGGAGCGTGCGCTGCTCGCCCAGGACGTACAGCGACTCGAGGATCTTGGGACCGAGAAAGCGGCGCAGCAGTTGGTCGCCCCGGATGCGGTGAAACAGGCGCTCCAGCACGTCGGCGTGCCCGACATAGAAGCGCGCCGCTTCCACGGCCGCGGCGACGAACGCGTGGTGCGCTCCCGGAGTGACGAGATAGCGCTCGAACAGCGGCCACGCGCCCTCCGGATGGCGCGCCGCGAGCGCGAGGAACGCGAAGTAGCGGCGGCCGAGCGGAGCCGCGGTGTCGGAGATGACGGTGCGCAACCCCGCCACGCCCCAGCGGGCCCCGGCGAGCGCCGCGGCGGCCGCGTGCTGACAGCGTTCCAGCTCGGGAACGCGGAAGGTCACGAGGTGCGGATCGAGGAACGAGCGGCAGCGCTCCAGCACGGCGAGGAGCCGACGGTCCACCGCGTGCAGCGCGGGCTCGAGTGCCGCACTGTTCTCCCGTCGGGCAAGTGCGAGCGCCTCCCACGCGACGCGGTCGAGGTGCGCGGCGTCCCACGCCCGCTCGAAGGCGGCGGCATCGGGAGCGGCCAGCAGAGGTTCAAGAGCACCGGCAAACCGATACAGCGCGCGCGATGGTTCCATCTGCATCAAGCTATCCCCCGGCGGCGCGCTGGCAAACGGCACTTGTCCACATCGATCTGGAAAACCGCGTGGAAACCCTGGGGGAATGTTGCGCTTCCCCCGGGCCGGGCTTAACCTTGCCCCGCCGCATGTGGAGGGGGAGGCTTCTGCGAACGTCACTGGTCGTCGTCGGCGCCGTCGTACTCGCGGCGTGCTCCTCCCGCCCCGCCGGCCCGGTCGCGATCGGGCTGGCGGGTCCCTTCTCCCAACCACGCGGCGCCTCGATGCTGCGTGCCGCCCAGCTGGCGGTCAACCAGATCAACGCCCGGCACGGGGTGCGCGGCCGGCCGCTCGAGCTGCGAGTCGCCGATGACTCGGGGAGCGAGGATACGGCCGTGCGCGTGGCGGAGCGGCTGTACGCGGATCCGACGGTCGTGGCGGTCGTGGGGCACCTCTCGTCCGGTGCGACGATCGCCGCCGCACGGGTGTACGGCGCCGGGGCCGATCCCGTGGCGATGATCTCGCCGTCGGCGTCCAGCCCCGAGCTGTCGGGATTCAGCCCGTGGGTGTTCCGCGTGTGCCCGAGCGATGTGCAGCACGGAGCCGAGCTGGCACACTTCGCCTGGCAGGCGCTGGGTGCGCGACGGGCGGGCACCATCTACATCAACAACGACTACGGGCGCGGGGTCCGGGGCACGTTCGCGGCGGAGTTCACCCATCTGGGTGGAGCCGTGGTGGAGGCGGATCCCTACGTCCCGGCCACGCAGTCGCTCGAGCCGTACCTGTCCCGCATGCGGCGGGCCGGGATCGACGTGCTGCTGGTCGCCGGTGAGCGGCCGGGGGCGGAGCTCGCGCTGCGGGAGATGGTTGCGCTGGGCGTGCGCTGGCCGGTGCTCGGGGGCGACGCCCTCACCGGCATCGAAGCAGATGGGGCGCTCGCGGAGGGGGTGCGGATCTCGTCGGCCTACCTTCCCGACCGACGCGACGAGCGCAACGCGGCCTTCGTGTCGGACTATGCCCGCGCCTTCCCAGGGCTGCGCCCCGACCATCGCGGGGCCGGGGCCTACGACGCCGTGTTGCTCCTGGCGCGGGCGGTCGAGGGCGCCGGGGCCGAGCGCGCGGCGGTCCGCGACTATCTCGCGCATGTCGGCCATGGCCGGGCGCAGTTCGAAGGCGTGACCGGCCCGATCGCGTTCGACGCCAACGGCGACGTGCGGGGGAAGTCGGTCGTGATCGGGGTCGTGCACGACGGCGCGCTGGTGACCCAGGCGGACCGGTGATGCGGAGCCCGCTCGCCACGATCCGGAACCGGATTCTGGTGGGGCTGGTGCTGCTCATGGTCGGCCTGCTCGTCACGGCGATCGCCGGCGCGGCCACGCTGCGCCACATGCGCTACGCCGTAGCAGACGAGCTGACCGGGCTGCGGACGTCGATGGAGGCGGGGAGCGGCCTCGTCACGAGCGTGCTCGAGGAAATCCGCGCGGCGGAGCAGTACCTTGCGTCCCCGGGCGCCGAAGCGCGACGGCTGTTTCAGACGACCGCCGAAGACGCATTCCAGTACGAGCGGCGGCTCGACGCCCTGGGCGGCCTCACCGCCGAGGACCGCCTCACGGTCAACCGCCTGAAGCAGCTGCACGCCATGATCCAAACCGAATACTCGATCGCCCACGCGTTGAAGGACCTGGGGCGCGATCAGGAAGCCGTGGCGCGGGCGGCCGCCGTGCGCGCCCAGGCGACCGAGCTGACGCGCCTGGTGCGCGATCTCTCGCGGCGCCAGGCACAGAGGGCGGCGAGAGCCGCCGAACGGCTGACGGCGGACGCCGCTGACCGGGAGCGCAAGCTCTGGGCGTTCGTCGTCGCCCTCGTGGTCGCGGGTGTGTTCCTCTCGCGCTACACCCTCCAGTCGGTGCAGGGCCCGCTCGCGCGGCTCGTGACCGCGGCCGAGCGGTTCGGGGCGGGCGACCTGCGGCCGGTCACGACCGGTGACATGCCCCGCGAATTCCGGGTGCTCGCGGACGCGATGCAGCACATGGGAGACCGGCTGCGCCGGATCGTGGGAGAGGTGATCACGGAGGCGGACCGGATCGCCGGGTCGGCGGGGGATCTGTCCGCCGTGAGCGAGCAGCTCGCCGCCTCCTCGAGCGAGGTATCGACGGCGATGGTGGAGATCTCTACGGGCGCGGATCAGCAGCGGGCCGCGCTCGGCTCCATGGGCACGGGGCTCGACGAGCTGGGCAAGGCCACGGGGGACATGGCGGACGCGGCGGAGCGAGCGGCCACGCTCGGCGAGGAAATCCGCAGCGTGGCCGAACGGCACCGCGGCGACGTGGCCGCCGCGGGCGGCGTGCTGCTCGACGTGCGCGAGGTGGTCCAGACCAGCTCCAAGCAGATCGCGCAGCTCACGGAGCTCTCCACCTCGATCGACGACTTCGTCGATCTCATCAAGCGCATCTCGTCGCAGACGAACCTGCTCGCCTTGAACGCCGCGATCGAGGCCGCCCGCGCGGGCGAGCACGGCCGCGGGTTCGCGGTCGTGGCCGAGGAAGTCCGCCAGTTGGCCGACGAATCGGCACGCGCGGCCGAGGAGGTGACGCGCACCACGGGCCTGATCCGCGAGCAGATGGAGGAGATCACGGCCACGATGGCTGCCGGCCAGGCCAAAGTGCGGGGCATCGAATCCGTCGCGGAGGCGGCGGCGCACGCTCTGGCCGAGATCGCCGCCGCGGTGGAGCTGGTGGAGCAGGCGGCCGCGCGGGTCCGCATGGCGGCGCAGTCAAACCGCGCGACGACCGCGCGTCTTCAAGAACAGGCCCAACAGGTGTCTGGACGGGCGACGGCACATGCCAGCGGAGCGGAGCAGGCGACGGCCGCCGCCGAGCAACAGGGCGCGTCGACGCAGGAGATGGCGGCCGCCGCGGGGAGTCTCCTACAGGCGGCCGAGAAGCTGCACGGACTGGTGCAGGGATTCCGGGTCTAACTGCCGCCGCGTCACCGGCGCGACTTCTTCTTGGCGGGTTTCTTTTTCGGGGCCGGTTTGGGCCTGGCGGTGCTGCGGGGAGGCCTGCGCTTGAGCGCGCCCTGGACGTCGGCAAGGACGCGGTCACCTTCCTCCGGTCCGATCAGGCCGCGACGGACCGCGTACCGGATCAGCTCTTCGGCGTCCTCGACGGTGAACTCGCCCATTCCGGCGGCGCCGCGGATCGCCTTGACCAGCGCGTCCGCCACCGGGCTGCGCAGCACACTCGCGATGCCGGGGAGCGCTTCGAGCAGCGAAGAGATCTGCGACCCGCCGAGCTCAGCTGGGGGGGGCATAGAACACGCTGCTCCGGCGCTGAAGGTCGCGCCAAGCTACATCGACCCCCGAAGAGCGTCAAGGATTTTTGACCCAACTACGGCTGTGACGCGCGGTTACGACGCTGGCGCAGCGCCTGGATCAGCCCGCCCGGGGACCGGCGCGAGATGGTCAGATCGGAGTGGGACAGGAGCTCGCCGAGCACGCTGCGGGTCTTGGCGTCGAGCGGCATCCCGAAGTGGAGGTCGAGCTGGTATTCGGCGTGATCGGCGCCCTGGCCAGTGAGCGTAAAGCCCTGAGGGTCGGGTCGAGCAGCATCCACTTCGATCTCGGCGACGGGCTCGTACTTGGGGCGGTCCATCTGGCGGAACCTCCGGGCTGGATGAGAGATACCCCCCCGGGAAAGGCTGTCAAGCAGGGCCAAGACGGCTCCGTTGGAGGGCCTTCCTGGGGAGGCTAGATTCCGAAGTTGGAGGCACAAGTACAGCCGTGGGACGACGTGGAGTAAAGGAATACCGGGCGCCGGAGGCACTGGCGCTTATCGCGGCGGACCGGGAGCACGTGCCCCTGGTCTGCCCCTCGTGTGAAACGCGGTCGATCGTGCGCGCACCCCGGCGTCGCGGAGGCATTAAGCTCGGGCCGCTCGCGCCGGAGCGCGTGACCCTGACCTGCCAGGGCTGTGGTCGTCACGCGTCGTACATCGAGCGGGGCCGGGAGCCCCCGCGCGACGAAACGATGGATCCCCACGCGGCGCGGGCGTAGGCCGGCCCGCTTCCCCGACCGGGCAAGGAGAGCGAACGGGCGTGGCTGGCGACGCGATACAAATGATGGGCACGGTCACCGAAGTGCTTCCCAACACGACCTTCCGCGTGAAGCTCGAGAACGGGCACGAGGTGCTGGCCTACGTCAGCGGGAAAATGCGTAAGAATTACATTCGGATTCTGCAGGGCGACCGGGTGGCCGTCGATCTATCTCCCTACGATCTTACACGCGGAAGAATTACTTACCGCTACAAATAAAAAGGCGTCACGGAAAGACGTCGCGGATACAAATAAGAAGGCGTCACGGAAAGGCGTCGCGGAAAGACGTCACTGAGAAACGTAAGAGGCCGGGATCAGTTGCTCCCGGCCTCTTGACGTTGCTACATCACTGGGTTGGTTAGAAGAACAGCATGAATCCGGCTGAAAGGTCCGTCTGCGCCGGCGCGGTGCCGCCGACGCCTTCCTGCTCGCGCGTGCCCTCGAACACCAGCTTCATGGACTTGGTCCACTGGTGGTAGACCCCCACCGTGTACGAGGTCCACTGCGTGCGCACGGCGCTGTTGTTCGCCGCCGCGCCTTCACCGGCGCTGGCGTTCTTCAGCCGGCTGAACCCCCAGCTACCAGCGAGGGTGGTTTTCTTGTTGAAGGTGTAGCCCAGCTGGACGTAGCCGCCGTCGCCGGGCCGGCCCGTCGAGTCGTTCGCCGAAACCGGGCCACCCGCGACATTACTGAATCCCAAGACCGTGCCAAGGCCCTTGGAGACGTACCCAGACACCACTACTGAGAGCTCCTGGAAATCCCCCCGCAACCCGACCGTGCCTCCAAACGTGCTGAGGCTCGTGCCACCCGTGTCCGGCACATTCGAGGTGGTCTGCCACAGGCCGCCGACCCACCCCGCGTACTTGTTCTTGCCCGACCTCTGGCTCCAGGTCAGCTCGGCTTCGACGCGGGGGATCTTGGTGAAGACGTAGGGGCTCGCCCCGACGGCACTCGGTTGGAACAGGCCGATGCTCAGCTGTGCAGGCGTGCCCGGCTTGGTCGAATACGTCACCTGCGCATTGAAGTTGGGATAGACGTAGCCGTAACCGATTCGACCCAGAGTCGTCCCACCACCGCCGCCGCCACCCACCCCGACGGCGCCGACGCCGAACAGGGTCTGGTCATTCAAGATGTTCTGGCGCCCGAAGAGCGCGAGCTCGCGGCCGGCGAGGATCTGGCCCCAGGGACCACCGAACGTCAGGTACACCTGCCGCATGTCGATCTGCGCGCCGGCCTGCACCGAGCCCGGGACAAACTGGTCGTGCACGGCGCCAGCCCCTGGGATCGCGTTTCCATTCTGGATCTGCGGCGCGAATCCGAAGTGAATGCCGAGGTTCATTCCGGCTTCCTTGCCCTTGGCCTCGAACGTGGCGAAGGCCGGCAAGAGGCCGGTGCGCACGCTCGAGTTGGTGGGACCACCCTGCGTGGCTTTCGAGAACACCCAGAATGCGTTCACATTCCCGGAGAACGAGAATGCCCAGCCGTTCGACATCTGCATCGTCAGGCCTTGCGCCCTGGCCGTCGCCGTGACGCCCAGCGCGAGACCCAACAACAGCAACGTGAGACGCTTCATACGAGAACCCCTCCTTGGGAGTTAGCCTGCTTAGTGCCTGCTCGTCTAGCTTCTCACCTACGCCTGTGTGACTGACTGATTAGGAAAAGCGCGCCAACCTCCTCTTGAGAGCGGGTGGCCGCCGGGGACGGCGTCCGAGTGCTCCCGAGACCCCAAGGCGAGCCCACCCTGCGGCCGCCCCTGGCCCAGAAGCCCGCAAAATATTGGGTATGACCCCCCCCTAAATGCAATAGCGGGCTGGTTTTCGGCTGCAACTTACCCTGCGGGAAGGGGATGGGAGCGGGCCCCCAGCGGGGTCTCCTGGAGCGACTGCGTCTTTTTGTCGCGTAGGGAGACCCCGCCGGGGGCCCGCCAGCAATAGTCTTACGGCTTCGGCAACCCGAACACGAAGACGGAGTTCCCGAGCGGATAGCTGATCTGGAAGTTCCCGCCCGCGGCCAC
>Ga0070698_100008099_pt1 | contig 11364 bp, 7 predicted proteins | sample KBSK1502metaG_FD_65477 | JGI IMG/M metagenome (GOLD analysis project Ga0070698, IMG submission 65477) | Corn, switchgrass and miscanthus rhizosphere microbial communities from Kellogg Biological Station, Michigan, USA - KBS K1-50-2 metaG | ecosystem: Host-associated > Plants > Roots >...
GACCCTCGAGCCGAGGCCAAAAGGTGCTGGTGACAGCGGGTACAGAAGGGCGCCTCCACGATGGCATTCGCTCGCACGCCGCCGGCCTGGAGCCGCAGGGTCGCCGCCCGAAACAAGTCGAGATGCGGGCGCTGACCCGATCCGGGGCGAAGCGTGTCGCTAGGAAACTGCGCCGCCACTTCGGGGCCGACTTCATAACAACACGCACGAATGGCCGGACCGAGCACGGCGTGAACCGACTCGGGCCGAGAGAATCCGGTGAGACCCGCTTCGAGAATCCCCGCCGCCAACCCGCGCCAGCCGGCGTGCAAGAGAGCGATTCCCCCGGCATCGGCCAGAAGGACCGGCACGCAATCCGCTGTCCGCACGGTGATAAGCAGGTCGGACGCGCGCGTGCGCGCGCCGTCGCAGGAGGCGATCGATCCCGGCTCGGTCACGTCCACGACACGGTTCCCGTGCACTTGACCCAACCGCACCGAGGCGCGGTTTCCAAAGACGGGCTGCCCGGGTCGCGTGCGACCTACAAAGCCGAGTTCGCGCACGCCCGGCCCGGGGGACTCCAGGTAAAGAACGGGGCCGTCCGTCGTCTCTTTCCATCGCCAGCCCATGACGGCCGAGCTTAGCAGGGGAGTCGGCATGGGGCGAGGCTGGCGCGATCCGTGGATTTGGATCGTGTTCACCATTGCGCTGCTCCTCCGGTTCGCGTATCTCGCCGATCTCCGTCACGCGCCGTTTTTCAGCCATCCGCAAATGGATGCTCTGTATCACGATCAATGGGCGCGGCGTTTGGCCTCGGGAGATTGGATCGGCACGGGCGTTTTCTTCCGCGCGCCCCTTTATCCCTACTTCCTGGGAACGATCTACGCGCTCGTGGGTCCCAACTACCTTGTCGTCCGCGTCGTGCAATTCGTGCTCGGTGCGATGACCGCCGCCTTCACGACGATGGTGGTGGGTCGGCGATTCGGACGCGTGGCCGGAGTGACGGCCGGATTGTTGCAGGCGACCTTCGGACCCGGCCTGTACTACGAGGGCGAGCTCTTGCTGGTCGTGCTGGAGGCGCCGCTCAACCTCGCCACGCTCTGGGCCCTGGACCGGGCGTTCGAGACCCGCCGGCCGCGCGCATGGGCCTTGGCCGGAGCGCTCTTGGGATTGGCCGCGCTTGCCCGGCCCAACATCCTCGCACTCTTGCCCGTGGTCAGCGTTTACGCGCTCCTCTGCGTGGGCACCCTGGGCAAAAGGTCTGTTTCACGACTCGCCCTTTACTGGGGAGCCGCGTTGCTCGTTCTCGCCCCGGTGCTCGCCCGCAATGCCATCGTCGGTCACGACGTCGTTCCGGTGGCCTCGCAAGGGGGACTCAACTACTACTTGGGGAACAACGTGGCGGCCGATGGCATGTCCGCCGTCGCTCCCGAATTTCGCCGCACCTGGACAGGAGGTCTTGAGGATGCCGACCGGCTGGCCACGCTTGCGGCGGGTCATGCGCTTCGCCCTTCCGAGGTGTCCGCCTACTGGATGCATCGCGCCTGGGATTGGGCCCGCGCGCACCCCGGCGATTTTCTGAGGCTTCAGATCAAAAAACTGGCGCTCTTTTGGGATGGCTACGAGATTCCCAATAACGACGACTACTACTATTTCTCGCGTCTTGCCCGCGTGTTTCACGCCCACCTGTTGTTCGACTTCGGTCTTTTGGGCCCGCTTGCGATCCTGGGGGCAGTGCTGGGTATCGCGCGCCGCCGGCTGCCGTTCGCGTGGATCGCCGTGCCCCTCGTCTTGTGGTTCGTGATCGCCGCATTCTTCGTGTGCGGCCGCTTTCGGGCGTCCACCACGCCGATCCTGGCCGGATGGGCCGGGGTGGGCGTGGCCGAGCTCGCCGCTTACGCTCGCGCCCGGGAATTCAAAGCGTTGTCATTGGCCGTAGCCGTACTGGCTCTCGCGGCGTTCGCCGTGAACGCGGATTTTGGAAAGTTGCGAGCGCATCACAGCACCGCGGAATCCCATTTGCGCCTCGGCATCTTTTATGCGGCGAATGGTGTCCCGACCAAAGCGCGAGAAGAGTACGAGCTCGCCGTGCGCGAAAACCCGACGTTCGCCGATGGTTGGAACAATCTCGGTGTGCTCAACGCTCAGGAACAGCAATGGTCCCAAGCGAGGGCGGCGTTCGAGAAGGCGCTGGCCATCGCGCCGGATCATCCCAAAGCACTTGGAAACCTGGCCGCGCTCGATTTCCGCGAAGGCCGGCATGCGGAAGCGGATTCTCTGGCTCGCCGCGCCTTGCGGGCCGGAGGAGAGGAACCCGAAACGCTTTACAATGCCGCGGTCGTGCTGGGAAATCTGGGCCATCCGGATCTGGCCTACGCCGGATTCCACGCCCTCGTGCTGCGCCAGCCGTGGAACGCCGCGGCGCGCGCCGGGGAAGTGCGAGCGCTCCTGGCGATGGGGCGGCGGGATGAAGCGCTCGCTTCGTTACGCTCGCATCCGGAGGATCGCCGTACGCCCGAGCTCGAGACACTCTTGCAGGAACTCGAACCATGAATCTCGATGTCGCGATCTTTCATTTCTTGAATCACGACCTCGGTTGGGACGCCCTGGCCCCGATCATGAAAGCGCTCTCGAACTTCAAGGCCTTCATACCTGTGGTGGCTATCGCGACGGTTTGGATGCTGGTCCGAGGGGGATGGAAGGGACGCGTGACCGTGCTCGCGCTCCTCCTCATCGTTCCACTCAGCGACCAGGCTTCGGTCAAACTCGTCAAACCACTCTTTTATCGCGCGCGCCCGTGTTGGCCCCAATCCGGACTCGTCGATGTCAAGACACACGGGGCCTACTGCCCGCACAACGCCTCGTTTCCGTCCTCTCACGCTGCAAACACCGCCACGGCGGGCGCGATCTTGATCGGGTCCTATCCTTCCCTGGCTGCCCCCATGGCCGTCTTGCTCGTGCTCGTTGGATGGAGCCGCGTGTACCTGGGCGTTCATTACCCGTTTGACGTCCTGGGGGGTTGGGTGTTCGGCGGTTTGCTCGGAGGGGGAGCCGCGTGGGTGATCCGGACCTGGGAATCCTCCCGGAAACGGGCGGGAAAAGGATCCAAGGTCCCATAAGGACGTTGACGCTCCCCAAGTCCATCTCTAGACTTATGTTCGGACGGGGTTGGATACCGAGGTTCGCTGCCTCCGCCGGTTAACCCATACATGGACATTTCTCGCCGGAGAGCGAGCGCTTCCAAGTGCGGCTCGCTCGTCGTTGTCGCCCTCCTTACGGCAACCTCCTGGTTCAAAACGGACAACGCTTTTTCCTCGGAGCCATCCGCTTCGGGGGCATCGCTTTTTGCGCCCGATCCTGCCGTTTTGGCCGAGCGGGGCATCAACGTCCCCACCACGACCCAGGACGCCGCGGCCGTTCGCCGCGCCCAGGGCGGAGTCACCGACTTCAATGTCGCCGTGGTCCTGGTGGACTTTCCGGACCTTCCCGCCGATCGGGTCGCCCATCCGCCCGCCTACTACGAACACATGATCTTCTCTCGCGAGGACGATGGATTCACGTCCGCCGCCGAATTCCTCGATCAATCCTCGCACGGGCGTTTTCACTTGGGCGGGGTCGTTCGCGGCTGGTTCAGGGTGAGCGGAAAGCACACCGATTACACGGCGGGTTTCAGCGGCACTGGACTGTATCCCTTCAACAGCCAGCGGCTGGCCGAAGAAGCATTCTGGCTTGCCGATCCGTACGTGAACTATTCCTTACTCGACAACGAAGGTCCCGACGCCATTCCCGATTCCGGAGATGACGACGAGCTCGTGGACGGCGTCATCGTCGTTCACGCCGGGAAGGGGAGTGAGGTGGGGGGCATCACGCCCTCGGATTTCCTAAGCCTCTACTGGTTCACGCCCTCACCGTTCCCGGTCGACGGGGTATTTGCGCGCTTCTTCACCCTCAATCCGGAAGCCGGCAACATCGGAGTGTTCCTGCACGAGCTGGGGCACATGCTCGGTCTTCCCGACCTCTACGACACGAGCGGACAATCGTACGGAACGGGCCGCTGGTCGATCATGTCGGCCGGTCTCAACCTCGACGAGGGACGGACCCCGGCCGACTTCGATGCCTGGTGCAAGATGAAGCTGGGATTTGCCGAAGTTGTCTACGTCGAGAATAATTTGAAAGATGTGGTGATTCCGCCGTCCGTGGAAAGCGGGCTTGTCTATCGCTTGTGGCGCGGAGGCGGGGGAACGAACGAGTACTTCCTGCTCGAAAACCGGCGTCAGACAGGGTTGGACAGCGCGCTTCCCGGCCAGGGTCTACTCATTTATCACATCGACGATTTCGTGCTCAGGAACAACAACCCGGCTCATTACAAGGTGGCGATCGAGCAGGCGGACGGGCTCTATCAGCTCGAAAACTACTACAACGATCCGTCGATTGGGGACCCCGGGGATCCATATCAGGCCGGAAATGCGTTCGGTCGGTACACGACCCCCTCCAGCATGGATTACCGGGGCGCGGATACCTACGTCCATGTCTACAACATTCGTGGCCCGGATGCCGCCGGCGCCATGACCGTCGACATGAGCGTGCTGCCCGGTCCTCTGGTCGAGCTCAGCGATTTGACGATGGAGGAGTTGGAAGGAAACGGTGACGGTCTCATCGAAGCGGGCGAGCTCGCCGGTCTCTTGCCTCGGATATCCGTCGATCGCATGCCGGCCGATGGGCTCGTGCTCCATGCAGACCCCATGGATTCCTTGGGCACGTTGCTCGACCGTGACGTGACTTTCGGCGATGTGCCGGCCGGCTCCTCCGTGACCCCACCCCAGCCCATCCGGGTGCGCGTGGCCTCGTCACTGCCCAGCGATCCCTACGGGCTTCCGATCGCGCTCACCTTGACCTGGGCGGACGCTCCGGGACGCCGCATTCCGATTGCGCTCGGCATCGGTACGATGGTTGGTCGATCGGATGATTTCGAGCAAACCGAACACGGCTGGACGCATGAATCCGTGCGTCCGACCGCCTTCGATCAGTGGAACTACGGCCCGAATTTCGGGCAGAACGGCTCGGCCGGATTCAAACACGGCTACTACCAGGAGGGTTACCTCCGCGGTTGCGATGCCGTACTGGTGAGTCCCACTGTGCTCTTACCCCCTCATGCGGCGCTTAGCTTCGATCAACTCGTGGACATCGTGAGCCCGGACAGCTCGATCATTCAGGCCGGCGGGGTCGTGGAGATCTCGGTCAACGGCGGCGATTGGCAACTTGCCTATCCCGAGGACGGATATCCCACCTATTACGGAGGCACCCATCCCGAGTGGAAGGATCGTCCGATGTTCGCCGGTCACCAGCACGATGGGCAGTTCTACCATGAGCGCATCGACCTTTCCGCCTACCGCGGATCCCTGCGCGTGCGCTTTCGATTCTTTTCCGAAGCCGGAACACGGAGCGGTCAGGGGTGGCACATCGACAACGTGCGCATCGAGCAGGAGGTCGTGCCGGTTCGCGTTCTGTCGGCGCGAGCGGTGGTGAAAGATTCACATGTGGAGCTCAAGTGGGAGCTCGCCGAACCCTTGCCGGCCGCCGTCCGCTGGATACGCGCCCAGAATCCCGAGACGCCGGAGTGGTCCACGATCTGGATGACCGCGGCCACGAACGGCAACGCGATCGATTCATTGGGGGCGTCCCATCTCCCCGCGCAGTACTGGCTCGAGGGACTGGAACGCGACGGATCGAGGACCCGCTGGGGGCCGCTGGCGGTGAATGTCACGCGCGTCACCCCACCCGTTTCGTGGCGCTTGCTCGCCAACCCGGTGCGAGGGCCCGCGCAATTCGCGTGGGAAGGAACCATACCCGAACACACCCGGCTTCAAATCTTCGATATCGGTGGACGTTTGGTATACGAAGGACCGGCCGGAATCGAGCACACCGCGACCTGGGATCGCCGCGATGGATCGGGGAAGCAGGTGGCACCGGGGCTCTATCTCGCGCGCCTTACCCCGAGCGGGGCGCCCACTCTGCGATTGGTGGTGCTCCCGTGATTGCGCGCGCCATCGGTTTCGCAGTCTGCCTCCTTGTCATATGGGCGGCGTGGGCGAGCGGGGCGGCCTGGGATCCGACCCTCGCCCCCATTTCACCGCCCCTGACCAATGCCACGCTCGGCGTGACGAGCCGGAATGCAGCGGTGGCTCCCGACGGCGTCATTCATCTCATTTATCAGAACACTCTCAGCACCGACCGCTTTCAGCTCATGTACATCTCCCGCGATGCCGGCGGAACCTGGTCGACGCCCTTGCCGATCTCTGCGGACAGCGTGAGCGCGCGCAATGCCTCGGTGGTGGTCGATCACACCGGGCGTCTCCACGTGCTCTGCGAGGTGGCGTATGGAGCGACCGAGGACATCGCTCATTTCGTGCGGGAGACCAATGGAACCTGGAGCGGCCCCGTTTTCGTTTCCCCGAGCCCGGGATTTTCCCGTTCGCCGGTGGCGAGCGTGGATAGCTTCGACAAGCTGCATCTGGTCTGGTTGGATGGTCGCAACTCCGTCCAACGAGTGCTGCATTCCACCTGGACGGCCGGGGGAGGCTGGAACGGTCTCAACGTGTTGAGCCCCGGCGGAATCTCGCCTCAGAATCCCACCATTGCCGCCGACGAGCTTGGCGGCATTCACATCTTCTGGAGCGATCGGATCGTGGCGGCCACGCCCGATCAGGTTTGGGACATCTTTTACGAACGTCTCGACGCGGGGACTTCGGCCATTCCTCCGCCTAAGGATCTCGTGCATGCGTCTTCGATCGCCGTAAACCCCTACGTCGAGGCGCTCGACGACGGAACGGTGTACCTCGTTTGGCTGGACAGCCGCGCGGCGTCGCGAAACGATTCCTTCGAGGTGTACTTCAAGCGATTCCTTCCCGGTGTGGGGTGGGGGAGAGACAAGCGATTCACCTACGACGTCACCAACCATGCGCGTCCGGTCATCGTTGCGGGGGGAGGACGAAGCCTCAATGTCGTATGGGAAGATTTTCGCTTCGGATCCCCCGATATTTATTATCGGCAGATCACTCTGGAAACGGGTTGGGATCGCGACGAGACCGCGCTCACCACCGACGAATCCGCCTCGCAGTCGCCCACGCTCGTCTCCGAACCCAACGGCCGCCTGCTTCTCATCTGGAGCGGCGCGCAAGAAGGGGGCTCGTTCCGCATCTTCGTGCGCGAAGGTACTGCGACGCCGGCGCCCTGACCCGCTAGTTATACCGACGCGGAATTTCACCCGACAAAACGGTAAGTTCCACCCGTTTGAACCCGCTTCCGGTTCATCCAAAAGCTCGCTCCGGACCCACGCCTAGGGAGGGAGCTTTCTAGTTCCTTGTTGTAGGCCAGGTTGAGGCCGGAGACTGCGGCGCCGGCATGGGTGGCACGGGGGTTGCGATATGTGGAGAGCAGACGCGGTCCTTCGGGACCGGCACCAGGACACAGGTTGCAAACCCTGCGCCGTTCGTGATGGCCTGCTAAGAGAGTAAACACCAGACGCCTGTTTCATCTCCAGGCCCACGCCGGAAGCGGGGGCGTTCGGAAGGGCCGGCTAACGCCGGCCCTTTCTCCTTTGTAGCGAGTAGTTTTCCATCAATTGACACTACTTTTGACGCGGTGCTAGCGTGGATTCCCTCTCACGATTGGAGTGTTCCCACTGGCCAGCCGCACACAAGGCCTCATCCTCGGTTGCGCGATCTTCTTGACCGGGGGACTGGTCATGATTTTTCTCGCGTCGTGGTTCGTAGGGGGATTCGGCCAAGGATCCGAGTTTGGATTGCGCGCCGGAAGCCGCATCGGTCTGATCGTCATTGAAGGACCGATCGGAGATGTGCGTGATCAGCTGGACGAGCTGGAAGACCTTCGGCGCGACGATTCCATCAAGTCGGTCGTCCTACGCGTGGATAGTCCGGGCGGGGACGTGGGAGCGTCCCAGGAGCTTCACGACGCCGTGGCGCGACTGGCCGACGACAAGCCGGTCGTAGTGTCCGTGGGCTCCGTAGCGGCCTCCGGCGCATATTACGCCGCCATGGCCGCGGACAGCATCGTATGCACGCCCGGAGCGGTGGTGGGATCGATCGGCGTCATTCTCACCTATCCCACCGCGGCCACATTGCTCGACAAGCTCGGCGTCGAATGGCGCGTGTATAAGAGCGGCCCGCTCAAGGATATGGGTAGCTTCAGCCGCAATCCGACCGAGGACGAGGAAGCGGTTTTCGACAGCATTATTTCGGATGTGTACGATCAATTCGTGAGCGCGGTCGTAGCCGATCGGGGGTTGTCGCGCGACGATGTTCTGCCGCTGGCCGACGGACGCATCTTCACCGGACGTCAGGCCATGGATGCCGGATTGGTCGATCGACTGGGTGATTATCAGGACGCAGTCGCCATGGCGGCGGCCATGGGCGGCGTTGCGCCAGAAACGCCGGTGGTGCATCGGGCACGTCCCCGAATCCCCTTCCTGGATTTCATTGACCGCTTCCTCCACGAGGAGGCCCGGGCCACCTGGGGGCCGCACCTGGAATACCGTCTCCGCTAACCCGGCCCAGCCCATTGGGCCCTTTCTATGTTGCCCCCCCACCGCTTGTGTTACGGTCGGTAGACTTTTGGGGTGCTTTTCCTGTGTGTCCGCAGGTTCTACGCCGCCTTTTCTGTGTTACTTTATGGAGGAGCTTTGTCCCCTTGGGGGTGGTTGGTTCTTGGAAGACGCCGCTGGCCATGGCGGAGTACGCCGCATCGGCCCTTCGGTGAAACCGGTCGCGATTTCATGCTGGAGTAGAGAGAGGCCCCGCCCGATCTGGGGCCTCTGTGCTAATTACGGGGAACTCTCCGGCATGGCGAGTGTTCTTGGAAGGTGGGTTCCCCGGCCTGCCTTCGCCGCGCGCCGCCGTCCCCTGAGGAGGGGGAGCGGTGTGGAGGAAGGATGCTGAAGAAGGCATCGAAGGAGCGGAGGAGGTATCCCCGCATCACCGCTCGATTGGCGATGCAGGTGGAGCGCACGGGGAGATCGTCCGCCGAACGGCCGATGACGACGGAAAGCGTCAACATTTCCAGCGGAGGCATCAACTGCTGCGTTCGCTCACAGCTCGAAACGGCAACACGAGTCGGACTCACCATCCTGCTCCCGTCGTTCGGCCGCAAGGGAAAGAAGACGCAAGTGATCTCTTGCAACGGGGTGGTGGTTCGGAGCGAACCGCAACCGGTGCTGGGAGAGTACGACCTATCGTGCGCGTTCACGGACATCAAGAAAGAAGACAAGCAACTCATCGAGGAATATATCGGCTGGCGATTGATGCAGGACCTCGTGGACGAGCGTCTCTCGCAGCCCTAAGCTCCGGAGCGAGGCGGCCGGGGCCGAGCGAGGCCTAATCGCATGTCAGACCGTCGCCCCCATGTGTCACGTACGTGGATCGGCTTTGCCCTCCTGGGCATAACCGCCCTCTTTGTTTCCTCCCCCGCCTTCGCCATCGACAAATTTGCCGCCGAATTCCTCAAGATTGGAGTGGGCGCGCGTGCGTTGGGTATGGGCGGCGCGTTCGTTTCGGTGGCCGATGATGCCAGCGGCGCCTACTGGAACCCGGCCGGGCTCGTGCAGCTGCAACAACGCGAAGCCATGCTGATGGGAGCGAGCCAATTCGGCGGCGTGGTGGATCATGAAGTCGGATCGTTCGTGGCACCGCTTAAGACCGCATCGTCCCGCGCCGCAATCGGAGTCACCTTCATTCGCGTGGGTGTAGACGACATCAATGTGACCAAGGACGCGAAGGTGGGGGAGGATCAGAACGGCAACCCCATCATCGATCCCAATCGCGTCGAGCAAAAGAGCGCATACGATCTAGCGCTTCTTTTGACCTATGCCCGAGGCTGGGGCGAGCGGTGGTCAGGCGGGGTGAACGTGAAGCTGGTGCGCCAGTCATTGGTCGATGAAGGGGCGAGCTTCGGTATCGGTGCCGATCTTGGGTTTCATTTCCAGGCCTCTCCGACCCTGGCGCTGGGCCTCCGCTTGGCCGACATCACCACCACGCAGCTCTTTTGGGACACCGGACGGCGAGAGACCGTCGGCCCCTCGGTCACGATCGGCGCCCACACCACCCACGACATCGCCGCGCTGCAAGGCAAGCTCCTCGTGGGCTTCGACTCTCGGTTCTCGTTCGAGGGCCTGGACGAACAGTTCGAAACCGGCAACGTGTCCGGGATCGTGCTCCCCGGGGCGGAGTACTGGTTCCGAAATGTGGTGGCGATTCGGGCCGGCTCCGATGCCGGCAACTTCACCGCCGGCGCCGGCGTCCGCTACAAGCAATTCGGGGCCGACTACGCCTACCTGGCCCACGACGAGCTCGACAGCACGCACCGGGTGAGCGCTCTCTTTCGCTTCTAAGCACCCGAGCGGCTTCTTCGAGAAAAGGTCGATCCCGCTTGAGCATTTAGCTTAAGGCTGGGAGACTTCCGGCATGAAACGCGTCATGGCGTTTGCCCTGGCCGGCGGCCGCTCCTCCGGACTCTCCGTGCTCGCGCAGACCCGTTCCGTGGCCGCGGTGCCCTTCGCGGGCAAGTTCCGCCTCATCGATTTCACGCTCTCCAACTGCGTCAACTCGGAGCTCTACACCGTGGCGGCACTGGCGCAGTACGCGCCGCTGTCTCTGGCCGCCTACGTCGGGCGCGGCGAACCGTGGGATTTGAACCGGCGGGATGGGGGCGTAACCGTGCTCCAACCCTACGTCCGCCAGGAGGGCGCGCGGTGGTACGAAGGCACCGCCGACGCCTTGCGCCAGAACCTGGATGTGCTGGAGAACTCCGGCGCCGAACGCGTCTTCGTGCTGTCCACGGATCTCGTCTACAAGATGGATTACTCGTGGGTGCTCGAGCATCACTGGGCATCGAGGGCCGAAGCGACCTTTGTCGCGGGCCGCGTGCCGTACGGAGAAGTCTCCCGGTTCGGCATGCTCGACGCCGATCCGGAAGGGCACATCCTCGGCTACGTGGAGAAACCGGCTTCGAGCCAGTGGCCGTGGGCGTTCATGGGTATCTATCTCTTCGAGACCGCATTCTTGAAAGAAACCCTGCTGGAGACCCGGGGCGCGGATTTGATCATTGACGTCTTGGGACCGCGATTGGGTCAGGACGACCGCATGCGCGCCTACTTCTACGAGGGCTACTGGGACGACATGGGCGGTATTCGTGAATATCATCGCGCCCACCAGCGCTTGCTCGAGGATCCGCCCGCACCCGATCTCTACGATGCCGACTGGCGCATCTACGCGCGAAGCGAAGAAATGGTGCCTGCATTGTTTGAGTCGAGCGCGCGCGTCGAGCGCAGTTTGTTCTCGAATGGAGCCCGGGTGGCTGGGAACGTGGAACGCT